>Ga0307513_10002945_pt1 | contig 23281 bp, 23 predicted proteins | sample 15_EM_MG_FD_202174 | JGI IMG/M metagenome (GOLD analysis project Ga0307513, IMG submission 202174) | Populus trichocarpa ectomycorrhiza microbial communities from riparian zone in the Pacific Northwest, United States - 15_EM | ecosystem: Host-associated > Plants > Roots > Unclassified | place...
TCTCGATGGTCTCTACTGAAGAAGTATCTAGCTCACTCCATGTAGAACGCGTACCCTTGGCATCAAGTTCAGACCCGGAGTTTCCCTCAATTACAGACCTACTTGCACTATCCAACTCCACCCCATTGGACCCTACTCCCACCTTACCCTCCATTACTTTATGTCCCCAGAAGTCAGATTACCCTTCTTCTCCGCTTTCTACAATTCCTGATTCGCCTCAAATGTCACCCCCTCTGCCTATTGCCTCAACCACTCCCAACTAGTGTTCATTACGGGGCGGGGTGGGGCGGGTTTTCACTCCCAAGGCCCCGCTCTTACGCGGGGCCGGGGGGGGTATTTTCGGGTAATCCCCGCCCGCCCCCGCCCGGGGCCCACCCGCACTCATTCCCTGGACGGGGCCCCGTTTGTTACCACCCATTTTTAATGGGGACCCGTCTGGGGTATGGGTGGGGTGGGGGCCTGAGCGGGGACAGGGGCAGGGAATGCCAAAAAAGACACCCCGCCCCAGGCCGTTGAGTGGGGCAGGGCGGGGAAAAGGGCTGGGGGCCCGCGTTTTCCTGGGCCCCGTCCGCCCCGTCACGAACTCTACTCCCAACGCAAATTCCACAATTCCTCTCCGGTCAGTCTCCAAGGTTTGCAATCCATTTTTTCTTCTATCTTCTCATGTGTAATATTATCCAGAGAAATTCTAATCTTCATTAAAGCGGAATCGATTCCAGGTTACAAGTTCGTCACCCCCCCAAGATGCAGTTCATCCACCAGCTGAGGTAAACACCCTCCGTGTTCTCCGGCCAAGAGAAGGCAGCGAACAGGCACCAAAGCGTGTCCGCTCTGGAGGCAAATTGAATACTCAGTCACCATTAAACTAACTCTCCTGTGATCTACTTCATACCATTTCATCTTACTCTCTCCCTATCAGCCCTGTGGAAGTTATTTTTTCTTACCCTCTCTGTCATCACATTTCACACATTTTACTTTCATTTAATTTGAGTTACTGAACCGATCTTTTCTTCTCCCCCATCTGCCTTTACCTGCTATTTCTTTGTATTCTATGATGAAAATATATTGACAATCTACCTTATTGCTTACAAAATTTCCATTATTACACGATCTCTTTTTAAAAATATATTTTTCAAGTTTTGAATTTCAAGATCCGTGCGTTGTGGCGGGTCCGGTCCCTATAGTCCGCCGTAGTCCGTGGGCATCCCTACGGGACCGTTGATATTTGCAGTCATTTAGCTGAAGTAGTCGGTAAACGGACCCCCTCTGTCGAGATTTTTGTGAGCTGGAAGGCGGCAGAGGACTGCACAATTGGAGATTGTGTAGAAGTGTACGCCCATTTATTCCACGGGCAAAAGAGAACTCTTTCGCAATCACTTTTACCGAGTGGCTGTACTACGGTTGAACATAGCTATAATCAACCCCACCATAGTGAATCTCTAACCGTAAGGAACAGTGCTCTCCAGTCACGCTAGTGAATTTGCTGCAGAGGAGAGTTTACTATAGTGGAAGCCTATAGTAGAAATTAGTAAACAAGACCTTGGAGTCGTGATTCTGCGTTCATCGTAGCCAGATGCGACTTAGGTATTGTACGAGTACTCTATAGACTGGCGGACAACAACGCTCATCGACTCGCCAAACAACCAGGTAATTGGAACAGAAGAACTCCGCTCCCGTAAGAACCGGAATAATTGAGACCCGCCCTAAGTAGTGATGGCCACGATCATGATCGAGCAGATCACGGAGGGTATGCTCGATCATGATGTGATCGAGGGGACCCCATGATCGAATGATCGATCAAATGGGTAGGTCCTGATCGAGTGATCGATCATGGCCACTGCTCGAGCATCATCGAGTATAGTCGATTATCGTCGACTATGCTAGAGCATGATCGATTTTGTATCTATTAAGTAGGAAATATTCACTCAATATGGATTACCAGTATTTACACCCGTGTTATAACAGGAACAGAAGACCCCTACTCTATCGTTCACTTAGGTATCATGGTAGTTTGTGGCTGATCTAGAGTGATTGTTATATAAGTTCATCGCATCACCAATTAATAAGGTTGTGTTGGAAAAGTGATTAACTTACGTATTGGCCACAAAACTCACCGCACTTGTTCTATTCTGCCTTTACCAAGGTTAGCCAGTAATGTTTGCTTCTCTCTTCCGTCACCAGAGTTTTCTCTCTTTCCTATGTTTCTTTTGCGGTTCTTTACACTTAATTGCAATACGAATCTCTTCTTGTGTTCGCAATATTTCCAACAAGTTACAAGAGTGATTGGTCATGATTCAAGATGCTCGTGTATACTCGATGATATTCGAGCATGATCGAGTAGTACCCATGATCGAGCAAATCGATCAGATCATGAATGCTCTGCTCGATCATGATCTGATCGAGGGACCCCTATGATCGAGGCTGATCGAGCAGACTATAATCGAGCAAAACTCGATCATGATCTGATCGTGGCCATCACTAGCCCTAAGATGTCCGAAATTCCCACTCCCCGATCGGGGGGGGCGAGAGCGCTGTCAAAACTGACCCCCTTAGCCCTTGGATTAAGACAAATAAAAACAAAAAAGTGCTTGACCTTACCAGCAAAGGTAACTTTAACATCCTACTATATCTCAAGGCGCAAGTATTCAAGTTCTTCTAAATATGGTGCTCTTAGGTGTTGAAGCGTGAGGGTGACGAACTACTTCTCTGTTTGTGGCTATCGAGGGATCATAGTTGCGTCATTACTACTCCGATATTGACTGTTTTCTCTACATGGTTTCCACTTTGGTGTTTCTATTTTCACATTGTTCTGTCATCAGTATTGTACCTTTTCTGTGTATTTAAACCCACGATTGTGCACATAGTCTCCAATGTGAACCACTCTTAACTCACCAAGTTATTCTGTCTACGAGTCTGACAACTCCTACTGTCCTTCTAGATCGAACATTAGGCATCTCCAGTGTTCCCAACGGGCCAGGCCGGCCAGGCTTCGGTAAAGCCGGGCCCGGCCTGTCGAAATTCTCTCGGATCTAGCCCGGCCCGAGCCTGCAGGCCTGGTTAAGCCTGAGCCTGGCCTGGCCTGGCCCGCCTATAGGCCATATAGGCTTTTTCCCGGTTGCCTGATAGGCCGGCCTGGCCTATATAGCCTAGGCCGGCCTATACGGCTTCGGCCGACTCACTCATAGTGAGCAGCTGCTCTGTGTCAACAGCAAAATTCACGGTAAATGTTTCCCAATTAGGGAATATGATTAAAAATAAAGTAACGGTTTCGCTTAATAGCAAAAAAAACACAAAAAAATACTAGAGGTAGTGAATTAATTAGTTGAATTAATTGTAGAAAAAGAATTGCTGTTGGTGGATCAACTGTGTGGACAGTGACTATTTCGAAGGCATCAATAAGAGAGGTTGACTGTAAATAGTTTACAAAATAGGGGGGAATGATGGTATGATAGGGTTGTGCTTGTGACCCTGAAGGTAAATTTCTAAGGCTTTGTTGTGTTGGTTGAGTATCACTCGTTTTGTGATTAATTAAGAAGTATTATAATAGGCGAAGGTAAAGGAGGAAAAAAAATCACAGGCGATAAACTCGGAAGAGGGGGGAGGGGGTTGAATACCCTTAACGCAATCTGTTCTCAACGCTAATCTCCGGGCCTGTAGGCACCTATCAGGCCTGATAGGCTTTCGTAGGCCGATCGAATTCGGCCTATATGGGCCTAGGCTGTCTTCCGGAGCGGCCTGCCTTAGCCCGGCCTACGGCCTATAGGCCGGCCTACCATCGGCCTGGCCCGTTGGGAACACTGGGCATCTCCCCAAAAGATCTAACCGGGAGCTTGTTTGTGTGCTGGGTATAGGCGCTTTCGACTACTCACCACATATGCTCATGACCCAAGATCAAGCAAAATAGCTGCCATTCCCAAACCCGCCATCCATATAACCACTTCTCACACTGCTCTTGCTTCGCATGTCAGCCAGATACTTGTTTCTCTTATGCATGCTTCGTATAAGTCCCGGATAACCCCTTACAGAACCGGATCTATATGGTTAACTTCCTCCCTCTGCAACGCACAGCCTGTGCATGTTCATCTAGTTTTCCCATTAGGCTTTGGTGGACTACCCATCGGAAATAGAACTCGATTTTATTATCCCATCGTTCCAGATCAATCATAGGCCTAACTGACAATGTTGTAAAGCTGTAGGTGCTTGTAGAAGAAATCTAAAAACAAACACCATATATTTCCCCATTGCTTTTGTCCGAAGTCACTCATCTTCGTGTACCTCATCATATCATAATAAGTAGAAGTTGCTATAATGGAAGACATTATAAGATAGCTTTTTAACATAATAGATCCTCAACAATAGCAGTGATATATAAAAAATATACTTTATATACCAGGCGAAGTCCAAGAAGCGGGGAGAGGTGGGGGGGCTCCGTAAGAATTGGCAGATAGATTACCATAGAAATTACAATGATTGGTCCTCACACTAGGGCCTCTAAGTTGCTTCTCCTAGTAAGGTTGGTTGCTGTTTTTTTCATTTCATTTTTCTCAGAGTAGGTCTAAGTTAAAAGACAGCTTTTCTCAGTATTCTTTTCCTTTCTGATCTAAAGGAGGAAGCCTTAGATGTCTTAGTGTAATGTTATATCATTCTAGTTTTTCCAAAAGCCAATTTTGTGGCTCCCACCCAAACCATAGACCAGTCACTAACCAATCAAAGCCCGGTTACGACTCACTGTATTCTCCGCTTGGAATTTGGTAAGATATGACAAGGGAGTTACGGGGGAGATAGGTGGCCGCGCGGTTGAGGGGCGGCAACTTCTCGGAATGTATTCCCCTTGACCCACTCTCACCCACTTGAAGACAGTAAAAACCATAGAGTACAGTATGTTTGAGAGATGTCACCCTGGGCCAATGAGGCCATTCCGTTCATGGCAACTTACCAGACATGAGTAGAATTTATTAGATTTTAATCTCTTAAATTCTGGTCTAATCTTGCATGGCGTTGATTCCCTTAGGCTGTATCCTGTTTGACCAATATTCACAGTTCGATATCTTGCTTCAATGAACCTGTGATATTAAAAGAATATACAACAACTGCGACCCGGAGTTTGTATTTCATGCTTTTGTTAGACTATGGTGCGTGGACAAAATTAACCGCGCCCCGACGATTGATAGCAACCGCAACACTCCCTGTCACCCTTCACTTTAAACACCACCAAAAGAAATTTCTCCAGATCAAATATTAGTTTCAACTATGTAAGTTACTCTACTACGAATTTACATTTTTAATTTCTATTTCTGATTTTGATGGAATTGGGGGTTGGTGGGGAAGTGCTGTTGTCATGTCCGGAGTTTTCATGTTCCTCGATCCCAGGTTAATTCCGTCCACGGACAATACCAATACCGTGGGAAACCTCCCTCATTGAATTGAGACATATTGTGGTAGTGCTGTATTGAGGCTTCTGTAGGGCTGCATGGACTCTCCACAAACCCTTGTGCTTGTGCTATTAAAAGCTAGGATAGGGGTATTGTGATTACCATATGGCCGGCTACCGTTGGTTAAGCACTGGCTTAATGTACTGTAGCTGACCTCGCCGGTCCAGACTTGACTGCTCAAATACGTTCGCCCAGACCATTCAACAGAAATTTTGGTTCCCTATCACAATTCCATTTCCATATTCCCAAAAACATACAATAATCACAATTTCCCATTCCCCTCTCATATAACCCGAGACCAGTCACATCCCATCACTCGCCAACCAATGTTATTCAAAGTTTCGTAAATATCTGAACACGTTGGCCGGTGTGTATAGGTCACCACTGGGACATGCAAGCCTTCATAGTTTTTCTTCTATGAAAAATTCCCCCTTTCCTGTCCTTTTCCTTTGCTTTCTATACGTTTCTTTTCCTCCTGGAAGGCATTTTGAACACCCTAGCAGCCTACTACAAACTTCCCTGCGTTTGCTTGAGCCACTCCGCTTCACTCCGTAAGACCCTCCCTCCGATCATCACTCCCCATTCGAGATTTTTTTCCCACAAAAAGGCTAGTTTACATAGCATATGATACGATAGGATACGATAACTTAAGATACCCTTAGCGAACTCAGTTTTCCTAGACAAAGATGTGGAGTAGGAAGATTTACTGGAGAAGTGGAATGCGAATTAGAAGGAATTAGGGGAATAGGAGGCTCAAGGAATGCCAGGTTAGAAGTGTATGTTAAAAGGGTATGATTGATTCTTAGTCACAGGGCTGTTGATGACATTTCGGGAGCATAATATACTTTCCAAGTGCTTAAGCCATTTGTAAAGAAATCATTATGCTAACATGTCCTCCAACCAATCATTAATTGAGAAATATGAAGTAGAATATGGACACGCGGGGAAATACTGATATGTGAAGAGATACAGAAATAGATGTAGTGAGCAATAAAAGAATCACGATATGTTGTGCTTTATTTATCCACCTGTCGTTACCCCTAGTATATTTTGAGAGTGCAAACGAAGCTATAGAGGCTGCGTGTCCTACCCTTCCTTCATGGTGCCTGGGTTCTAAGGAAACTCTCGCATTTTAGTCTGCGCCTGTGGCGCCTGTCTCCCTGTTTTAATAGTGTAGGGGTCAGCTGCTGTCCACTCATGGATTACGATACAAGCTGACCCCAGAGGGTTTGGTCCTGGAACCACAAAACAAAAAGGAATGATCACCCGACATCAAAGATTTTGGTGTGAAATGTGGTCTGCAAGCGTGTTTCCAACGGGTCAGGCCGATGGTAGGCCGGGCTAAGGCAGGCCGCTCCGGGAGACAGCCTAGGCCCATATAGGCCGAATTCGATCGGCCTACGAAGGCCTATCAGGCCTGATAGGCGCCTATTGGCCCGGAGATTAGAATTGAGAACAGATTGCGTTAAGGGTATTCAACCCCCCCTCCTCTCTTTCAAGTTTATCGCCTTTGATTTTATTTCCTCCTTTACCTTCGGCTATTATGACACTTCTTAATTAATCACAAAACGAGTGATACTCAACCAACACAATAAAGCCTTAGAAATTTGCCTCCAGGGCCATGAGCACAACCCTATCATACCATCATTCCCCCCTATTTTGCTGGAACTACTGTAAATCCCCAAGCGAATAAAGTAAAACTGTTGTATTTTGAATGCCAGTTTGTAAACCATTTACAGTCAACCTCTCTTATTGATGCCTTCGAAATAGTCAGCCTCCTACTGCACACAGTTGATCCACCAACAGCAACTCTTTTTCTACAATTAATTCAACTAATTAATTCACCACCTCTAGTATTTTTTTGTGTTTTTTTTGCTAATAAAGCGAAATCATTACTTTATTTTTAATCATATTCGGTAATTGGGAAACATTTACCGTGAATTTTGCTGTTGACACAGAGCAGCCGCTCGCTATGAGTGGGTCGGCCGAAGCCTATCAGGCAGCCGGGAAAAAGCCTATATGGCCTATAGGCGGGCCCGGCTTTACCTGAGCTGGCCGGCCTGGCCGGTTGGGAACACTGTCTGCAAGCACCGTAGCTTGTGAATGTAAGTTACCGGACTGCATCAGTTTTTTACAATACCGTGGGGCATTTTTATTGTTTGGACACTACCTGGAGTTGGAGTGTAAGCTCTAAATACAGATCATAATATTATCATCGGTAGCATCATAACAAATATTACGTATCAGCTGTCAATTGTAGAATATACCTAATATTCCTATTCCCTATACACTACTCCTACCGTCGGAATTGTATATACAATACTAAGCAGTCTAAGCCAAACTTTTAGAGAGAGTTCCCAACAAAATTTCCCACACTTAAGGTGTTCCCCTCGCTAAGCTTCTTACACATAGAGAAAAGCCCCTGCGACACTTTTCTGCGGGCGGGGGCCTACACAACCGGAGAAGGAGGGTGGGATCAGCCGGCCAACGATAGGATGGTGTTTAAAAAAAAGGTACTAGAAGCAAGGAAATAGGTGTTTGGTATTAGTGAAGAGGACGGTTCATCTCGCAACCCGGTAGATGGGCAAAGGATGGATGGGAGAAGGAAAAATAAAACCGCGAGACAAGAGAGGAGAAATATAGTAGCCTAGAAATCGTTTACCATCAGCTCTTCCCCATTGATTCCTGCAGGGCTCCCTTCTCATGTGTATAGAATGCATATATATATGTACCTTATTTCTATATCTATGAGTCTACCCCCCTAAAATACAATACTGTCTATGTGACGCAAGAACAGAAGCATATGCAAGGTCAATCAAGCCCAGGTATGGAATACCCTAAGAACTTCAATAATTGAACCTCGCGCTAGGGCGTTGGACTTGCCTTGCTGTTAAGGTCTGCCTCTTGTTTCTTCTTTTCTTTGTCTCAAGCTGGGACTCAGGCGGTCAGTTTTCACAGTTTCGCCCCCCTACCTAAGGGGGGGGGGGGGGTTGGACGTCTTAGTGCGAGGTTCAATTACTTAAGTTCTTACGGTAAGTGGATTTAATGGGTATGAGAAATAAAAGATAAATTAAAAGGGATAGATCTAGAGCAGGGAGGTGAGAAAGCGCCAATGGGTTGCTGGTGTGTGTAGGATAAGCCATATGGAACTTGAGCGATAAAACATGCAACGCAGGGGGGGTGGGGGATATAACGAGAAACTCAAGGTGGATGATCCAATCCGGGAGGTTGGCATCTGCGATCGCCTTTTAGCTCACCTGTAGAGAACGGTGAGTAGCAGGCTTAGCATCACGTTTTGTTAAAGTTCTTCTATTGCTAGGAGGGGTATGTCAAGTAGACAGAGGGGAAGAGTCGGGGTTTGTCCTTCGATGTCAAACCCTGCAGGTCGTTTGAAGGAGTATAGATATTGCCCCTGGACAAAATTAACCGCGGACCAAGCAACGGGAAAAATTTCGACCATGACAACCGCGCTCCCCCACCAACCCCACAATTATGTAAACCAAAAATAAACAATTATAAATTAAAGATGTAAATACATAGTAGAATACACAGTAGAAATTGATCTGGATTTCTTCGGGTGGTGTTGGGGGTGCTCAATCATGAGGAGGGCTGTCTTGCGGTCGATCCTTGGTCCGCGGTTAATTTTTTCCACGTATGATAAAACTACCGGTACGAGTACCTGGACTCGAGTAGATGGTGGTGCTTCAACCGACAACGTTTGGCAATAGACGGTGCAACGGTCAAAACATGACGCTGCCTCGGAGCCGCATTTACAAATTTTAATAGACGCTACTCTACAAGTAGGTAAATACTTGTACCACCTTGGTTCGTTTCCGAATGAGGTGCATCGTGGGGTCTAGAAAGAGCCACGCGAATGTGCAAAGGGGTAAGTTTAGGCGAGGTGATGGCTGCTGGTCTTGCTGCATTGTCCTTGCTCCCACCACTCGAGTACGGTACTCGAGTCAGTGTTTCACTGCAGAACCAGCCTGCAGGAATGAAGGACAAAAGTGGTGAGGTAAGAAATACCGGTAGTTAGTTTTCTTCTCTCGAGGCTGAAGGTTCTGATTCTGCAAGAGGGTCCAGTTTGGAATAAATTGTCTTTGTTGTGAACGGTGATAAAACAAAAGCATGGATTGAATTCAATCAACCGATACGTATAGTGCTTAACTTGATTGAGGGGATTCTTCCTGAGGCAATAATATTAGTGAGGCTCTCTACACATTACCTCCTAGAACAAGGAGCCATGGCTACCAAATATGCAGACAAGTAGCTGATTTGCAGTTACTGGAGTTCCCAGGAGTGAGCATTCAGTAGGATCTCTCACCTAATATATCTCGTCTTCCTATCATAGTTTTACAGATTGGGGTGCGGGGTTTGCTGTTGCTTGTTTTATTCTGGTTTACAGTTGCGCACTATGAGATATGGGGTGGCAGATTTCATATCATAAAGACTTCAGTCGCGGTTGTCTCATAGAGTGCTGTGCCCTATGCTTGCACACCAGTAGCATAGCAGAGCACATGATTAGAGCAATCTCCGGGGCGAAGTTAGGCTGTAGCAATCCATCCAAACTTCTAATGTGTTCATTTTTCCTTGGCGTGAAAAACATTGGGCGGTGGTTGCCACAAAAGAACCAGATAACCCCGCTCTTCAGCTTCGCCCACAGGATAGTTTGTAACCCCCCCCCCCATCAACCTTTCATATTTCTCTACCATTTCTACACACAACAGAAATTTTAGACCAAGCATCATGTCCCAGAATACAAGTGTCACATTCGGCGATGGCAATACTAACTGCGGCAACATAGACAATAGTGTCAACACCACCATCTATAACTCTGATGAAGACGCAAAGATTATGCATTGGCTCTCTCCGCTAGAGCCAGAAAACAGACACCATACCGTGCGTGCCGACCGGTTTGAAGGTGTCGGGAATTGGCTCTTGGAAAAAAGCGAGTTTCGGGAGCTGAGACGGAGTGGAGGGGGATCCGATAAGGCGGTTTTGTTTTGCTCCGGGGATCCAGGAGTGGGCAAAACACATCTGAGGTAAGTGGTGGGATTCTTTTATAGAAGCGACCGCTAACGGCCAGAAATTCTAGTTCCCTGGTAATCGACAGTCTGTGCGATCAGGCAAGGGAGGAAGACATAGCCGTTGCATGGTGGTACTGCGACTACAATGCTCAAGAGCAAACGGTCACCCACATAATGGGAGCGATTTTGAAGCGGCTGGTAGGCAAGGAAATCCCGGAGGATGTACGAAAGGCGTTTGAGGAAAGGAGGAGGCCGCTACTTGCAGATCTGATACGGATGTTGAAGATCACGATTGCCTCGAAACCACGAGTCTTCATTTGTATCGATGCGTTGGACGAATGCCTACCCAAGAATCTTCCCGAGCTGCTTAAGTCACTCAAAGACATTGTTCAGGAGTCCCCTAGGGCGAGAATATTCCTGACTGGAAGGCCCCATGTCAAAGGAGTCATTCAGAGATATTTCCCCAATGCGGTTGGGATACCCATCAGCCCTAACCTCGATGATATCAGATCTTATCTGGAGATGAGGTTAGATATGGATGACGAGCCAGAGGTGATGAACGATAATTTACGGGCTGAGATTGTGACAACTATTTTGGAGAAGATGTCTAATATGTAAGTTGGTCTTTCCCCTCTATCAACTGTGTATACTTACCAACTACTCGGTCTAGATTCCTCCTCGTCTCGCTTAACATTGAGGCTATTCTGGGCGGGGTGACAATTAGTCAGAGAAGAGAGAAACTTGAGGAGATGGCGCGAGGCAACGGACTGAGCGATGCCTATACCGCAACCCTAACCCGAATGAAGGCGCAGAAGGGAAATAGGGCGGGACTCGGGCTGAACTCACTGATGTGGGTAGTGCATTCGGAAAGGCCAATACGAGCCGAGGAGCTATGTCATGCCCTTGGGGTGAAGATTGGATCTACAGATTTGGATCAAGAAAACGTTCCTCCGGTACGGACACTCCTGGCATCCTGTCTGGGCCTTCTCACGGTTGAGGAGTCTTCGTCCATAGTCCGACTAGTGCACTTCACTCTGAAGGAATATCTCTCGAGTGATCCTTCCCTATTCCATAGTCCCCACTCTACAATTGCCGAAGTTTGCTTGACATATCTCAATTTCAGATCTATCTGGGATCTTTCGCCAACTCGGAGCTCGACCTACCTCGAAATGCCCCTTTTAAGATATGCTTCTCTTTACTGGGGGGAGCACGCGGCAAGGGACACGAGGGAGAATGTCAAACGATTGGCACTAAGGCTTCTCGAAAGATTCGATGATCATATATCTGCTCAACTATTCTTATGTTCCCTGGATGGGAATTGGCCCTGGGCAGAATATCACTATAGGAACGAAAATACGGGATTTACAGGACTCCATGCAGTAGCATATTTCGGGCTCGTAGAAATAGTTGCTGCTGTATTGGAAATGAAAGAATGGGACTTCAATGCAGTCGACAGAAGAGGGAGAACGGCTCTCATGTGGGCCGTTGTAAGAGGGAAAGGCGAGGTAGTGAATGTGCTTTTGAAGCTGGAGGATGTCGATCCCAACCATGCGGGCACCGGACGTTTTGATACGCCACTCTTGGTTGCGGCTAAGGGTGGGCACGAGGGGATAGTGAAGATGCTTTTGGAACGAAAGGAGGTTGATCCCGGCCGAGCAGGCAACTTTTATGGCCAGATGCCACTCTCGCAAGCGGCTAAGGGTGGGCATGAGGGGGTAGTAAAGATGCTTTTGGAAGAGGGCGTTGATCCGAACCAAGGTGACCACCTTGGTGGCCGGACGCCACTCTTGTGGGCGGCTATGAGGGGGCATGAGTGGGTAGTAAAGATACTTTTGGAACGAGAGGAGATCGATCCCAACCAGCCAGACACCAAATATGGCCGGACGCCTCTCTCGTGGGCGGCTGAGGGGGGGCATGAGGGGGTAGTAAAAATCCTTCTGGAACGAGAGGAGATCGATCCCAACCAGGCAGACACAATTTATGGCCGGACACCTCTCTTGTGGGCAGCTGAGGGGGGGCATGAGGGGGTCGTAAGGATACTTTTAGAACGAGAGGACGTGAATCCTGACCAGGCAGACAAATCTGGCAAGACACCACTTGGTTTGGGGACTGGGAAAGGGCTCGACGAGATAGTAAAAATGCTTTTAAAGCGAAAGGAGATCAATCCCGATCGTGCAGACGCCGAAGGTGGCCGGACGCCTCTCTCACGGGCGGCTGGGAACGGGCATGAGGGGGTCGTAAGGATTCTTTTGGAACGAAAGGACATCAATCCCGATCGTGCAGACACCGAAGATGGCCGGACGCCTCTCTCGGGGGCGGCTGGGAACGGGCATGAGGGGGTCGTAAGGATACTTTTGGAACGAGAAGAGGTCGATCCCAACCATGCAGACACCAAATATGGCCTGATGCCTTTCTCGTGGGCGGCTTTGGGGGGGCGAGAGGGGGTAGTAAAAATCCTTTTGGAACTAGGGGAGATCGATCCCAACCAGGCAGACACCAAACGTGGCCGGACGCCTCTCTTGTGGGCGGCTGAGCGGGGGCGAGAGGGGGTAGTAAAAATCCTTTTGGAACGAGAGGAGATCGATCCCAACCAGGCAGACACAATTTACGGCCGGACACCTCTCTCGTGGGCGGCTGAGGGGGGGCATGAGGGGGTAGTAAAAATCCTTCTGGAACGAGAGGAGGTCGATCCCAACCAGGCAGACACCGTTTATGGCTGGACGCCTCTCTCGTGGGCGGCTAGGGAGAGGCGCAGGGGGGTAGTAAAGCTGCTTTTGGAACGCGAGGACGTGGATCCCGAACCGGTGGATGGGGTTTGCGGGACACCACCAGTGTCCCCAAAGCCCTGGTCTTTTTAGAGACGGTTGGGTCGGACTGTGGGAAAGCGGCTTTCCGAAACCAAAGCCGGGCCTGGCCTGGGTCACCCGCAGGCTTTGGATCATCAGCAATAGTGTGTTTCAACCCTGACCCTAATATGCAAAAATGTCCTTCCGCATGTTAAGGTCAGGGTTGAATCACGCTATCACTCATGACCTTCTGCTGGCTTTACGTGCATTGGGTGGATATCTGGATCTTAATTCTACTTTCGCATTTATAGAGAGACGGGCATTCTTATATTATAATATTAGGCACTGGTCGGGGGAGATAGAAATTTGGCGAGGTGGGCTGGAGCAAGTGTACGGTAATATCTCGACAAATATTAATCTAATAGAGGTGGAAGGGTCATCAAAAGAGTTGTGCCAAGAAACTAGAAGTAATAATATTGTGGTCGTTCAGTGTGGATATGAAGATCATCGTTGATGATCGGTTGACGACATTCATGTGTTTAAGAGAAATCTATAGCATCGTAAACTGTTTTTATTATTATTCCCGTATTCTGAGTGATTAGCCGTGAGAAGCCTGCAGGCCGTGCTCAGGTATCTGCGGGCGACCTGGACATCTGCAGGTTTTAGTCTAGGTTAAATCAGGGTTGGTCCTCGCAGTTGTCCGAGCGCCGCCGGGCTTTGGTGGCCAACGGAGGTTTCGACCAGACTGAATCAGGCTTTTTGAAATCACGGCCGACCCATATTCTGGACCATGGTCCGGACTGGCAGCTCGGGATCGTTCGACAGATCAACAGAAATTTTGGTTCCCTAACACAACTTCATTTCCATACCCCCTGAAGTATATAAAGATCAAAATTTCAATTCCGTCCTATCAGATAACCCCAGACCAGCCACGTCCCATCACTCGTAGTTCAACCCTGTTTGGAACTTTGGAAATTCTCAAATTCTTTGGCCCCGCAGTATGAGTCTGCCCACACGCCAGCCTTGATATTTTTCCTCCTACAAATTTCCCTCGTCCCTATCCTTTCCTTAGCATTGCATACCGTAAAAACTTGAATAATTGGACGGGTTGCTATGAAGTCCAGAATTCCCTTCCCTGGAAAGGGGGCAAAAACACAGCAAAAACACGGCCCCTCCCCCCCCTCCGAGACAGAAAAAAAAAAAATCTTGACCTTACTAGGAGAGGAATGTCCAATGACATAGCACACCGTCCAATTATTCAAGTTTTTACGGTATGTTTTCCCACCCGAGGCAGTCTTGGACACCGTGGCCACCGGAAGCAAAATTCCTTATGTTCACTTGAGCCACTCCGCTTCACTCTGCACAACCTTCTCTCCGACTATTACCCCCCATGCCACATTTTCTCAACGAAAAAAGGCTAGTTTACATAGCATGCAATGTTGCATGATAGGATAACTTAAGATACGCTTACCGATCAGCGTTAGCCTAGCCAGCCATGGGCACCAAAAATCTAAGATTTGTCAGAAGGAAAAAATAATAATTAGGAGGAATTAGGGGGATATGGGGCTCAGGGAAGGTAAGATTAGAAGTGTATGGTCGAAGGGTATGGTCGATTCTAGAAATCACGGGAGTGTTGAAGATCCCTCGCGATAATAATATACTTTTCGAGCGCCTTAGCCATTTTCCGAGATTATCCCGACATGTCTATCCTTCGTTCCAGGAGGATGCGAGAAGGAATGTGGGCACGCAGGAGAATGCCGACATGTGGAGAGATATAGAAATAGGTGCGGTAAAATGATCGCGATATATTACTTGCGTTTCATTTATATACCTGTCTTTATGGTTAGTTTTAGATGAGGACTAACGAAGTTGTGGAAGCTATATATCCTACCCTTCCTTCACAGTGCCCAGGTCTCAAGCGAAATCCTCTCGTTCTACTGTCCGCTGCTGTGCTATCTATTTCCTCACTTTGGTCCTATAGGGACAAGCAGCTGTCTACAAACGGATAGGCTGGAGAACTTGAGATTTTTTTCCTGAGGTTCCTAAAATAAAATAAATGATCACCCGACATCAAAGATTTTGGTGTGAAATGAAGTCTGCGAGCACTGTAAGTTGTAGATGTAATTTACCGTATATACCGTATGAGTTTATAATATCGTAGGGCGCCTTATTGTTTGAACACTCCTGGGAGCTTGACTGTAAGCTCTAAATACAGATCACAATAGTATAATCGATAGCATCATAACAAAATATTTGGTCTCAGCTGTCAGTTTTAGGACCTCCTAAAGTTCCTATTTACTATGCACTATTCCTACTGTAGGACTTGCATATATAATACTAATCTAGCTTTTAGAGAGAGTTTCTAACCGATTTTCCCACGCTTAAGTTGTTCCCCAAGTTGAGCTTCTTATACACAGCGAAAAGCCCCTACGACACTTTTCTGGCGGTGGGGGCCCACACAACTGGCAAAGGATGGTGATATTAACTGAGGAGTGATGGGATGATGCACTGTAGATCATGATGTTCAAAAGAGATACCGGAAGGAAGGAAATTGGTGGGTCCGGTGCCAGTAAGCAGAAAGGTTTATCTGGCAATCCGGTAGACCGGCGGAGGGTGGATGGGGGAAGGAAAAATAAAAGAGCAAGGCAGAAGAGGAGAAATAGAGCTACCCGGAAAACGTCAACCATAAACTCTTCTCCATTGATTCCAGTAGGGTGCCCTTCTCATGTTTATAGGATGCAGATATATGTATCTTATTTTATATCTGTAAGCCTTCCATCTACCCCGCTATAGCGCAGTACTGTTGCTGTCTGGGTGGCGCAAGAGCAGAAGGATATGCAAGATCAATCAAGGACGGGTGCGGAATAACAGGATTTAATGGGTATGAGAAATGAAAGATAAATTAAAAGGGTATATATCTAGAGAAGGGAGGTGAGAAGAGCGCTAATGGACTGCTGATATGTATAAAATGGGTTATATGAAATCCGAGCGATAAAACAAGCAATGCAGGGGAGATGGGGTGGATGCTGAGGAGGGGGGAGGGGGCAATGAGATAACGGGAAACTCCAGCTGGGTGATCCAAGCCCGTTGATTGGCATCTGCGGTCGCCTTTTAGCTCGCCTGTAGAAAATGGTGAGTAGCAATCTTAGCATTACGTTTCGTTAAAGTTCTTCTATTGCTGGGAGGAGTATGTCTAGTAGACGGAGGAGGAAGAGTCGGGGTTTGTCCTTCGATGCCAAAACCTGCGGATAGTTTGAAAGAGGGTTTAGATAGCGCTGGCGGCTCGGGTAAGAGCTCTGTTGGTTATTGGGCTAGCTGTGTATTAGAGGGAAAAATCAGGTCGGTCTCACGGCGGCGCTACGGTTCTCTCATGCCCATTGCAGCTGCGAGAGGGGTCTTCTCCCATACTTGTAAGGTATATCGGGATTGGCGCTGTTTCTTACTGGCAGTACACTTGGGTCCCCTCATGCCCATTCTCGGCAGAAAATCAGAGTGGTGTTCAGCCATCTTCGTTAGCCATGTTGAGATTGATGCCGGTTCGTTAGAGTAGTATGCTTACGGCCTCCTCATGCCTATCCCTAGCAACAAATGTTAGCCGCAATTGGCAATAAATGGTGTCAGCTGTGCTAGGATTGACATCGTTGCGTCCAAGGAGTATCCTCATGACCCCCGTATGCCGGTGTTCTCGTGAGCCCTTCACGACCATTCTTGGAATCGGGGCCAACCGGTGTTCGGTGATATGCTGTGTCGGCTATGTTGGGATCAGCCCCGTTCTCTCCAAGTATCCTCATGACCACCTCATTCCGTTCTTAGTAGCAAACGAGAGTGGTGTCCATAGTGGTGACTTGTGTTGGGTTTGGCATCACTCTGTCTCAGCAGCATCCTCACGACCCCCTCATTCCCATTCCACGCGGTCCAGGCGAGTGCTGTTACCATTCAGATCCGCCGTCCGCACGTCCCATTTATTCACCTCCAATGAAGCGACTGTTATCTCAACACATCCGGAGTATGCCGCACCGCAAGTCCCGTAAACCCAGTAGGGTGGTTTGCACAATCAAAAGGCCAATGTTGGAAATTTTTTCATACTGCACGGCACGCTCGGCCCCTTGAGCTTACAGCTTATCTCTTCAATGTTCAGACAAAGAAGTTCGGACATGCGCTCTCGATCAACACCTCCGCCGGGAGGAAAGCGGAAGTCTTCCATGCTGTTTCAGCATGCTCAGAATACGTGTAGCCGACTATATCCCATAATCGTTCAGACAACCGCCTCGGATATGCGCTTGGGATCGGTGCAGCGCCGGAAGAAATGCGATTCTAAAAGAGTCAGATACGGCCGCGAGTCGGAAGGATATGGGGAAGCATCGGATGCGCGGAGGCTGTGGAGCATGAAGTAGTTTTCTTCGTGACGTTTGTCTTTACTTGGTTAGCATAATAGTTTTGCGGAAAGGAAAAGGGGACATGAGTGGAAAAGAATGGATCTGGGTCGCGATCGATAGAAGAATAGAAGGATAGGAGGACTTCGTTGCTTTGTTATTTATACCTACTCCTGTCTTCACCGTTAGTTAGTTACAGTAGTTGAGCGTCGCCGTGAGTTGCGAGCGCGAGCGAGCAGTTCAATGGGAAAAGTTCCCCTCTCTATGTTGTGCATTGGCGATCTGTTTTTTTGTGTGGCCTGAATCTTTCCGTTTCGCACAATAGCCGCCGCTTCGCTGTTCCACCATTTCGTCGCTTATCCTGGAGGACAAAAGTGCATGAGTTTTTCCGCATGGCAACCAGCGAAAAAAAAGCTCTTCATATCTGGAATAAAGTACACAGGGCACCGATCACCACCACCATGCCACCATGAGCCCTTTACATAGTGTCCCTGCATGCTTAAGTCAAGTCTCTCCTAGAACTAGAAATTTTTTCAGGCAAAAATGGGGGCCGGGCTAGGATTGTGGAGCCCAAGGTCTAGCACTTCCATATGTTGATGGTATTTGCCGGGTAACTTAACTTGCTCTTAGAAGAAGACCCACTCTGAGGTGCTTGACTCGCACCTATTTCCACCATTCTTTGGCCTAGAAGACTAAGTTTTACAAGGCAATGCAAGGCCTCTGCAGCCTTATCAGTATTCTTTCTTTAGCGTGTGTCGGTAGGTTGTGTTGCTGGCATTATGTTGGGTTTTGACCTCACGGGTGTTGGGGAGATTTTCTTTATAGCGATGGTTGCGTTGCACGAAAACTCATGCACTTTTGTCCGGTGTATCCGCCACTCAGCTGTCACCGTTCAAAATGGGGCCAAATACAGTAAGAGCCCCACGCAATAACCGGACCTTCGAGGATATGTGTTTATCGTATCCATCAAGTTGTTCCAATGCAACCGCTTTCACGTGCCCGCCGCCCAGTGCGCGTACCCCAGTAGAAGGAAGAATAATCCGCAAAAGGGATGGTTGGTGGGACCGAACAGACAGTGGGCGAAATGCCGCTAACCTGGCCAACGTCGCGGTAGACCAAACAGGCTGGGCCAATCATTGAATAGGGCTCAATGAACAAGTTGGAATTATGGGTGATATAAACATGAAGAGTATAGTGAACAAGCTGGAGGGCAGATGAGGACTTCTTGATCATGACAAGCCGCCTCGCGGGTATCCACTAACCTCAAGGTCCTCAACGCCCTTGAACCAAATTCACCAAACTTCAGCAACCCCAAAATACGTTGCCTGAATTAAAAGCTGGTTAAAAATCCGAATTTCATGCTAAGTAACAGCAGTCCTGGATACCCTTCTTTTTCACAATTGAGGAACACTATAGCCAATGACCAAATAGGTTGTGGGCGACTTTTGTGAGTTTTGGGGATGGCCTTTCTTGTAAGCACTTGACGAATAACTTATATTGTTCATGGACAAAATTAACCGCGGATCAACCATGGATGGCAACGCAGCGCTACTCATCAGGCTACACTTTCAACACCACTTAAAGAGCTTTCTCTAGCTCAAATATGAATTTCTACAATGTATTCTACCCTACACTTACATCAATGATTTTTTTTCTTTGCTTTTAGTGATGGTGGGGTTGGTAGGGGAGTATTGTTGTGCCTTAAGTTTTTCCCTCTTGGCTGATCCGCGGTTAATTTTGTCCACGGACAATATTAGCATTTTCTACCTAGTACGGTCTGGGTTTACAAGGAAAAATACTGGACTGCTGAGTGTCACTGGCGGCTCATCCCCAACTCTGCAGTCATGGGGATAACATCCTGTACTGTACCCAGTACCAAAAATTCTGGTGTCTTGATTTAAGTATTGTTCCACTATGTTGTCGTTCCATTAATCCTTGGTTTGGTTTTGTGTTGGCGTCGTTCGTCGATTTCCCTCTGAGCCTGACTACAAAAGAAATGGACCCCCACCTGGTTTTCCATACAAAATGCACAACTTTAGCCACCTACAACCAAGGTAGACAATAAATTTTATTCTTTAAAAAATATTCAAATGAAAGGTGATCATAGATAATTTAATATATAAAATTGACAATCTTTTTCACACTACAGAAGTAAGCGAATCAAACCAGTTTGGCCTCCATGTAGAAATCCCACACAAATCGACCGTCCCGGCAGTCTTTTTAGGCTCTCATCCTAGAACCCCAGCTCTCAGAATTCCCAGCATTTTTCTGCGACCTGATTTTCAAGTTTGTGAATCTCCATGTTAGACTAGCATGTAAAAAAATCCCTGGATCTTTCCAATGTTGAGGGATAATAGTGGTAAGGTAGAAAGTAGTTAATTTTTGTCTCGCTGGGCTGGGGTTTTCATTCTGCGGAGGGGTTCCAGTTTGGAATCTTAGGTTGTGGTTGTTGTGAACGGTGATAAAAAAAAAGAATGGATTAGAGTCATTTGGCAACTATTTTTTTAATCGAAAATTCGCAAATTTCGAGTCGCCACCCCATACAAATTGTGTCCGTGCACGCCAAGAAACTAGAAATTTCAACTCAGAATTTGATAAAAAAATAGTTGCCAAATGACTCTATTGAATTCAATCTACCAATCCCTAGTGCCTAACCTAGGGGCTGTTTGGAATTTTTGTGAAGCTTGTATGGCTACAAAACCATGGTTGCACAACAGTGATTGGAAGAACCTCATACCCAATACCGTAAATGGTGAAAAAATTCGTGCTAGTTGCTGCAAACCATTGTTTGTAATTCACATTAACCAAACGGTGCAGTAGTTACAAACCATGGTTTGGACCGAAGCCATGGTTTGCCATCCCAAAATTGTCACGCCAAACAGCCCCTTAATTGAACCAATATTTAGTGAGGTTTTCTACACATTACCTCCCAAAACAAGGAGCCAGGGCTACCAAATATGCAAACGAGTAGCTGATTTGCAGTTACTTAGAGTTCACGGGCGTGAGCATTGGGTAGAATCTCTTCTCTAATATATCTCGCCTCCCTATAATAGTTTTACAGATTGGGGTGCAAATTTTGCTGCTGCGTGTTTTATTCTGATTTACAGTTGCGGACTACCGTAAAAACTTGAATAATTGAACCGTGTGCTATGAAGTCCAGAATTTCCTCCTCTGGGACGGGGGCAAAAAACACAGCAAAAACACAGCCCCTTTTTCCCCCTTCCGAAACAGAAAGAAAGAAAAAATTCTTGACCTTACTGAGAGAGGAAAGTCCAACGACATAGCACGCGGTTCAATTATTCAAGTTTCTACGGTAGTCCAACTTATGAGATATGGGGCGGCAGCTTTCAGATCATAGAGACTTCAGTCGCGTTGTTGTCTCATGGAGTGCTGTGCCCTATGCCTGCATACCAGTTGCATAGCAGAGCACCTACTCGAGTACTCGCGATGTCGAAGCGTCTTTAAAAAAGACTGCTATTGCATACCACCAAAATTCGGCCTTTTTGCTTGGACTTGGGCGGTATGCAATAGCAGTCTTTTTTAAAAAAACGCTTCGACATTGCGAGTACTCGAGTGTATTATAGTCATAGCAATCTCCGGGGCGAAGTTAGGCTGCAGCAATCCATTAAAACCTCCATTGAATTCATTTTTCCTTGGCGTGAAAACGATTGGGCGGTGGTTGCCACAAAAGAACCAGATAACCCCGCTCTTCAGCTTCGCCCACAGGAAAGTTTGTAAACCCCCCCATCAACCCTTCATATTTCTACCGTTTCTAGACACAGCCGAAATTTTAGACCAAGCATCATGTTCCGGAATACGAGTGTCACATTCGGCCACGGCAATACCAGCTACGGCAACGTAAACAATAGTTTCAACAACTACAACAACACCACCATCTATAACTCCGATGAAGATGCAAAGATTATGCATTGGCTCTCTCCACTGAAGCCAGAAAACAGACATCATACCGTGCGCGCCGACCGGTTTGAAGGTGTCGGGAATTGGCTCTTGGAGACAAGCGAGTTTCGGGAGTTGAGAGGGGGTGGAGGTGGATCCGATAAGGCAGTCTTGTTTTGCTTCGGGGACCCGGGAGTGGGCAAAACACATCTGAGGTAACGGGCGGGATTCTTTTAAAGTGGCGACAACTAATGGCCATAAATACTAGTTCCCTGGTAATCGACAGCCTGTGTGATCAGGCAAGGGAGGAAGATATAGCCGTTGCATGGTTGTACTGCGACTACTCGAGTACAATGTTCAACAGGAGCAAACAGTCGTCGACATAATGGGAGCGATTTTGAAGCGGCTGGTAGGCAAGGAGATCCCGGAGGATGTACGGAAGGCGTTTCAGGAAGGAAGGAGGCCGCTACTTGCGGATCTGATGCGGATGTTGAAGATCACGATTGCCTCGAAACCACAAGTCTTCATTTGTATCGATGCGTTGGACGAATGCCTACCCAAGCATCTTCCCGAGCTGCTCAAGTCACTCAGAGATATTGTTCAGGAGTCCCCTAGGACTAGAATATTCCTGACTGGAAGGCCCCATGTCAACGGAGCCATTCAGAGATATTTCCCCAATGCGGTTGGGATACCCATCAGCCCTAGCCCGGATGATATTACATCTTATCTGAAGATGAGGTTAGATATGGATGACGAGCCAGAGGTGATGAACGATAATTTACGGGCTGAGATTGTGACAACTATTTTGGAGAAGATGTCTAATATGTAAGTTGGTCTTTCCCCTCTATCAACTGTGTATACGGCGGACTATAGGGACCGGACCCGCCACAACGCACGGATCTTGAAATTCAAAACTTGAAAAATATATTTTTAAAAAGAGATCGTGTAATAATGGAAATTTTGTAAGCAATAAGGTAGATTGTCAATATATTTTCATCATAGAATACAAAGAAATAGCAGGTAAAGGCAGATGGGGGAGAAGAAAAGATCGGTTCAGTAACTCAAATTAAATGAAAGTAAAATGTGTGAAATGTGATGACAGAGAGGGTAAGAAAAAATAACTTCCACAGGGCTGATAGGGAGAGAGTAAGATGAAATGGTATGAAGAAGATCACAGGAGAGTTAGTTTAATGGTGACTGAGTATTCAATTTGCCTCCAGAGCGGACACGCTTTGGTGCCTGTTCTCTGCCTTCTCTTGGCCGGAGAACACGGAGGGTGGTTACCTCAGCTGGTGGATGAACTGCATCTTGGGGGGGTGACCCACTTGTAACCTGGAATCGAGTCCACTTTAATGAAGATTAGAATTTCTCTGGATAATGTTACACTTGAGAAGATAGAAGAAAAAAATGGATTGCAAACCTTGGAGACTGACCGGAGAGGAATTGTGGAATTTGGGTTGGGAGTGGTTGAGGCAATAGGCAGAGGGGGTGACATTTGAGGCGAATCAGGAATTGTAGAAAGGGGAGAAGAAGGGTAATCTGACTTCTGGGGACATAAAGTAATGGAGGGTAAGGTGGGAGTAGAGTCCAATGGGGCGGAGTTGGATAGTGCAAGTAGGTCTGTAATTGAGGGAAACTCCGGGTCTGAACTTGATGCCAAGGGTACGCGTTCTACATGGAGTGAGCTAGATACTTCTTCAGTAGAGACCATCGAGAATGTGCGGGGAAGTGGTGGTGAGGAATTAATTTGAGAAGAGGAGGGTGAT
>Ga0307513_10002946_pt1 | contig 23256 bp, 26 predicted proteins | sample 15_EM_MG_FD_202174 | JGI IMG/M metagenome (GOLD analysis project Ga0307513, IMG submission 202174) | Populus trichocarpa ectomycorrhiza microbial communities from riparian zone in the Pacific Northwest, United States - 15_EM | ecosystem: Host-associated > Plants > Roots > Unclassified | place...
CTGCGTGCTCCCTTCGGCTCCCTAAGCCGCAGTTGAATATAGAAATTACAGCGGGATCCTAGGTGTGATAACAATTCTGGTGACGCTGACATACGATAGATATTTTTCGAAGGTTAAAGAGAGAACCGATTCGGAGGGTGGGCTATCTGCGGCGTATAACATGTGCAACCAATTAACAACCAACTCCTTGAAAGGAAGAATCCTTGACCACTCAAAAATCTGATTGTGGATCGATTGTGGATCATGGTTTCCCACTGGCACTATAGAGCTTCCAGAATATTAATACGAGTAAAGACAAGCAGCGAGATATCGTTCTAAAGCCGACAACTCACACTATGCGTTCCAAGGGGGTGTCAGGAATAAAATATATGACATGGGGTCAGAAATTTTTTTAGCAGCTCAAGGGCTGGACTAACTAACTAGGGTGGGAATGATATACCATATATAGTAATATTATATAATCTTTGTGTGCATAATATGATCCAAAGTTTGTCCAAAGTCGTCCATGTCTCTACCCTAATTGAGGCTGCTTTTTGGACAATGAGAACTCGTAGAATTTACTCACCCATCTTCGTGCCAATCTCCACCTTTCCAACAGGGCTCCCACATTCGCAAATGAACAGATTCTCAAGATTTCAGGTATGACGTGATCTGCCCACATGGGTTTGAGGTGCTGCTATGGAAAATATGCTGTCTTGATTCCCGATGGGGGCTCAACCTGGCATTTCTGGCTTGTTTAAAGTGGGGGCATTTTGTGGTGTCTCTTCGAGGGTGGGATTTGGGTGACTTGAAGGGTTGGTGTTCTGACAAAATAGACATCAGGTGCAGGTACTTATTCTGAAGATTCTTTTCTTATATTTGACTTATGAGTTCATCTTCCATCAATCGTTCGCCAGTGTTTTGATCACTCGCCAAGATTTCCATCCCAAAGTTGCTTGCTAGAGCTTCATCTTGTGTGTTGATGACATTCTCAAGCAGTTTGTCATGACCATCGCTGGACATGCCATCATCGTCAATATCCTCCTCTGGGATATCATTGTTAGAATCATCTCTGGCCATGCTATTGCTGTTCCTGTCATCCTCAGGTGGTTCATCATAAACATCGCCTCCAGAAACACCATTGTCATCACCTTTAGGACCCTCATCATCATTTTTCAAGACAAGGCGAGAACTGTGGGCTGCTGTGAGTGATATGAACATTTGGATATGTTGAAGATACTTACTGGTGTTCCCGGTTCATTAGATTGGGTTATATCAGATGTAGGTTGCTTATTCATCTTTTGGGGCATTGTGCATAGAAAAAATAGGGGAAATTTTGCATGAGTTGCACTACATCTGTACTTTAATGGCCACTGCTAGCAAATGAGCCAGCTTTCCTGTGTTGGTGTACTATTGTTCTCAAGCGCTTGTGTATGGCCCACCAACATGATTATCCATTTTGGTACATGATGGGCCAACATATGTAATCTTATCACGATCTTATCAATATTTTTCCCATGGGTACGAAAAAAATTAGTGGGGGAGTGGGGGAGACTACCTAACCATCCCTATGTCAGGAAATCAACACATGACACCCCCTTGATGCGTTCAATTTTTGTGGATGACTGAATTGCGGCTTTAAGGCGCTTGTGCAACTCAATCTCGATCAGATTGAGTACTTTTGCAGGATCTTTGCACAGAGAAGACAAAGTAAAGCCGAATGTCAGAGATTTTGCAAAAGTGCTGACAGTACAAAGTTCTCCTTGGGATAACAATCTCAGTTGAACTGGTCGCCTTTGCACCTGAGTACTGAATCCCCCGATGTTGAGGTGTCACAGTAGCCGAGGTTGCACCACGTCATGAAATTGACACACACTAAAGCGAGTATAGAGAGACTGACTCCGTTTGAAGGTCATTGGGCCTGCAAAAGGGAATGTTAGTGAATAACTGCATGAAATAATACCAAAAAAATCCTTACCCAAGAACATACTTCATCCAATAGTTCCACCAGGAGAGGCAAAACAGTTGTGATCGTCTTTCTAATTCCCTTACTCTTCATGAGAATGGATGCTGGGAATGAATTATGATGCCTCAACATTGTTGTTCGACCTTGTTGATGTTTAATTGTTCAACAAGCAGCTTCAAGCTTCAATGTTCAACATTAACATTTCAATCACTCACTAAAGTTGTAGAGTATTCAGTATGGCTAACCCATGATTCCAGACATGCCTGGGTGCAATTTAATTTTCTAGATTACGAACTTGCAAGCAACAGCTTCAAAACTGAACAAAGGGACTGGAATTTGGCATGAAATTGGGATTTTTCATTTTGAGGGCAGCGGTGAGGCTGCTGCTGTTGGGATGTGGTTACTTCAGATTCGAGCTTTGATGAAAATCTTTACAGCACATGTCAAAATGGCCCAATGACCAATACCTAGCATGTCGATATAGACAATAACTACATTTCTTGCTGTCCCGGCCACAAGCAGAGCCGACTCAATAGCCTCAGGGCCATATCTTTTGATACAAGCATTTAGAAGCAAAGCAATCAAATGGCAGGCTGCGGAGACTTACTTATGACCTACGACTTTCCCTATTTCTTCTGCTCCGGTGTCCAAGATACGCTTCGCTAAATGGTCTATTGTTGAGAGGATGAGGTTGGCAGAAATGACAATGTGGTCCTTGGTGGTGAGATGAGGCTGAGTTTCTCCGGAGTGAGGAGGAAGAGGGGGTGGTGCAAGTGAGGTGGAGCGACGAGGTGAGAATGTGGACTCAGGCGCCACTGAACCCAACTTCTTTCCACTAGGCGAATATGGAGGAGGTACCAGAGTCGAGTATGATGAAAGCGAGGGTGAAGGGGAACAGGGCAGTAGTTGCTAACAACTTTTCAGAAGGCCCAGAAGTGGGAACACTGGAGAGGAAATACTTTGTGCGCTTCGGCTTTGTGCCCATGGAATGGTGGATCATGTTGTCAATCAGTCCAATGGTCTTTTTTGACACCTTAACAGCCTCTCTGCTCATAGCATGTACAGTGGAAAGTCGCTTTCGAGTCTCCTCAGAGGTGAGGAATATGAGCGCACGGGGAGGGAGGGAAGGAACGGGGTCACCTCTGCTGGCAATGGGGGTGCTGCTAGCTGGGGTACCAGAGTGATGAGGAGATGCGGCGATATAGTTGGAAGAAGCTGTTGTAATGGTCTTCACAAGGAGATTCATAGTCTTTGAGAGTGCATGGCTAAATCAAATGCAGGTCATTATTTCATTCTGAAAAAATCTGGAAATGTGTTACCTGACAACACTCGCTGATTTTGTGATCCAGTTCTGTTGGTCGGGGGGTACCATTCGGGCAAAGGCTTCAAGCATATTTGCATCGGATTCTATGTTGGATTCTTCAGCGACCTCGATAATAACTTGTTCACTTTCACAACCCTTCTCATACATTACAGGATCCTCTTGGATTCTGAACCAATCCTCAACCTATCTGACCACCTCTCGTGTGTCTTTGCTAACCATTACAAGACGGCTGCGAAAATTCTTGTTCGAAGTCACAGGGCCAATTCCAAAGGTGCCTGCATATGGTGTGCATGCACCCAAGTCTGAGCTGTTGGCCGTGGGCGCTCCTTTGAAGTTGACAACATATTGCTCCAGAATATTGTCAAAGGTGTCCAGCTTCTCCAAAAATTCAACACCAGAGCTTCCTGGCTGAGGGCCCTTGAGAGTTAGGATCAAATGTATCAGATCAGATGGAGTCTGAGCAAATGTGTATGTCCTTGTCCCGGCGACATCAGTGCGTTCTACTACCCTGTCTAGATTGATGGGGATTTCAGAATTATTTAATTGCAGAATCAGATAAACGGTGCATTCTTCGGCACTCTTCCCTCCAGGAATGGGCAGAGTTATGCACTCCAAGTTGAGGACGCCAACCTCGGCGAAATCTGTTGATTTAAGGGTTGCATCTGGTAGGCTGAGAAGCACGAAAGCTTCAGGCGAGCTGACCATGGCAGAGCAGGAGCAGGTTGTTGTGGAGTATGCAGGAGAAAAGAAGAAGATGAACTCCTCAGATCCATCATTGTCACTGCCTCTTCACTGCCCAATCAATGCGCCCTCCGAACCGTGTCAAAAAACTGTTATGTAATCTTCGGAGTTTCAATTCCCATTGTGTCCATTCGACGTAGGGCTGCGCACCGTCCATATTATGGGTATGGTGTCAGGCTCAAATTATGTTTGGAGTAAAGTTCACTTCATGCCTTACTCTAGCCCTCACACATATTTACTACAAACACCATCCCTACCATTATCACCTGACCACCTGACCACTACACTCGTTACTCAGACCCTCAAGATGTCTGGACACTGTCAGGATAGCCCATAGCCCACCTACAGGCAGAATAATCACATGCCAATTTGCATTATCACATGCCAAAATATTTTATCACATGCCAAAATATTTTATCACATGCCAAATATTTTATCACATGCCAGACCATTACGACTCACACCTAGTCATTATGCCCTTATTTAGGTACTTAGCTTATATAATGCCAAGACCGCCATAGAGTATAAAAGGGAGGCCAAATTTTGTACATTAGAAATCTCCCCCCCTTAGGATTTCACCCACATTCACTTATTCTCCACTTGGACTTGCTTGTATCTACTCACATTGCAATTCAAGGCTACTTTCTAGTTACTATCTATCTTTTGCCCTCGACATTGTCAACCCTTGGTTAGGACAACTTTCGATGCTACGCCATACGACTTCCAGGAACGTCCTGACGACGTCCACTTTTACCTCAGTAGGTGAGTAATTATCAGTAATCCGTTTACGTTCTCCATTAGATGCCCCGACGATGTCTATATAACCTCAGTAGGTTATCACGCTTCCATTGCTATGCTATACAACTTCCAGGACAGTCCTGACTACGCTATCTTCCACCTCAGTAGGTGAGTTCTTATCGGTCATTCGTTGACACTCTTCGTTAGACAGCCTGACGACATCTATATAACCTCAGTAGGTTATCACGATTATTCTTCATCACGTTACACGACACTAAAGACGCTCCGACAACGTCTCCCCTTTACCTCAGTTAGGTAACACATTTACATACTCATGCTTACTTACGCAGATACTCTCACGACATACCTTTGACAGGTAATCACACTTACTTACTAGGGCTTTATATCTTACAGATATATCTTATGACACTGACTCTATCTTATTGATAGAAGTCTACACTTATGCCTTCTCTCAGGACTACCCAGAGTACATTCTTCTAACCTCTCTTCCTTGAACAACTAACTATGCCCCTCCTTTCTTTTGATTACAGGTAATCACTTTCCTCCCCAATCAACCTTTGATCCTTAGACATAACCTTGTCTTTGGATTAAACACAGAGACCCTATAGTCCTGCACAACAATTCCTGTAGACAGTCGTCATTAGGGATTATCACGGGTTAGAAAACCCGTGCGGGTTTTGGGTAGGGTACAGAGGGGTACAGGTCAGGGTAGGTACTCTCGGACCCTCGCTGAACCTGTACCCCCAAGCTGGGTTGGCGGGAATGATTCCCGCCACAAACCCATGGGTTTTCCAAGTATGGGCTTGGCACCAAAAGCGGGATTATATGGCCCAGTGTGGCTTGTATCTATGTACAGTGCCAAAAGATTGTCGTTTAAAAACACCTAACACGGTAGTAGTAACACTCCCCAACACTGAACGTTATCCGTGAACTTTTCATCCATCCATCCATTGTTCTATCCGAATGTCTTTCTCAATCTCTGATTCCTCAACCATTCCCGTGCAGCACAAGCGTACAGTCAGCAAACGCGTAATCGAAAATGGCAATCCTCTTGTCATATGTAAAAAGGCCTGCGAGATTGCAAAACATGGAGCTTCTGCGTTGGCAACTTTGGGGGCTGCTGTAGCAGCAACTAAAAAAGCAACTCAGGTATAAGTTCCTTTGAATAAATTTACTCACCTCATTGCTAATGCGATAACATATCCCAGCCCAGCATTGAGGTCGTTGAAGACGAAGATTCCCTTCGGCCTCCCAAAGCTGTTCCTAAAAAAGGATTTCACATCCTCGAACTTGCCGATGGAAGCGAGGATGATGATGATGACGACATACCCAGACTGATGGAGGTTGATGACTCTGATGATGACTACGATGATGACGACGATGATGATGAGGAGAAGAGTAACAAGGAGGCCCTGGCAGAGAGTGCCGAGGCTGAGCTCAGTATGTGTTCAACATCTGTTGGAAACTTTGAGCTAACAATGAAGTTAGAGCGCCTTTTGAAAGACTGGAACTCACCAATCTATGCCTTCTTCACACCTACCCCTTCGATCGAATATATCAAAGGCCACCGTGTCTATGTCTTCGAGTGCAGTACAAAGCACTGCAGGGGTAAGGGTAATGGTCGTCTGGTCCACCGCTACCTGGACACAAGTGATGCTAAATCCACCAGCAATCTTCGCAAGCACGCGAAGATATGTTGGGGAGAGGCCGAAGTATGATGCCATGTGATGTGCCCATGCGTTGGAATTCAACTTATGACATGCTCGAGTTCGCCACCGAATACCATGCGGCGCTCAACGTCATGACCGCCGACTGCGACATGAACCTCCGCAAGTTCGAATTGAGTAAGAAAGAATGGGGTATGGCCGCCGAGCTATGTGAGGTCTTATGAGTACATGTTTTTTCTCTTGATTTTCATGAACGAACTAATTCACTTACATAAACATCATATTTTCAAGCACGGCACCCTCTTCTTTTCTCGCGATACCCCCAACATCAGCACTGTGATTCCAGCCATGGACCATATCGACGAATACTTAGCGACAGCTTCTCAGAACCCCAAGTATTCTGAGGCCATCCGCGCTGCTCTTGCTCTCGGAAAACAAACACTTAACCACTATTATGATAAAACTGACCCCTCTGAGGTCTATAGGATTGCGATGGGTAAGCCGCCTCACTTTTTATTTTATTTGTACTCAGAGTCGGCCTAGTTCTCCATCCCCGCCATAAACTACACTACTTCAAGAAAGCAGGATGGGAGGAAGATTGGATTGAGGCTGCGCAAGACATTGTTCACGCCGAGTTCGATCAAACATATGCGTTTATGGATGTCGACATTGAAACCCTGGCCTCTGAGATTCATCAAGCTGCAGTGCATCTCCTTTTTATTCACTTTGAACTGGTAGCTACCCATCCATCAGCGCTCGTCCTTGTCTACCGACAACATCTTCGACGATTTGCCAGCACTTTCCACCCCTCCCAAATCCGACCTTAGTGATGAACTCAATCGCTATCTCAGCACTGACCCAGAGCACGTTACTGATGCTTTTGCTTGGTGGCACGAGAAGCGGCTCATTTACCCTTGTCTTCATCGGATGGCATTGGATTATCTGACCATTCCAGGTGAGTTTAACTGCTAATTCAATTCCATTCACTGCATTTGCTAACCATTATGCCCACTAGCTACATCCGTAGACGTTGAGCGCACATTTAGTCAAGCCCGGCTCCTGCTTTCACATGTTCGCAGCCACCTCTCCGTGCAATCAATGCAAGTGTTAATGTGCCTGGGAGTCTGGAGTATACTCGGCTACGTGAAAGATTCCGATGTGAAGGCAGTCGTCATTTTACCTGAGTTACATGGTGACGAAGGGGAGGAGGAGCTCAAATTAGACTGGGACAGGATTTTGTAGGTAGTCTAATATATTTGTACTCCTTTTCCGTTGAACCCACAGGGGTATTGTGACCTGCAAGACCCGCACAAACCCTTACCCTGACCTGTAACAACCCCTACCCCTTGCCGCGGGTACGGGTTTGGTGGGGTAAGGGTCCGGGTAGCCTGGGAATACCCCAGGGTTACCCATGATAATCCCTAGTTGTCATACTTCTACTCGAATATAGGATAACTGCTATTTAGTAACCTCCCAATGAACAACTGGAATAACCCAATTATATATTGATTCAGTGAAACCCAGGTGAAACTATATTCACGTTGACAACAGCCATCGTGAATATGGGCCAAACGGGTGAAAGTCAAATGAAAACGGGATGGTCATCGATTTGAGCAAACCCAAACGGGTCAGGACGGGCCTAAAACGGGTACCAACACCCATTGACGGCCGTTTTCCTGTTCAAAAAAATATTTCTTGGTTTTTATTGAATCTAACATGCTATTAAGTATTAATGAAAGGTCTACATGAGTTGCAGAGTCGACAGGAAGATAGAAAAGAAAGATACATGGAGAAAATCAAACAATCTTGAGATTTCTGGACTTTGATGCACTCATACTCAGGTTGGATTGCTTTCAGTAGATAATAACAAATGAAAAACAGTCATATTGGGTTTCCCTGCAGTAAAATAAAGAGGACTTCACAATATTAAATTCCTGTTCCGGTGTTGAAATGACATGCATGCTGAATCACATGATTATTTCCAGACATGCCGAGCTGTCAAGGGGGTGTCGGGATTAAAAAGCGACACCTAGGGTCAATTTTTTTCTTTCAGCGGCGAGAGGCTGACCTACCTACTACGTAATCAGGCACAAGTCCAAATATGGAAATTATTACATCATCATCACATTTATTGAATGACGAACAGGCCTTGCACATACAATTTATACACATTATAAATGATATTGGTGTGTATAAATGTACATCCTTGGTACATCCTATGATTTAAGTCAATAATATAAAGGTTGAAATTTGATCTGTCCACTGTGTGATGAATATCAGTCATGTGTGAAATTTGCTAATTTGAGGGGGATCTTGGGGGATCTCTATTTTTTTCAAGGTAAAACTGGGTTTTTCAAACTTTTCCTACCCTAATTCAACCTAATTCAAACTCTCTGTGTTGTTTTCCCTCTTTCTGCCCAGTTTTTGCATGATTTTAGGTGAGGTCCACTTTTTTTTTTTCAAGCCTGGTGGCTGGACCTAACTACCAGCCTCCGGTCTGGCATTCCAATCCTGACACCCCCTTGCGAGCTGTTGCAGCCAGCGAAATCCACTGAGATTGGATCACTTGAATATAAGTCTGGAATTTGCGTGTGAAAATACAGCTTTTACCACATAATTTATTACAAGTACCCGTTACCCATATGATGCCCGTAACGGCCGTCACTCGACGGGTCATGATGGGTACACGCCGTTGCATGCCGGCACATTGAGTGTTGCACTTGAGGCCCCGATGGTATGGGTATTTACCCATAGAACCTGCCTGTAGAACCCATAGCTATGGGTATGATGTGCAGCCCTAATTTGACAGGATGTAGATTTTTCTATATATATTTCTCGAGACAAAGTATATACATTTAGTTCAAAAAGAGCACTAATTAAAAAAATAGCATTGAGAATAGTGTTTGAAAGTTAGGTTAGTTAACTGCAAAATAACCGAGACCGGACCGAACCGTAACCAATCATAACCGCAAGAATTACCTAACCGATCCTAACCATAACCATGGTCTGGTTAGCAGTTAGTCATCATCTCAGAAAATCCAAGACTGAACAAAACCGGTTAGGACCAGTTATAACCAGTCTTTGTGTTCTAAAATTACACCCAAATATTTACCTGTTTACAAGCTTTCCAACAAACCCAGAATCATATTTTTTCATGCAGAATTAACAAGTTTACGGTTGCTTTACAGTTGCCTGAAATCTGTGTGACTTCATCCATCACATACATGACATTGATACGGCCACATCAGCCGCGTCAGCCCTCACTTATCACCATCACCTACGTCATCGAGCTGCCACCTGGCCTCTCCCCTCCAATGAGGGATGTAGGCCTCTTTTTTGTGTTTCTGAGAGTTTGGGGTAGGGGGTTACGGGTGGCATAGGAAATAGCAAGGGGAGACCCATGGTGTGGGAGACCCAGCCAGGTACGAGTTCAACAGAGTCTCCACCACCAACAGCTGACAAACGTGCCTCGTTAGGACCCAATATGCCCCACGATTGCCACGTATGCATACAAGCCCACGTCGACAGCCAACGCCAACTGCCAGCCGACAGATGCGCCGCGTTAGAACCCGATATGCCCCACGATTGCCACGTATGCATGTGAAAGCCAATGCCAACTGCCAGCCAACAGACGCATCATGTTAGGACTCAATACGCCCCACAAATATGATTGCCACATATGCAAGTCCACATACCGCCGGCCGACAAACGCGCTGCATTACCCAACATGCCCCCACAACTGCCACGTACACATGCCAGTCCACATTAATAGCCAACGCCAACTGCCCATGAGTCACCCAAGCAAGGTTGGAGCCTCGAAGGGCCCCTCATCAAGGCGCCGTGTGGCATTCATACCCATATCATCAAGTGCAACCTCCCCATATCAGCACATGTAACTTGTCGTTTAATTAGGTTAAATTGTAATCAAACAAGTAACTTAATTTTGAGTACCATACACCTGGAAAACTGGTTGTAACCAGTTACTAACTGGTTACAACCGTAACCGGTTAAAACTGGTTACGCGACCGATGAAAACCAATGCTAACCGGTTAGCATCAGTTCGGTCCGGTTTTTTTTGCTTTTCCAGAAAATACTAACCGGTCTCGGTCTCGGTTAGAGCCACAAGGGCGAAATAACCGGACCGGACTGGACTTTCAAACACTAATTGAGAAGAAGAGATCACATTGTCCTTTTCACGTCAGTGGGTTTGACAGGAAAATCATAATGACATCACATGATCATCTGCCTTCCAGTCCCCTAACTCTCCCATAGCACCATTCTATCTCTCCAAAATTTAACACAATGTTAATGAGAACATTCTAAAGAAATAAATCTCCAACAAACTGTAGGAAACTTCACGTATGTGATATATTGCAGTCTAGCTAGGATTGGAGAGACTACTTCACTGCCCCATCTCCATCTCTTGATGTGGGATTGAATTTCAAGTCATACCTAACATCCTGACAGCGCTGACAGAGAAGAATCCTGATAATCCTACTTACAGTTGGGACCTAAGCAGTGCTGGACATTTAACACAAGGAATCCCCACCATTGGTGAAGCTCAATTACTTATGCCACTCAACCAAGCCAGATAGGCTAGAACTCAGACATAGCTCAACTATTCGAAAGATTACTATTCCTAGCATTAGAGTGCATTATTAAATTTATACTGGCAGTTTCAAGGACCTGAAGTGGAGACATAGCAGAACTACAGGCAGAAGAATGTGCAACCTGTTCAAGGACATATCATTTGAGGTTGGCTACAATCATTTTATGCAGTGGGGATGCAGAAATGGAGAAGAGACACAAAGGAGGAAGGGAACTCCCACAGAAAGAATGGGGAATTGTGGTCATGATAGAAAATGACAACAAGAAAGAAACTGAAGAACTGGGAGAGGGTGAACTGAGAGAGGGTGAACCTTGCATTTGTGAAATAGATCTGATATTCCAACAATGACCAATATGTGGGAAGAACTTTGAACCACAATTAATCCGTCTAACAGAAATTCACATGGAAGTGACAGCATAGATCAGGGAGGTCCACAAACTAAAGCAGGAGGGAGGACATGCACCATGTGTATAATTATGATGTACCTCCCTTTGCCAAGTTGATCGGCAACCTCGAGTGCATGTGCCAATCCCTCCTTAAGAAATGTCTTCAAGAGAAATCCCTAAAGATGTTTTGTATCGAAATCTCAAAAGTGACCAATGGAAAAAGAAATCTTGCATACACCAACAAACCAAAATCCTATGCTGAGTCATGAAGAATGAAATCTGATCTCATAGTTGAGGCCTCAATCAATAATTCCATTTCCTGAGCTCAAAATAATCACATAAACAACACAATAAATGGAGGAAATACTGATCAATATTAGGTTTCCCAGGTCAGACATGGCTAAGCCATGTTCACCAATGGGGAAAAGGACACTCATATAGCTGTGTCATCCTTCATCCACATGGGACCCGGTTAAGGCTGAGCACAAGTCTGGGACTTTGATGGGTACTCATAAGTATACTCGTGGGAATACTCATGGGTAACGTGACCCACAGGTCCAGCTCACCCACCAAGACAGATCGCTGAGGATCTGGGTGTGGTTTTGTGGAGTGGGTACCTGCCATAGGTACCTGCTATTTACCCACAAAAATCTCCAATAAGCAACCAAATACATAAATTAAATTTTACTATCAATTTTGAATATAGAATATAGAATATGGAATATATCTCTCGAACCAATGCAATGTGGAAGCAATACTTTACCATGCCCCCTTATTTCACATGGAATCCACATGGACTTATTCCATGTGGAATGCACCTAATATTTCTCAAGTCAGATTCAAAAATTTAATTTCATACAAAACATTTGATCAGTTAACTACATAAGGGTTTATCTGGAGTCCAACTGAACTATACTCTTCAAGTTACAATTTATGTAGAAACAAAACAAATTATATTGCATCCTAAATTTTAGTGTTTGAAGGTCCAGTCTTTTGCCTTTTTGGGCATTTTTTGAGCTAGCGAGGTGCCATAAAAATTCTGCATTAAAACTGGGGCATCTGAAAAGGAAATTTTCCGGTCTTAAGACTGGAAAAAGACCGGACCAACCCTGAAATTTTGTGTTCTAAAACCCTAATTGTGGTGGGGAATTTTTATTACAATGTCCTAGCTCAAAAAAAAGTGTCAAAAAGCCCAAAGACTGGACCTTCAAACACTAATCCTAATAATACATATAATATAGTAAGTAATAATAATAAAGGGGACAACAAGGGGTGACAAGAGAGAGAACGGGGCGGCGTGTGGGATGTGCACAGCCCCGTTCATACAGTGGGGTTGCGGAGGGGGGGACAGGACGAATGAGAGGGGCTGAATCCTCCCCTTCCTCATCTCCCTGCCCATCCTCCTCCCTGTCTCCTCATGTGCCTCCTCTTGTAATCCCTGCATGCCTCATCCTATGCCTCCCCCCACCCACTTCTTCCTTGGCCTCTGCAGTTGTTGACGGTGATCACATGCCAATATAGCATGGGCGCTTATTTGTCAAAGGCGGGCAGCAGTGTCAAAGGTGGGCAGCATTGGCGCTGTCAATCAGGCATGGCGTTTGGGTTGGTTGTCATTGGTTTTGGGGATTTGACAGGGTTCGGGATGTTGAAGGTGGTTGTGCTGCAGTTTTCGATGGCATTCGGGGTGTCAAAGGTGGTTGGAGTGCAGATTTGGGGTGGTTTGGGTTGTTTGTCATTCATTCTGGGGTTTCGATGGCTTTCACGGGATAGAGGGTGGCAGTTTGACGGTTTCGACAGTGTCTGCATGCTGACATGGCACGGCTGTGGGTGGAGACGGAGGCGGGGGGTCGCTTGCGTCGATTTCACAGTTATTGACTCGCATGGGGCGGTGATGTGGCAGGTGAACAGGCGGTGGGTGGTGGTCAGGCGGTGGGAAACAGCGCAGGGAGCGGGTGGGGCTTACCTAGCTGTGTTCGGGGTCGAAATGACAGTGATGTGGTACCGTAAATGGGCTACAAGGGGGGGTAATGGCGTTAGCCAGGTTGCAAAAATCCTGGGGGCCAGTTGCTACTCACCTGGTGTCCCTGGGCTGCATCCTGCTCACGTTCGTCGGCATCAACATTCAAAAACCTAAAACAGCTGTTTTTGTTAGCATATACAAGCAAGAAGGGGGTGGGAACTTACCTAGGAGCCGTTAATGGCATTGGACGGTGGTGTGCGCAGTGGCAGGGTTGAGACGCCAGGCAGAACGTGGTGGTATGTGGCTGGATGGTGGTGGTGGCAAGGAAACCAACAATGTGGCACCATTTGAACCAGGGATTCCGGATTTGGGACGCCGCGGGCCATGTGACCAGCAGGTGGTCACATAATCGATTAAATATCTGATGATAATAATGCCGGCATGGTGCAGTGGACTCGAGTGCGTGCTTATGTGTGTTCTTGGTCCTGGGTTCAATTCTGGTTTGGTCTATTTTTTTTCTAGTACCAATAATACAATTAAAACATTACAACTACTGTTCTGTATTGATTTAAACTATTATTGCTATTATTCTAACATTGGCCATTGAGGATTCCACCTGGAATCCATATGGAATCCACATAGAATCCATCATTTCTTGTGGAATCCACATGGATTCCAGGTGGAAGATTCCATGTGGAATGGTGGAATCCACATGGAATTTGGCCATTCCATGTGGAATATAGGTGGAAGGAAATCACCCAAATGGGTGAGATCTCACCAAAACATATTCCATGTGGAATGGGCAGAATCCATGTGGAATTCATATGGAATGACATGGATTCCACATGGATTCCACATGGAATAAGGGGGCAGAGTAAAGACCTCCATGGAAGACATGTGTGGAATATTGAGACAGCTTGTCTCAATATTCCCATGTGTTATCTTCACCCCAAAACTGCCATGAAGGCCAAAACACCAATGCCTCAAACCCACACAAGCCCCTCCCCTTGCCAAGGGATGTGGGCTAATGTTAACCTGCCAACGCTACAGCCACAAGTCCATGACAGCCACATGTGGATTCCACAAAACCACAATGCAGATTTCATGGGATCGATCTGGTTCCACAACAAGGACAGATGTTTGATGAGATCGATAGCAGGGTCACAACAAGGTTGGTACCCCCCACCATCGACAACGTGTGCAACTGATCAAAGATGCGTACCCTCCAGCGACGATGCATACCACCTAACAACAATGCATACAGCCCATCCACAACATATACCCTCCAGCAGTGACATGCACAGCCAATCAGCAACATGTACCACCCATTCACAACCCCAATGCAAATGATGATGGCCAGGCAAGACCCCAGTTTGACGACAATGCCATGGATTCAACGATGAAAGCTGGACGATGTGGATTTGGCCATAACACGGATTCAACAACCATGATACAAGTTCGACGACAATGCCACAGATTTGATGACATCGACAGAGATTTGACGACAATGACATGGATTGAGGAATGTGAACCAGCTCTTTTTTGCTCAGGTGGTACATCATGAATTTGTTTCACCCTTTCCTCTGCACTGACCACCCTTATCCCACACATAGGGAACTGTTTCATGCACAGCAGTGGATGATCATGCATGCAGACCAGTCAGCCATCGTTTGGATGCCCCAGAACAACAAAGACTTATGCAAATTCTGTGACACCCATGCCCAACACGAACACTTTGAACTCAACTCTGGTCCCCAATGCCTCGAACCCAACGCGACAACACCAAAATCTCCAATCCAACCTCAATGCCTCAAATATGCCACTACTACATTATCAATGAGAGCCACAATCCAATGACCCAACACAGATGTATCGAGTCCATTGCATGTTGAAGGCGGGAGACTTGATGGCAGTAGACTCAAGGATGGCAGACTTGAGGGTGGCGAACTTGATGGTGGCGAACTAGAGGCTGACACCTACTGGTCATGATTTGCTCAAGGCAATGGCAATAGACTTGATGGCGATGGACTTGACAGTGGTGGACTCAACATGAACCACTGTGCTCTTTGGGCAATATTTTCTGTATGACATATGCTGTATGTCCAAAGGCTCATTTTATTGGGGTTATTACATATGTCTATGTACAGTGGCGATCAAAAGTATTGCACAGCCACCACGTGACTGCATCGCGTCTCCCACGCGATCAGATTAAAGCTTTAATGTCGGGTAAAGTGTGTGTCGTAGGTAGCAATATATGTAGACTTCATAATAAAAATGAGTTTCATCAAAATTAATGACTTCCAGCCCAACTACATGCAGTCTATTGCTGAAAGCCGTGTGCAATACTTTTGCTCATGTGTTTTCGAAACACTTCCTGATTATTTATACAAGGTTGAAGCAACTGATTGGTCAAAAAATCATTGCACTCCCTTACTACGGCTATGGTATACACATCCCCCACCAAAGTTGCTTGAGTTGTCAACTTCAAAAAGCTCTCCATGGGCAATGAGGAAATTGCCCAAAGGATCGGTATTCATCGTACTACTGTCACCCGTATATTGAAGCGCTTTGAGAAATCAGAGGATCCGTACTATGTCAATCCCAAGACAGGCCGTCCACGTAAAATGGACATTCGCGAGGTTCGAGTTGCTGCCCAGATGCTTGTGAAAACCGAAGCGGCTAATGCAACTGAAGTCATGAAAAAGGCCTTCCCAGAGGTGTCGTGCCACACTCTTTCCCGACGACTCAAGGAGTACGGCTTGGTCTGCTGTGTTCATAGGTCTCGGCCCTACATTTCTCCGGCCAATAGGGAGAAGCACCGCCTCTGGGCCTTGACACATGCAAGCTAGACCGTTGAGGATTGGAAATGGGTCGGATTCACGGATGAGTCCAAATTCCTCCTCTTCAAGTCCGATGGCCGGCAATACGCTTGGTTTCAGCCCAGACAGGCCCTAGATGACCGATTTGTGAAAAAGACCATCAAACACGGTGCCGGAAATCTGATGGTGTGGGGTATGATCACTGTGAAGGGGATGGGGTGTCTTCATCAGATCGACGGAATTATGTGCAGCCCGGACTACGTTGAAATCCTTGATAAACAATTCCTCGGCACTCTAAAGGATCTAAAAATAAGGCGCTCGGGGAAGGAGGGCCTTATTTTCCAACAGGATAACGACCCCAAGCACACATCCAAGGTCGCCCAGGAGTGGTTCTGGAAAAAGAACGTCAAGAAGTTGCCATGGCTGCCGTCAAGTCCGGATATGAACATCATAGAGCATGTGTGGGATCAGTTGGATGCCCTGGTATGTGCACACAATCCATTGCCGATGAATAAGGAGCAGTTGTGGGAGGTGCTTCAGGAGGAATGGGAGAATTTTCCGCGCAAGGCTTTGGACACACTCTACGAGAGTATGCCATGCCGGGTCGTGGTGCTATTGAAGGCTCGGGGAGGCTCTACCAAGTACTAATCGAGTCGTGATCATCGGTGAGCGATTCCGGCCTTGCTTCTTTGCAGACATGCTTATCTCTTCTGGTGACAGGGTGTGAGCAAAAGAATCGCACACCACTTATTTTAATCCTCGGAGTTTCTTTGTCGATACAAGCCTTATTATTTATTCTACCTACTCTGGACATATTATGTACTCGTGTAGCTCAAATTTGAGCACGTACACGCCCATTTGTGTTTGATGCTCCCAGGAAATTGACGGCTGACGTGTTTTTGATCTCCGTGCCGATGAACTGGCCAATGTCAAGTTGGTCTCTCTCGGATACCTGGGGGTCGAGATCATGGGACTGCCATTGTGATAACTTGTTGATATACCAGGTGTATAAGACATATATCGCACCCCGGATATCACTCAATGACTGCCACAAATCAGTGCCTCGTTCAAGTCTCCTGCTCGTAAGTTACCTACTGTAGGATACATACAGGATGGAAACCATCCTAGCTTGATCCATTCTATATGCCCATTTGTGTTTGATACTCCCACGAAATCATGATCAAACATGGTCTGGGCATGCCTAACAAATTTTTGTTCAAGTCCGTTCAAACTCAGCTATGAACCAAACATGTAACACGCCATGTTCGAGTTTTCATCATCAGTCATTGTCTCACTTCTTCTCACCACATGGCCACGTCCAAACACATTCACGGCTACTTTTTATTCTTCATGACACGCTAGGCTTGCCTCCTCAGAGTAAATATGTATGTTGTTCTCTTGTTTAAACCATCTTTTTCTCCCCCACAAGGGTGAGAGCTGACAAGGTCATGGCCTACCCTGTCGTCTCTCACCTTTGTGGCGTTTTCTGTATCCCTTATTTTCAGATTCTACATCACACTAACTCCACTCTTCTTTAGATTCCAGCTACGTTCTCATGTTTGGCTGGCCAATGCTCGTCTTCGGTGTGTACCAAAGCCAACCTCATCCTTCCTACTCGCTAATTCACTCTCATACTTAGATTTCCCAGGCGAATGGACATGTACACGCACACTCATGAAGCCTAGGATTTGAGGTACGATGCTGGAAGGTTGGGAGTGGGGGTTGTGCGACATGAAAGTTGTGTTGCGCTGGTGTTGTGAATGCCTCAATGGTAACTGTAGATACTGTTTACTATTTCCTCTTTAGTTACGTAGTACTTTCGTATCTCCTTAATTTGAGCCCAATTTTCCGTCATTCTTGTTTTCGAATTTTTGGCTAATTCAGGTAGTAGAAAAAAGAAAACCAAAAAGGAATGGTAATAATACTACACCGAGATGATATTAGAACGAGATCACCTATGTCCTTTCTTGAGATCAGATAGCTAGACTGGTCTGCTACAACTTGCAGACGTCTAGTCGATATCCATCTTAACTGGGAACCAGGTGAGAGGATTAATCGAGGTCAACTTGACACTCAAACATGATTAGGTGATATCACCTGCCATATTGGGTGACAGCTGTGTCAAGGTATCAAAAATGTCTCACATCCACATGGGCGTGTACTTAGCTCGATACGATGTGTTTTGCAATCTCTGGATCAATTTTGATGGTGCACAAGGTGGCTGTGCAATACTTTTGATCGCCACTGTACTCGTACTCGCAAATTTATAACAGTTAACACTATTGTATGACTATGGTATTGAGAAACTAGTCAATAAGTGCTGGGAGTTCGAGCTCGTCATCACAGGCATGCGAATCTGAGTCATGCTCAAAAACGGGCACTACTGTTTTAGGCTCTTGGTCCAGTTTGGAAGGTGTCATCCCTAAAGCTTGTATCGTTCAGCTCTTTAAGGATAAGTCCAAACAGCCCAAGAAGAAGCTGAAGACTGAAGGCAATGGAGCCTGAGTCTGATGATAGTAGTGGTTCGTATTCCCTGCAGAATTTGTACATGAAATATATGTTTATTCTTACTTCTTAATGTGGATACCTGTGTGTATACCTGCGAGTACCTGTGAAGATCCATCATTGAAAATACCTGTGGGTACCTATTGACCCATGGGTTTTTGACTCACGGCTCTGGGTGATTCATGAGAAAAAATCTTCATGGATCCAGGTGTGACATTTAGTGCCCAAAATACCTGTGGGTACGGATCTGGGTCACCCACAAGTGCACTTGTGCTCAGCCTTAGACCCGGTGTGATAGGGTGATCCTACCATGACCATGTGACATAGAGTAGACCCATCCTGTACGTCATAGGCTACTACCACCATCACTACTATGTGCTTGCCAGAGCCAGTGACCAGCTCGGGGCACCTCAGCCTACTCCACCGGTGAAGGAAACAACCAAAATTAACAATGGCGACCATGTCAAGAAATGGATAGAAGCTCAACCAGATCAGCGAAAGCAGAGGCAATTCAATTGATATCTACTCCGAAGCTAGACATGCTACTGTTCTTCCCAATAAGGACTTGGTATTCGTATTTGGTGCAGAAAGCACTCTGGCACCTAAAGACAGTCTCTCTATCCAAGGTGCAGCCAAACGGTGTGGTGAAAAATGACAACATGGTTGGAAAGTCATTGCATAAGAATCATAATGCACCTTGATGAACCTCCCTGTATGCCCAACTAAACACAAGATGGATTGGCCCCATGCAGAAATGCATGCTGAACAACTGCATGTCCCAACAACCATAATATATATACACTCACAATAGAACAATTGAGTGCATATAATAATATTGTGGGCTGTGAATGTATGGGCAATTGCATGGACTGTGGTCCAATCCAGTAGCATTAAAGTGAGGCTTGTTTGTGCAAAGTAATAAGGACCATGAAATCAGAGATGGCAGACAATAACGAGGAGCGTCATGTAGTGAGGGAATAGTTAAGGTGCCATGTAAGTGCTGGCAGTAACAGGAAGGCCAAGAACACAGAGTAAACAATATTCCAGTGAGGGAAGGGCTCACCAATGCTGGTATGCATTGAAATATTTGGACCTAAACCAGATGTAACCTAAATTCACAAAAACAGCACAAGGTGATCATCTTAAGATGATTACTGGTTGCCAGTTATCTATGATGGCCTTAGCACCTGTTCACAGGTGTTTTGAGAATGAGACGCACCAGACCTACTTGCTAAAGGACCAGCAAATAGAGATTGGCCAGGGAGATTTTACTGTGATTGGTATGTGATGTCAGAATGCTGAAACAGAAAGGGAGGGAGGAACTGACATCTGAAGAGGAATTTTCAGAAACAGAGTGACATTGGTTGGGGGTAGATTGAACAAGATGTCAGACTACATACTAAATCCAGCTTGTAGAAGCTCCTTTGAATGTATGAAAAGTAGGGCATGTACCAGTGAGTCATTGATGATGTTACAAGAGGATGAGCAAATAAAATCAAACCACCCCCAATCAGCTTTGGTTGTGTGTGGCGGTGCCCTCTAGAGCGGAGTATTGATCTGCACCAGATCTGTGTACTTGGAACATCTCATATGCACTGATTTTGGACCATTCATTTCATGTCGCATGCTCTTCACAAGGTCAACTGCATCACCTGCATCAGCGCGTTGTTTTCCACCTGAGTTAGTACTGCAGATCAATCTGCATCTCTTCGGTGCAAGCGCACTTCATCAGTCAACAAACTCACTGTGGTGCCCACATCCCTCAACGAGGGGAGGGGCGAGAGTGGGGTGGGGTACATCAGGAAAAAGGGGTTTGGTCCTAAAGCAACCTAGGTAATTTCAACTTTCCCAAAGCAACTTTGACACTCTAGGACTCTCTAGGTTGCTTTAGATGTCTTTGGAAATAATCAAATTGCTCAAGTCTCTCTGGGGTAGGCTTGGGTATCTTTGGAAACATAAGACTTCCCTGGGATAGCCTTGGGTAGCTTTGGAAAAATAAAACTTCCCTGGGCCTCTCTGTAGTCTTTGGAAGAATCCTGTGGTGCTTCCAGATGTAGTAGTTAAAATTTTTATAGTATATGACCTAAATACATATTACTGACTACAGAAAAAGAAAAAAATTGAATGGGGCAGCATGTGGTATGAACACTACCTCTTCGTTGAGGCCATAATAGAAAACCCCTCACAAATGAGAGGGGGGGTCATTGGCGAGAGCTCTGGGGAACAACGACGAGCAAATTATCATCGCCCCTTGCCCCTCCTTCTTCGTGTCCTTCCCAATCATCCAGCTTGCCTTCTTCTCTACTTCCTACATCCCTTTGGGGAGCCTCGTCGAAGCACCGAAAAACACCACCTCCAGCTCACGTTCAGATGCGAGGGAGGTGGTGGTGGGAGCCGTGTCGAAACACCGAAAAAAACCACCTCCGGCTTGCGCTTGGACACGAGGGAGATGGGAGGCATGTCGAAAGAACGAAATAAACCACCTCTGGCTCGCGTTCAGACGCGAGGGAGGTGGTGGTGGTGGGAGGCATGTTGAAACAACGAAAAAAAACCACCTCCGGCTCATGTTTGAACGAGAGGAAGGTGGTGTGGTGGCAGTTGCGTCGAAATAGTCAAAAACAACCACCTCCAGCTCGTGTTTGGATGCAAGGGAGGTGGTAGTGGTGGCAGATGGTCGAAACGACGAAAACAAACTACCTCCAGCTCGCGTTTGAACGCGAGGGAGGTGGTGTGGTGGCAGGCGGTCGAAACGACGAAAAAAAATCACCTCCAGCTCGCGTTTGAACGCGAAGGAGGTGGTGTGGTGGGAGACGGGTCGAAAGAACAAAAAGAAACCACCTCCGGCTTGCGTTTGAACGTGAGGGAGGTGGTGGTGGTGGGAGTTGGGTCGAAACTGCCGAAATGAACCACCTCCGGCTCGCATTTGGACGTGAGGGAGGTGGTGGTGGTGGGAGTCAGGTCGAAACACCGAAAAAAACTACCTCTGGCTCGTGCTTGGACGCGAGGGAGGTAGTGGTGGTGGGAGTCGGGTTGAAACAACGAGAAAAACCACCTCCGGCTCGCGTTTGGATGCGAGGGAGGTGGTGGTGGTGGGAGTCGCATCGAAACGATGACAGTAACCACCTCCGGCTCGCATTTGGATGCGAGGGAGGTGGTGGTGGGGGGCAGCCTGGGTGTAACAGGCATTAGCGGTGGGTGAAGGAAGAAGGAATGGGAGAAAATGGGCAACGACAAATGTCATTGCCCGTTTTCGCGATGCACTACTTGGGCCTCCCACTTCATGGGTCCCCCCTCGTGTTTCTCCACCCCCAACTCCCTGTTGATTGATGCCCACATCCCTCTGAAGAGGGGAGGGGCGGATGCAGCTGGGTTTCCTGATGGACCTGATCGCGTTGCAAGTTGAGGGAATCAACGATAAATCGCGTCATGTGCAGAAATGTGATGCGTAGTCATGTGATTCTGTTTGCACAAACATTATTCTGGTTCGATTTCTTCTAAGTCCAACCACCTACCTTCATCTCCCACCTCCATCACCCGTGCCCCTCCCTCAAAAGATGTGGGCCAGATTTCCTCAATGCCTTTCAAACAACATGGACGCTGCCTTCGCCTCCCACTTCCCTCACCCTCCGCTCTGCCACGTCACTCGACGTCGAGCCTCCTCCCCCGGTTTGCTCCTGCCCTCCCCTCTGCCATGTCAGTTGACGTTGAGTGTTGAGGACGCCTCCCCCGGTCTGCAACTGCCTTCGCACCCTCCACTTTGCCACATCACCCGACGTCGACCATCGAGGACGCCTCCCCTGGTTCTCCACTGCCCTCCTCTCTGCCACGTCGCTTGATGTTGAGTGTCGAGGATGTCTCCCCCGCCTGCCACTGCCCTCGCACCCTCCGCTTTGCCACATCACCCAACATCGAGCATTGAGGACGCCCCTGGTTTGCCACCGCCCTCCTGTCTGCCACATCATCTCACATCTAGCATTGAGAACGCCTCCCCCCGCCTGCTACTGCCCTATCAAAAGCCCCGCAACGCCTCATAACACATTGTGAGTAATTTATTATTATTATTCACACTTCAACTCATCTTATGTCTATGAGCCTGCCTATTCAAGGATGCTGTTCCTTCCCCCTACCCTATTGTAAGCAATTTTATTGTTACCTTTACATTTTAACTCATCTTTTGTCTATTTACAGTACGTTGTGATGAAAACAAGCCACCTCCACCTCTTCCACCACCCTCCATCACCTCAATCACCGGTGCAATCTATACTGGCATTTTTCAGGAAGTAGTAGGTTAAATATATAGTTTATATTGTATGTCTATAGGATGAATTTTAATATTGTTGATTATTATTCTATAAATATTATGAAGTGAAAGAAAGTGTAAAGGCCATATCCTAAGCTGCTCAGACTGCTCTAGAAGTGATTTGGGAATGCTCTGGGAATGCTCTGAAGATGCTCTGGGAATGCTTTGGGATGCTTTGAGAATGCTTTGGGAGTGCTCTGGGTAATTCAGACATCAGGCACTTAGGTTGGGGGCCTCTCTG
>Ga0307513_10002947_pt1 | contig 23254 bp, 28 predicted proteins | sample 15_EM_MG_FD_202174 | JGI IMG/M metagenome (GOLD analysis project Ga0307513, IMG submission 202174) | Populus trichocarpa ectomycorrhiza microbial communities from riparian zone in the Pacific Northwest, United States - 15_EM | ecosystem: Host-associated > Plants > Roots > Unclassified | place...
CTCGATGGTGCCCAGGTACACGAAGATGCCGAGATCACGTGCCGCCTCGGTGACGAGCAGGATTTCCGGACCGGTCACCTCGACCGCCGCATCGAGGTAGGCCGCGTACGCCCGTTTCTGCATCGTGTCGTCGAACCTGGCTCCGTCGGTGTGCTCCAGCCAAGAGGGGTATCCGGACAGGAACGTCTCGGGGAACGCGACGAGCTCCACCTGCTGAGCGGCCGCGTTCTCCAGCCAGGCGATGACCTTCTTCGTGGTGGCGGACGGGTCGAGCCAGTATGGGCGAGCCTGGGCGGCTGCAATGCGCATCGTCCGATTCCCCTTTCAGACCAAGGTCGCGAAGACGTCGGCGTCGTCAGCGAAGGCTTTGAACTCGAGGGCGTTGCCGGCCGGGTCGGTGATGAACATCGTCCACTGCTCGCCCGGCTGGCCGGCGAAGCGGAGGTAGGGCTCGACGACGAACGCCGTGCCAGCGGCACGGATCCGCTCGGCCAAGGCGTCGAACTCCGGCACCATCAGCAACAGCCCGAAGTGGGGAACAGGGACGACATGACCGTCGACGGGATTCGCGGCCCGCGGCGCAGCAGGCGCGAGATGCGTGACCAGCTGGTGACCGCGCAAGTTCCAATCGATCCACAGGTCGCTGCTCCGCCCCCGTTCGCAGGCCAGCACGTCGCCATAGAAGCGGGTAGCAGCCGTCAGGTCATCGACAGGAATAGCGAGATGAAACCGCGGGATCTGAGTCATGTCTATATGTTAACATGCGGACATGGATGAGATCCACGATCCGAGTTGACCAAAATGCGCGCGTAGGGGTTGGTCGTTGACTCATCTACGGATGCGCGCGTGGAGCGCGCCTGCTGGGCTGGGGTGGCCGGTAGGTCCTGAGCATGGGACTGACGATGGGGCAACGGACGGCTGTGACAGAGGTGATCGCGACCCGGTACCGGCGGGCCGGCAAGGCCGAGAAGGGCAGGATCCTCGACGAGTTGTGCGCGACGACGGGATGGCACCGTAGCCATGCCCGGAGGGCTCTGTCCGGGGCGCTGGGTCCGGTGCTGGTGGGCCCGGCGCGGTCGCCCCGAAGGCCCGTCTACGGGCCGGATGTATTGGTGGCGCTGCGGTTGTGCTGGGCGGTTCTCGGGGCGCCGACGGGCAAACGGCTGGCGCCGGTGATGGCTGACCTGGTCCCGACGTTGCGCCGGTTCGGGGAACTGGAGGTCAGTGACGAGGTCGCGGCGGCGCTGCTGCGGATGTCGCCGGCGACGATGGACCGCCGGCTCGCCGCTGACCGGGCCAGCATGACTTTGCGGGGTCGGTGCCACACGAAGCCGGGGTCGTTGCTCAAGGACGCGATCCCGATCCGGACGTGGGCGCAGTGGGACGAGCAGGTGCCGGGGTTCGTCGAGATCGATCTAGTCGGTCATGAGGGCGGCAACGCGGTCGGTGACCACGCCTACACGCTCACCGTGACCGACTTCGCGACTGGTTGGACGGAGAACCGGTCGGTGCCGAACAAGGCCCGCAAGTGGGTCGTCGCGGCGCTGGAAGAGATCGCCAAGGTCATGCCGTTCCCGCTGCTCGGGGCCGACTCGGAAACCGGCTCGGAGTTCATCAACCACCACCTGCTCGACTGGTGTGAGCAACGGAAGATCACCTTCACCCGGTCCCGGCCCGGCAACAGCAACGACGGGGCACACGTGGAGCAGAAGAACTGGGCGGTGGTCCGCAGGGTGGTCGGCTACCACCGCTACGACACCCCGGCAGAGTTGCTGCTGCTGAACAAGATCTGGGCCCAGCAGTCGCTGATGACCAACTACTTCCTACCCCAGCAGAAACTCATCTCCAAGGTCCGCAACGGCGCAAAGATCACCAAGAATTACGACCGCCCGACCACCCCGCACCACCGCGCCGACCGACACGACACCGTCACCAAACAGGACAAGGCGATCATGAACGACACCCTCACCGGGGTGAACCCAGCCGCGGTCCAACGCCAGATCCAAGCCCTCACCGCTGAGCTCCTGAGCTTGACCACGAGCAAGGCCGCAGGCCGGACCAAGCCTCAGATTCCGCACCCGGCCACGCGCGCCTCCACTCATGAGTCAGCGAAGCGAGCTACGCGTGCATCTTGACGTGAGTCAACAGGCGGTAACCGCTGGCCTCACCTCACCCTGACACGCAGGGTGCCGGCGATGCCGCCGGAAAACGAACTGTGGGTGGCCGTTGCCCCACTGGTCTCCCGGTAGCTGGCAGGACGTATCCATCCAGATGGCTACCACCAGATGGCGCTGCAAGTCACCGGCGTAGCCCCGCCCGGGTGGCCGGTGGGGATGCGGGTGATCGCCCGCAAAGAACGACCGCACCCCGGCGCGCAGCTGCGGATCCGAAACGCAAAAGACACCGGCCTGACCAACCAGCCGCTGCACGCCAAGGGCCAGAACCGAACCTGTTGCGCCATCGTTACTTTCGCGTGTGAGATCACCGCGTGGCTGCAGATGCTCACCCTGCACGGCCATGACGGCCGACGGTTGGAACCGAAATGCCTGCGGCTACGGACCTTTTCCGCCGCCGGCCATGTTCAGGACCTACCGGCCACCCCCATCCATAGCCCAGCAGGCGCGCCCCACGCGCGCATTCGTGGATGAGTCAACGACCAACCCATATACGCGAGCACTTTTGGTGAGTCAACCGAACTCTTGACTATTGCTGCCAGGGGCAGGCACATTCACCGAACAGGTCGAGCATTGACCGCAAACGCCGGAATGGAGAGCGACTATGACAGACAGCACCAAGCCCATCAGTCTGCGGCGCGAGTTGCGCCTCGGGCATGCGATCGCGGTGTCCGTTGCGATGATGACCCCGACCATGGCCATTGCCCTGAACACCGCGGGCGCTGCCGGCCTGGTCGGCCGAGCCGTCCCGCTCGCCTTCCTGTTCGCCGCGGTGGGCGTCGCGCTTGTCGCGTACGCGTTCATCTCCATCGCGCGCCGCATCAGTCACGCGGGTTCCGCGTACGCCTTCACCGGCCTGACCCTCGGCCCCCGACCTGGGTTTGTCGCCGGCTGGGCGCTGCTAGGTACCTACGCCATGTATACCGCCGCTGCGGCCGGCGCCTTTGGCTTCTTCGGCAACTCTTTGCTCGTCGGATGGGGCCTCACCGGCGTGCCCTGGTGGCTTCTAGCCATTGCCGCGCTGGCGCTGTGCTGGCTGTTCGCAGCGCGTGATATCCGAACGGTTAGCAAGCTCCTTGCCGCAGCCGAAGGCTTGTCCATCTTGTTGGTATTGGCACTCGGCGTGGTCATCTTCGTGCGAGCGGGCGACCATTCGGTGGCCGGTCACTCGGATCTCAGTCTCTCGGTGTTCAGTCTCCCACGCGACATCTCTTTCCATGCGGTGGCAGTTGCCAGCGTCTTTGGATTCTTGTCCTTCGCTGGGTTCGAGGGAGCTGCAACTATGGGAGAGGAAACCACCAACGCCCGGCGCGATATCCCGCGCGCCCTGGCCGCGTCGGTCGCCGTGATTGCTGTTCTCTTTCTCGTGTCCACCGCCGCTCTCGCGATGGGGTTCGGCCCGTCTGCAGCAGGTTCCGCAGACTTCTCAGCGGCTGCCAACCCGCTGCAGACGCTCGCCGACCGTTTCGTTGGCTCAGCGATGGGTGAGGCACTCACCGCAGGTGCAGCACTGAGCGCGTTCGGCGGCGTCCTTGCGATGCCCAGCGCCGCCGCCCGGTTGTTGTTTGCCTTTTCCCGCGACGCGCTGATGCCGCCGCCGCTGTCGATCGTGGCCGGCAACGGGAGCCCCGCCCGGTCGCTCCTTGCGGTGCTCGGCGCCTCCACCGTGACAGTCGCAGGTTTCGCGCTTGGGGGCATCGACGGCGAACACACCTTCTTCTATCTGGGAACGATTGGCACGCTACTGCTGATCGTGGCCTACATGATGGTCAATATCGGCGCATTGCGCTGGACGATCGCAGGTCGCCTCGACGGCGGCCGCGCAGCCGCCATACTGCCGCTGCTCGCGCTTGTCGTCCTGGGGTTTGCCCTGTACAGCAATGTCTGGCCGGTGCCCGTCTCGCCGTTCAACCAGTTTCCCTACATAGCACTCGGCTGGCTAGCCGTGGGGGTAGCCATCATGCTTGTTCGGCCAAGGCAGGTCGCCGCCGCAGGGCGGCACCTGCTTCCCACTAACCTCAGCGTCTCTGACCCCTTGCGGGCCGACGCGGAGGTATCCCGGGCAGCCCTACCCCCCCTTGCCACGGCCGACTGATGAGCGGCGTGCCTGTCAGGCGGCGCGCCGGGCTTGCCGACCGACCGAGACTTTCGATTGGAGCCAATCATGTGCCTACCATCCGCGCCGAACGGGGGCAAGGCGACGTCGAGCGCGGCGTCCCCGACTGCAAGTCCGCCCGCTGCTGCCAGCCAAGGGGTGGGGACCGGACCGGATACAGGCCTCGCGGTGCTGGATTTAACCCGAGTGCTTATTGCCGGGTTCCCAACGGTTGTGCCCGGCGTCGAGCTCTCGGCCAGCTTCCTCGAGACTGACTATCATGATCACGGCTTCAGGGGTCAGCGGTGGAGCTTCTACGAGCACACCGGGACGCACGTTGACGCACCAGTTCACTTCGTGCCAGGGCAGATCGACGTCACCCAGATCGCGGCCGAGGATCTGGCCCGGCCGTTGGTCATCATTGACATCAGTGAGCGCTGCCGTGCCGACACCGACACGCTCCTTGACCAGCAAGATCTCGAACGGCACGAAGCCCGACGCGGGCGCATTCCGGCGCGCGCGGCGCTCGTGCTGCGCACTGGATGGGACCGCATCGACTCGCGCGATCCCGTCTACTTGAATCTCATTGACGGTGCATTCCACACTCCGGGATTTTCCGCCGGCGCCGTCTCGTGGCTGTTGGAGCACCGCGACGTCGCATGCTTGGGCACTGACACCAGCAGCATCGATGCCGGCAACGCTCCAGATGCGCCGGCGCATCGACTTCTGCTGGGCGCCGGGCGGTATGCCGTAGAAGGGTTGACGAACCTTCATCTGGTGCCCAGCGGCTCAACGTTGATGGCCGCCGTCGTTCCGTGGGAGAACGGCACGGGTGGCCCTTGCCGGGCGTTAGCCATGTACAGACGCTGATCAAGCGATACCGCCGGGAGGAGCTTGTGATCGGCCCCGAAGCAGCCCTCGCCCTCGTCATGCTCACCTGCGGCCCGATCACCCTCCAACTCAGGGCTTGTGCGTTCTCGAGGGGTGAGACGGGTTGACCGTTTAGGTGGGGTGTGCCGCGTGTCGTTGGTCCGGTTCGCGGCATAAGGGCACGGCTCACGGTGATCATTTGGGTGTCTAAGCCTGAACGCTCACACGGGAGCCGTGCCCGGATGTCATCTTCTCCTGTTTACGACCTCGCCTGCCACCGGGTGGGCGGGGTGTTCGTCGATCTGGTTGCTGAGACCGATGACTGGGTGAGCCGGATCCCGGTGCTCACCGATGACCTGGCCCAGCTCACGGATCCGCGCCGTCGTCGGGGTCAACGCTATGACCTGCTGTTTCTCCTGCTCGTTCTGGTGATGGCGGTCCTGGCCGGAGCCGCATCGATCTCGGGTGTCCTGCGCTGGGCGGGCACCGCACCCGAGGGTGTCCTGTCCGTTCTGGCCCGTGGTGGGCGTACCCGTCTTCCCGCGCACTCGACGTTCTCGAGGTTGCTGTCGCGTCTGGACGGCGACGAACTCGACGACGTGTTCTCCCGGTACACCGCCGTGCTGCTGGCCCCCGGCGATCTGCTGCCCGACCCCGCGTCGGTGCCCGACTGGCTCCCGGCAGGCCACATGCCCGCACTGGAGCCGGTTCCCGCAGTGGAATCGGTTCCTGCAGTCGAGTTATCGGGTGCTGCGGTGGATTCTTGTCCTGCGGTGGTATCGAGGGACGGCGGCGATTGTGCGGTGGTGCCTGCCTCGACTACCGCGCACCGGTGCGGGCCTGGAGCCTGGACGGCAAGTGCGTGCGGGGCGCAGCGACTGCCGCGACCCGGGTCCCGCACCTGGTGTCGGTCCTGCGGCACGACACCAATACTGTTGCAGCTCAACGGAATGTTGACTTGAAACAAATGAGATCACGGTGTTCGAGGGGGTCCTGAACGTGATTGCCGACCTGCGCGGGCAGGTTGTGATCGCTGATGCCCTCCACACCCAACGTTCGCACGCCACCTATCTGCACGGGCGGGAGGCGTTCTACCTGTTCCCCGTGGCCGAGAATCAGCCGAAACTCTTCGAGGCCGTCAAGGCCATGGCCTGGCAGCAGGCCCGGTCGGGTTCGAGGAATCCCAGAAAGGCCACGGCCGCAACGAGAAACGCATCACGAAGGTCCTGCCCGCACCGCCAGGGCTGCCATTCCCGAACGCCGCCCAGGTCATCCTCACCGAACGGATCACCACCGGACGCCCCGGCGGGAAAATCCAAGCCGTCGCCGCGCTGGCGATCACCGCCCTACCCGCCCCCCTCGTCGGCCCCCGAGACCTCGCCGGACACATCCGCAACCACTGGAGAATTGGAGTAAATCATCATATAAGGGACGACGCTACCTACGGGAGGACGCCTCCCAAGTCCGGACCGGGTCCCCCCGGATCATGGCCTCCATCCGAAACCAGGCCCTCAACCTCGCCCACATCGCCGGCTTCACCAGCACCCCTGACGCCAACGACCACTACGAGGCAAGACCCGACCAGGCCCTTGAGCTGCTAGGTCTCACCATGTGAGAACGCAAAAGCCCTGACCTCCAACTACCCCACGAACGACCCCGTATCCGCGCCGACTAACCGCCCCCGTTGCAGGCCAGCACGTCGCCATAGAAGCGGGTGGCAGCCGTCAGGTTATCGACAGGAATAGCGAGATGAAGCCGCAGGATCTGAATTATGTCCGCATGTTAACATACAGGATATGGATGAGATCAACGATCTTCCCCCAGCGCGACGACGCGGGATGGCCGAGGAGGTCGCTGACCGCGTGCGAGAAGCGATCTACGCCGGCGTCTACGCACCCGGTGCGCCGCTGCGCGAGGTCGAGCTGGCAACAGTGCTGCGGGTGAGTCGCGGCCCGGTCCGCGAAGCGCTGCTGCGCCTGGAGCGCGAAGGCCTTGTGTGTAGCGAGTGGCACCGCGGCACCACCGTCACCACGCTGTCGGCCGAGGAGGTCGACGAGCTCTACAGTTTGCGGGAGGTGCTGGAGGAGCTGGCCGTCCAGCGTCTGATCCGCCACGCCACGGGCGCCGAACTGGAGGCTGTTCGCGCCGCGGCCGATCGGATGGATGGCGCCGCGGACAAGCACACCACCGTCCAGCAGGATCTGGACTTCCACGATGCTGTCTTCGCCGCCGCGCATCACCGGCGCCTCGAAGAGGCGTGGCGTGCCATCCGCTCCCAGGTCCATCTGTTCCTGCTGATCCGCCTCGGCATCAGCGACGACGAGTACGCCAGGCACGTCGCCACTGAGCACCGCGAACTCGCCGACGTGCTTATCGCACGCGACGAAGAACGCGCGCTGCAACTATTCGCCGACCACCGTCGGCATTCGGCAGCTCTGGTAGCGGCTCAGATTTCGCAGAACTCACCGCAGCCAGCGGCGAACCCGGCGCCATAGGCAGAACAGGGGCATGGCCCAGACACCACAGAGATACCGCAGTCGTTGGGCGCTCTCGTGCAGATGCCTCGTGTCGATCCCCGCGCCCTCTGCAGGACACCATCAACTCTGCACTTCGAAGTCGTGGAGCAATGTGGACAGTTTGCAGACGTCATCCATGGTCATCACAGCTCCGCACCAAGCGCATCGAACAGACCGTCCGGGGTCAGTCCGAGCTCGGACAGCAGCCTGACCTGCGCGGCGTTGTCGAGATCGATCGAGTCAGGCAGACGATCGGTCAAGGACTCGGCATGCTCGGGTCCATATGCGCGGCTGATGACCCTGAGTGCGTGGGCCTTAGAGATAATGGTCATCTGGGTCTCATTTCAAAGACGATGTCGGCTGACGTGCTCCTGACAGCGAAGGCCGTGCCGCGATGACCAGCCCGGCTGGAAACGTTCAGTGATGGCGTGCTCGCCATCATCATCACGATCCTGGCGCTGGAGTTAAAAGTGCCGGAGGGCACGAACTCTCCGACCTCGTTCACACCACCGAGGTCGGGCTGGCGAGCTTGGTTGGGCGAATCGACATTCCACCCCACCCCGGTCGTCATCTACGGGCTGAACCTGCTCAGCGCGGCCACCGCCTACTCAGTGCTCCAGAAGGTGATCATCCGCCAGGAAGGACTACAGTCACCGCTGCGCCAGGCCGTCGGCACGGACATCAGGCAAGGCCTCCGCCGGGCTGAACCTTCTTCGGGATCCTCAGCGCTCCAACGATCGATCGGAATGGTCAGGTCGGAGCGCGAAATTGCTCTGGCCTGTTTCATCGCCGCCGCGATCGTCTGGTTCATCCCCGACCGCCGCATCGACGGCGCGATCCGCCAGTACGAGGCTCCCTCCTAAGGCAGAACGATCGGTCGTCGGTTCGCGCACTAGTGCGACTGGCGGCAGAGGAAGGTGTCGCAGGCGCGGCCAGTGCCTGGTACCAGAAGGCGATCGATGTTGGTGTGCAAGGCGAAAAGCACGCAATGCTGTTTCTCGGGTGCCTGCTCCGCGACCAGGGCGACCTTCAGGGAGCCCGCGAATGGCTCCTCAAGGCGGCCGACGCCGGGTACGCCTCCATGACCGAAAACGTACATCGCTTGCCGGTCGCTGAAGATGCCTCTTTACGGTACCAGCGCGACATAAGTAATGCTTATGTGAACGCCTCTTCTTGCCTCGGCGAGGTCTACCGAGAGCTGGGAGAGGAACCAGAGGCCCGTCCTTGGCTGGAGCGAGCAGCGCACCTCGGACATCCGACTGCGATGAACGAGCTCGGGAAAATCCTATGGGCAGCCGACGATTTCGATGCAGCACTCATCTGGTTTCGCCCCGCCGCAGAGTTAGGGGTTCACGACTCCATGTTCTACCTCGGAATGATCCTCGATCAAAACGGTGACAGCGACGCTGCCGGGATTTGGTTGGAAAAGGCAGCAAACGGCGGCGCCCCCCACGCTATGGGCCGCTACGGCGTCTTCCTCTATGAGCAAGGCGATCTATCCGGCGCACGCGCATGGTGCGAAAGAGCCCAGGCTGCAGGCGACCCATTCGCGGCACAGCTCCTCGAGGCCCTCCCCCACCAGCCGGACACTCGCCAACCGGAAGCTCCAAACGACTCATCGTCAAAGCCGACCCAAGGCCAACGAGAGACAGACCACGGGTCAGATCCAAGCCCCAACCTGATCCACTGGACCCCAATGGAGCACACCTGCGGGTGCGTCATCGACTGAGGATGGGACGCAGCTCATGCAGACCCACTCTCCTTCATCACCTGGTGCAGCACCGTGACCGACCGCGCCTGCCCCTGGCACGTCTCCCACCCGCTCACGTCAAGAATCACACACCAAAATCCTGTCCTGATAGGTGATCCTGCACGCGGCCCTGCCTTCTATGCACGCGACGCAGCAGGGCGCGACATCGAGTTGGGCCGAACACTCGCCAAACGACTGAGAGATCTCATAACCCAAATCGCTGACGCAGACATGGAAGATCTCCTCGCTGGGATTCCGCCGGCATATCGCGACTGGTTGACCAACCAAGGCTACGAACCGGCGCAAGCACGGATCGAGCAGCAACTTACCGACCTGATACTCAATCGCGGACGCTCCCTCCCCTTGGAATCCCTGCTCACACCCGCTCCCCCAAGGAACTCAGACGGGACTCTCTCTTGAGGCGGCGGGACTGAAGGGACGGGACGGCCCAGTGTTTCAGCTGCTGGCGCTCGGCCGATCGCGCAGCCGGACGTCCTCGGTGTTCTGCAGGTAGCTCTGGTGGGAAACCTCGACGAGCCTTGCACTGTCGTGGAACTGGCGCAGGGTGGTCGATCCGCAGCTGACCATTGTGGAGGTGATCTTGGCGAGAGTGACGGAGACGTTCTCGTAGAGGCTGCCGGCGTAGGGGACGTATCCGTCGACGCCTTCCTCGAAGACGAGGGTGGTGCCTTGTCCGTAGCGGGCGGCGTTGCGGGCGCGTTGGCTTCCTTCGCCCCAGTACTCCTTGAAGAGCTGGCCGTCGACCTTCACCAAGGATGAGGGGCTTTCGTCGTAGCGGGCGAAATAGCGTCCGAGCATGAGGAAGTCGGCGCCGAAGGCCAGGGCGATGGCCATGTGGGAGTCGTGCAGGATCCCGCCGTCGGAGCACAGCGGCACGTAGTCGCCGGTCTCTGCGGCGTAGGCGTCGCGTTCGCGGACGACGTCGGCGAGAGCGGATGCTTGGCCGCGGCCGATTCCTTTCTGGTCGCGGGTGATGCAGATCGAGCCGCCACCGATGCCGACCTTGACGAAGTCGGCGCCGGCCTCGGCGAGGTAGCGGAACCCGTGTCCGTCGACCACGTTGCCGGCTCCGATCCGGACCGTGTCGCCGTACTGCTCGCGCACGAATTGCAGGACCTTCTTCTGCCAGGTCGAGTGGCCGTCGGAGGAGTCCAGGCACAGAACATCGGCGCCGGCCGCGACCAGGGCCGGGATCCGCTCCCGGTAGTCGTGGGTATTGACCCCGGCCCCGACCATGAACTGCTTGTCGCCGTCGATGGTCTCGTTCTTGAACCGTTTGTGCAGTTCGTAGTCGCGGCGCAGCACGAGCGAGGCGAGCTGGCCGTTGTCGTCGATGATCGGCAGGACGTCCTGGCGGGCATCCCAGAGCATTGTGTTCGCATCCGAGAGGGAGATCGACGGTGAGGCGGTGGCGAGGTCGGCGGCCGGGCGCATCCGTGATTCGGCTGTCCCGTTCGGGTCGTGGCGGGCGGGGTGGAAGTCGCTGCGGGAGATCAGACCCAGGAACAGACCGGTGGGGCTACCGTCGTCGGTGACGACGGCGACGTCCCGTTCGGCTGCTTCCAGCAATTCGCCGACCTCGCGGAGCGTGGCGACGGGTTTGATGTTGATGTCACTGTGCCGGAACCCGGCCTTGTTCCGCTTGACTGCCGCGACCATGGCCGCCTGCTCGGCGATCGGCTGGTTCTGGTGGATGAACGACAGGCCGCCAACCTGGGCCAGCGCGATCGCCAGTCTCGGTGAGGACACCGCACCCATGATCGCGCTGACCATCGGGACCGCGATCCGCAGCGCTGCCGGCTCGCCGACACGGTGGCGCACAAGCGGAGCAGAAAGGTCGACGCGATCGGGTGTGCAGTCCTCGTCGGTGAGGTTGGGCACGAGGAGGTACTCACCGAAGGTCCGGGAAATCTCGGTCAGGATCTGCACCGCTATAACTCCTTTAGAACCGAATGCTGCTCGAATGAGTGCTTGACAGAACCGATCGGACGAAGCTACCAGTCAGATCGGTGCCAACTGGAACGACGCATATCGCGTTCGGGTGTCTCAGGTCGGATTGCGCTCCGCACCGGCTGGTAGGCGTTCACCGACGACGATTCATGAGAAGTACCCGTCTGGCTGATGGGTCCGTGAGCATCGTGGCCGGCGTTTCACCCGTCTCGAGTCATGTAGAGGCCGGAATGGGACGGGTTGCCATGGCCTGGTGGAGTTCGGCGGCGGTGAGCATGCTTTCGTGGTCTCCGGGGATCGTGGTGACCGTCAGGGATGTGGTGCGTGCACGCCAGGTTTGGCCGGCGTTGTCGTTGTCTGGTGTGAGGATCTGGGGCAGGTACAGCGTCAGGTGCGGCACCCGACCGGCAGGCTGCCAGCCGGACATCGCTGCGTTGTCGCGGAGCCGCATCAGCAGTTGGCCGAGTAGTGGGTAGTCAGCCCTGCCGGGCCCCGCCGACCCGAGCAGGTCGACGAGTGCCGCGGCACGCTGCGGGATCGGCAACTGCTGAGTCGCGGAAAGGGCTTCTACAACGACTGGTCGCGGCTGGTGCGGGCACGCGTTGTGGATGTGGGCTATCAGGACGGCGTCTGAGTTCGTGGGCTTTTCGGCCCGTGGCGGGTCGATCAGGATCACATCGTCGATGCGGACGCCGTCGCCCTCGGCCTGCGCCTGGAGGGCGATCTTGTAGGCCAGCGGGCCGCCCAGGCACCAGCCGGCCAGCGTGAATGAGCCGGCCGGGTGAGCCGCCCGGATACGGGCCAGATACTCACCTGCCAGAGCCTGCATCGTGGTGTCATCGCCGGTGCGATCGCGCGGGATGCCGTAGCAGTTCCCAGCCGCCCCCGAGGCCGGCGACCAGGTGGGTGTACCAATCGAGCAGACCACCAACGGGGTGGACCAGGACCAAGGTGCGTGGTGAATGTGCGCGCGGGGCGGCGGTGAGCGGGACCAGCCGGGCGGCGGTCTCGACCTCTGCAGTGAACCTGTCAGCGACCTGTCGTACCTCGTCAGCAGCGAGAAGGGCCGGGTCCACGGAGAAGTGGCAGGTGACGGTGCCGTCCAGCGCGGGGGTAACGGTCACATCGAACGGTGTCGGCAGAACGTTGCGGTCCCCGATCGTCGCGCCCTCCGGCGTTGGCATCGGCCGCAGGATCCGGTCCGCGATGTCGGCCGGCTGCCCCAGGTAGTTGAACGTGATCTGCGGCAGGCCGGTGGCAGTCAGTTGACGGTGCAGCGCGCCGTCGGGGCGCATCAAGACCATCTCAGCGAAGCCGGTGGCGGCCTTAGACGCGGCAAGGATCTGGTGGTGGATGCTGCTGGCCTCATCGACCAGTCGTGCCGCCTCTGCATCGTCGACGGCGAATAGGGCCGGATGCAGGGAGGTCAGCCAGCCGATGACGTGGTCGAGACTGTCACTGCTGCCCGTTCGGCCGTGGCCTTCCAACCACACGTACAGGTCGGTCCCGGAGCTGTGCGGGCGGAGCGCGCGCCGTAGGCCGGCGAGCAGGACGGCTTGTGCACCGATGCGGTGCAGCCGAGGCACCTCGAGTCGTAGGTACGTTCCGGCCCGGGTGGACAGCCGCCGGTGCACCCGGACCCGTTGAGCGGTCGTAGCGGCGGTCGCGGTGGTCCCAGCGCCCGCAAGGTGTGGTTTCGCAGTTGCGGCCAGGGTGTGCCAGCGGAGCGGGTTCTAGGTCCTCTTCGCCGACGACATCGGTGGCCCGGGACGGTATTCCGGGTGCGGCGCCGTCCGGTAGTTGCTGACCGGCGGAGAATATCCGGTACGCGTGCTCGATGTCGGCGGTGAGGATCTGCCAGGACACCACGTCGACGATCAGATGGTGGGCGATCAGGTACAGCCAGGCGTGGGTCCTGTCCGGACGCCGCGACCGCGCCCGGATCGGTGACGTCGGCGATGAAGGAAGCGCCCTTGCCCCCCGCCGCCTCGATGTCGGCAACGGTGTCCGCACCATCGACCAGATCCAGGACGGCGACCGAGGCGCCCTCGGCCGCCAGCCGGACCGCATACGCGCGGCCGATCCCGCCGGCCGCTCCGGTGACCACCGCGACCTTGCCCTCGAGCCTGCCGGTCACGCCGACACCTCGTGCGTCTGGATGGCGAGTTTGCGCATCGCGGCCAGGGTGGCGGCGACGGCCTTGAGGTAGTCGCCGGTCATCGAGTCGGCGTACTCCTGCTCGCCGGCCGACCCGCCTTCCACCCCGGAAACGGCCAGCGCAAAGCTGAAGCGCAGGAACAGGTCGTCGTCCGGGCCCTCGATCTCGTTCGTGATCGTGCCCAGGACGGGGCCGGCGATCCGGGTGAAAACGACGCGATGCTGGGCCTCCAGAGTGATTCGCTCGGTGAAACGGTCGCCGCGGAAGTCGAGGTCCCGGTCGAAAACCGTGTCCCCGTGCCGGGCGACGACCTCGCAGAAGGTCATGCTCGGCACGAACGGCAGCGCGTTGTTGGCCTTGAGCACAAGCCCGTCCCAGACGGCGGCCCGATCCAGGTGCGGTTCGCCGGGCCCGTTCACGGCCAGCTGATGCGTTACGAAGATCATGATGCCCTTCCCGAGCGATGGACGGTGGCGGTGGTGTCGGTCGCGATCCGGTCGTGGACGGCGGCGATGTCGAGCTGGCCCCAGCCGTCGGCGAGCGCCCCGTCGAAAACGGACTTGGCCGAGGCGAACACCGGCGTCGACAGGCCGGCGCCGGCCAGGCATTCCTCGACCTGCTCGAGGATCGCGTGCAGCGTCTCGATCGGCCCCGGCGCCGGGGACCAGTCCCGCGCTCGCATGACGGGGCCGCGCTGGCGCAGGATCGCTGACGCGGCGATCGAGTTGTCCAGGGTGTTCTGCACCAGTTCCAGGTCCAGGCCGCTGCTGCGGGCCAGGGCGATGGCCTCGGCCGCCGCCACCGTGTGGACGGCGACCAGCATGCTGGAGATGTACTTCATCGCGGCCCCGGTGCCGAAGGCTCCGGTGCACACGCACGGGCCGGAGATCGCCTCCAGCACTGGGCGTACGGCCTCGATGGCGGCTGGGTCACCGGAGGCGAACGTTGTTGCCTTGCGGGGTGCCACCATGCCCGGGCTGCCGCTGATCGGGCAGTCCAGCAGGTCCCCGCCGCGCGTACGGACCGCGTCCCGGACCGCCGTCTTGCGGGTGACGTCGATCGTGCTCATCTCGATGTGGATGGTGCCCGATCGCAGGGCGGTCAGCGTGCCGGCCGGGCCACAGACCACGTCCTCGAGCGCGGCGGCATCCGGCAGGATCGAGAGCAGGACGTCGGATCGCTCGGCCACTGCGGCCGCGGAATCGACGACGAGGCCACCGGCGGCAGTCAGTTCCGGCGAGCCGTGCCGGCGGAACCCGACGACGTCGAAACCGCGTTCCATCAGATTCATCGCGATCGGCAGGCCCATCTTTCCCAGCCCGATGACACCAACTCGCTGCATCACTGCCTCCTGAGATCCTCATTGATCGCATTGCCAGCGGTCCCTGAACCGTTCAGTCCCAGTCGTATCCGCCGGTGCCCAACGACAGCCGGATGTTCACGCTGCCCTCGTTGACCCGCCACCGGTGGACGGTGAAGGTTCGCAATCGCGCCGTCACGAAGGGATCTTCGGCCGCCACGCGCTGGGCGCTGGGCTCGTCGGGGAGCCTGAGCACGGTGATCCCGGAGCCGGGTCCGGTCCCCGGCCCGGACAGCAAAGGCCCGGACAGAAAGAGCACGCCGTTGCGTTCGAGCTCGAGCAACCAGGCGACGTGGGCCTGGACGTGGCGCCCGATTCCCTCCGCGTCCGTGCCGTCGATCGGGGTGGAGAGGATGAGCCAATAGTCGCGCCCGAGCAGCTTTGTCAGGTCGACGAGTTCGGGATCATCCTGCGGCACTCTCCAAACTGTATGCACTTTTGTCGTGACGTCAAGCCCTTCACCCCAGCAACTGTATGCAGCTTGTCCTCAGCTCTGCGAGAATCCCCGCTATGGCTCGAACCGTCCTGATCCCCGGCATCGAAAAGGTCCACCTGCCAGAGGTGCGCCAGGCGATCCCGCACGTGCACGCCTACCTGCGCGAGTGCATCCTGAACGGCACGCTTTCGCCCGGGACCAAGCTTTCCCAGGTCACCCTGGCCGAGCAGCTCGGGGTCAGCCGCACGCCGCTGCGCGAGGTGCTGAGGATGCTGCAGGAGGAGGGCCTGGTCGAGATCGAGCCCAACCAGCGCACTCGGGTTTCCGGGCTGGACCCGCAGGAGCTGGACGACATCTACGGCAGCCGGATCGTGATGGAGACCCTCGGCGTGTCGATGACGATCGGCAACTTCGGCGCCGCCGAGCGCCGCGAGGCCAAGCGCCTGCTCGCCGCGATGCGCCGGGCCGCCAAGGCCGGCGACTTCAACACCTGGTTCAGCGCCCATGCCAACTACCACCGGCTGATCACCGCCGGCGCGGGTGAGACGCTTCAGCGCCAGTTGCAGGTCTTTGCCGATCGCACCATCCGGTACATCCGGATCTACCAGCTGTCCGATCCGAACAGCTGGGGCGCGGCCGGAGAAACCGAGCACGCCGACATCCTGGAGGCGCTGATCGCCAGGGACGAGGGGGGCGCCCTGGCCGGGATGGCGCATCACCTGGCCCGGACCGCGTTGCGGGTGCTCACCGATTGCGCGCCGGACTACGTCCCGCGGGCCGTCCCGCACGCGGTCGCGCTGATCGAAGGGCGCCAGGTAGCCGCCAGGCCGTGATCTCGTCCCGGCCATCGCGGCCCCGCACTCCCTCCACCTGCTGGTGCGCTCCGGTAGGGCAGCGGGTATATCTGGGTCTCCTGACGAGAGGCACAGCGATGAACGTTGCCCAGCACATCGTGGAACGGCTGCGGGCCTGGGGCGTGCACCGGGTCTACGGATACCCCGGCGACGGCATCGGCGGGGTGCTGGTCGCCCTCGGCGAGCAGGACGACGGCTTCGAATTCATCCAGGTCCGGCACGAGGAAACCGCCGGTTTCGCCGCGACCGCAGACGTCAAGTACGGCGGCAGCCCGATCGGATGCTGCGTGGTCACCAGCGGGCCCGGGGCCTTGCACGCCCTCAACGGGATGTACGACGCGCTGATGGACCGGGTGCCGGTCGTCGCCGTGCTGGGCCAGACAGCAGTGAGCGCCCTGGGCGGCAACTACTACCAGGAAGTGGACCTGCACAGCGTCTACAAGGACGTCGGCCGGGCCTACATCCAGACCATCACCGACGCCGCGCAGGTCGAGCACATGGTCGACCGAGCCTGTCGCACCGCCTTGGCGGCCAAGGCACCCACCGTGCTGATCGTGGCCAGCGACGCCCGGCAATGGCCCAGTCCCCCGACGCCCACGCCTACTTCCACACCAGCACCACGCCCAGCAAGCCGATCGCCGCACCGGATACGGCCGCCCTCCAGGCCAGCGCCGACGTGCTCAACGCGGGCGAGCGCGTTGCCCTGCTGGTCGGGGCCGGCGCCCTCGGTCACAGCGACCTCGTGGAACAGGTGGCCGATCGACTCGGAGCCGGCGCCGCCAAGGCCCTGCTGGGCAAGACGACCCTGGACGACGAACTGGCCTGGGTGACCGGGTCGATCGGCCTGCTTGGGACAACGGCGAGCTGGGAGCTGATGCGCCACTGCGACACGCTGCTCATCATCGGATCGAACATGCAGGCATGCCGTACTCGGAGTACTACCGTTACATCTGAGTGCTCACGGGTGAACGTCCTCGGATGCAGTCCCGCGTTGCTGCGGGACGGTCCCGGTCTGATCGCGTTGCCGCGTGCCGGGTTGACGTTTCACAGCCACCTGCCGGGCAGGCCCGGTCTTAGGGTCGGCTCCACGTCCGTTGCTGTCCGAGCCACTCCCGGCCAGTTCACGCTGTCCGAAGGCAGCGAGGTTACGTGCGGCGTTGACGTCCCGGTCCAGGACAAGACCGCACGATGTGCACTCGTAGGTTCGTTCCGACAGGGCCAGCTTGGCTTTCGCTGCCCCACACCCGGAACAGGACTTGGACGAGGCGAACCACCGGTTCGCGACGATCACCCGGCCCCCGCGCCACGCCGTCTTGTACTCGACCTGACGGCGGAACTGCGCGAACGAGGCGTCCGCGACATGTCGGGCGAGGCGGTGGTTGGCGAGCATCCCCCGAACGTGCAGGTCCTCCACCACGAGCGTCCCGTACCTGGCCGTCAGGCTGGTGGTGGTCTTGTGCAAGGCATCGGCGCGCTGGTCCGCGACCCGCCCCTGCGCACGGGCCAGCGCCTTCGACGCGCGGGCCCACCGCTTCGAGGAGATCTGCCCAGTGCGCCGATCCGGACCCCGACGGCGGGACACGGTCCGCGACAGCCGCCGGACCTTCCTGAGCGCCGTGCCCAGATGCCGGGGGTTCTCGATCACCTCACCGCTCGACAAGACCGCCAAGGTCTTGATCCCCAGGTCGACCCCGACCACGGCATCTGGACTCACCGCTCCCGGTCGGGTGATCGCGGTGTCGACGGTGAACGCGGCGAACCAGCGGCCCCGCTCGAACCGGACACTCACCCCGATCACGCGGGCCGTGCCCGCTGTCACGAGATCGCTCAGGCGGGAGCCGTTCTCGTGGAGTTTGACCCGCCCGATCCGGGGCAGAACCGCGTGCCGCCTCTCGCAGCGCAATGCCCCCGTCGTGAACCGGATCGACGGGCGGGCTTTGCGCCGGGCCTTGAACCGTGGGAACCCGACTCGCTTGCCTTTCCGCTTCCCCTTCCGCGAATCAGACCAGTTCTTCAACGCCCGGCTGAGTTGGTCCAAACCCGTAGTGAAGGCTTCCTTCGAGCACTCACCCCACCACGGGGCCACCGTGTCCTTCACCGCGTTCCAGTCTTTCCGCAGCCCATACAGCGACCACCCCACCATTGGGGTCAGATCGGAATCCGCAATTCCGTAAGACTTTTCCGCCGATCGCTGATCCAGATTCGCTGTCACCCGAGCCAAACCCCAGTTGAACGCCACCCGCGCCGCCCCCGCATGAGAGCGCAACACCCGGTCCTGAGCCGGGGTCGGATCCAGAGCGAACCGGTAGGCCAGGAGAGTCACGACGGGTCGGGCTGCCCTAACACCGCCACAGCCCGCGCAGCCCGGTCTGCTGCCGCGCGCCGTCCGTACCGGCGCACACACAGCAACGTGAGGATCCCGCTCACATCCGGGACCAGATCCTCGTCGACCGCGGCCGGGTCCACGACCAGAAGACGCCGCCCGGAGGCCGCCAGAGCAGCCTCCACGCCCTCGGCGCCAAACCGGGCGAACCGGTCCCGATGCTCAACAACGATCGTCGCTACCGTCCGGTCACCCAGCAAAGCAACGAACTTCCGCCGGTGCCCATCCACGGCGGACCCGACCTCAGTAACCACCCGCTCCACCGGCAGATGCCGCCCAGTCGCCCATTTCGTGACCCGGGCAACCTGCCGATCCAGATCCGGCCCCCGATCCACTGACGACACCCGCGCATACACGACGCTCACACCGGATACCGCCACCGAGGTGGGATCCCCGACCACGATCAACCGCCCAGCCTGATAAGCGGGCACAGGAAGCCGTCCCGAGAAGTACCAGCCACGCGCAGTGGCATACGAAATGCCCTGCGTCGCAGCCCACCCCTTCAAATTCACCACGCAACCCTAGCCCACCCATGACCACCCGACACACAACAAAAGTGCCACCCCGCGCCCGGCCAGGCCCGGGCGGTCCAGATCGACCGCGACGGGGCGGTCTGCGGCCTGCGGTATCCGACTGAGATCAACCTGGTCGGCGACGCCGGGGTGACGTTGAGCGCACTGCTGCCCCTGCTCGGGCAGAAGAAGGACAAGGGCTGGCGGAAGAAGATCGCCGGGTGGAAACAGCATTGGCAGGACTACTCCAGCGCCCGCGCCGAGGCCACGGCCGACCCGGTCAACCCCGAAGCCGTCGTGCGCGAGATCTCCCAGCGACTGAGCGACGACGCGGTCGTCGCCGTCGACTGCGGCACCGCCACCAGTTGGTACGCCCGCGATCTGTCCATGCGCCCCTCGCAGCTGGGCAGCCTCGCCGGCCTGCTGCTGTCGATGGGCGGCGGCATGCCCTACGCCATCGCCGCGAAGAACGCCCACCCCGACCGCCCGGTCCTGGCCATGATCGGTGACGGGGCGATGCAGATGAACGGCGTCAACGAGCTCATCACGGTGAAGCGGTACTGGCAGACCTGGTCCGACCCACGCTTCGTCGTCCTGGTCCTGAACAACCGGGATCTGGCCTTCGTCTCCTGGGAGACCCGCGGCACCCTGGGAGCGGTGCCCGACCCCGCCTCCTCCAGCCTGCCGGACGTGCCCTACGCCGACTGGTCCCGGCTGCTCGGCCTGGACGGTGCCCGGATCGAAACACCTGACCAGATCACCGATGTCGTCGACCGCGCCTTCGCCGCCCAGCGGCCGTTCGTGATCGACGCCGTCGTCGACGCGAACGTCCCCCTGATTCCTCCCCATCTCATCGGAGAACAGGTGATGAAGATCGCGAAAGCCGAGTTCTCCGGTGACCCCGCCTTCTTCGGCATCCTCACCGAAGGCTTCCGCGAAACCGTCCTGGCCACCGTCCGCGCCCGCACCCACCGCACGAAAAAGTAGCCCGGCTCCGATCCTCGCTCGCGCCCGTCCAGTTCAGGTTCATGACCTGGAACACCTGGTGGCGCTGGGTTTGCACGCCGCCGTCTCTCGGTTTGCGATCACCGCACGAACGACTATGAATGGACACCACCTAAACGGTTGCCCAGGTCGGTGAGCACCGATCTCCGTCTCCAGGGAGGGTTTCGATGAGTCCGAGCAAGGCGCGCAGCGGTGATCCGGGTCCGAGCGTCAAGGACAAGAAGCTGTACGAAGACCTGCGCCAGGAAGGCAACAGCAAGCAGAAGTCGGCGCGGATCGCTAATGCCGCCGCGAACACCTCACGTTCCAGCGTCGCGAGAAAGGGCGGCAAGGGCGGCGACTACGAGGACTGGAGCGTCGACAGGCTCCGCAAACGGGCCGCTGAGATCGGCGTCTCCGGGCGTTCGACCATGAACAAGTCGCAGCTCATTTCCGCTCTGCGCAACAGCTGACCCGCGCGAGCACCACGCGACCTGGTTACGGCGATCGACATATGCCCACCCGGCGCCGGCAATGGCCACCACCCGATCTGAAGAGAGCGGTTTCTCCGCCGCGCGCGGACGACCGCTCAGCGCGCAGGCGTGAGTCGCGGCGAACCGGATCGAGGGGTGGCGACGAACCCTCCACAAGGAGAACCCAGGAGGGGTCATGTACACATTGCCGATCCGCAACGAAGCACCACCACCGCCGATCTCGCACGAGTGCCACCAGGGCTTCTGCTCGGTCTGTGGGATGGTCTGGCCCTGCTCTTGGGCCCGTCGTCACGAACCGCCACGGACGTCGAAGATTCCGACCGCCCGCCTGCGCGCCGCCTAGCTGCCTCGCGACCTGGTTTCGACGTTCGACCTTTTCGGGTCAGACCCCGAAACCACCTGATCGTGCAAGGCGAGCCCGGAGCTCTTGGATGGCGGGGTTGAGGTTGTCGCCGCTGTCGGGCCGTCCGGGACGCGGCTGGGCCCGTTCCATCAGGCGCAGTGCCACCGACCGCAGAAGCGGCGTCCACAGTTCACGATCCTCGGCCAGATCGCCGTCCTCGTCCATCAGGTGACTGAGCGCGGGTTCGATCTTGACCGCGGCCATCTTCACCGCGGCGTTGTCGCTACCGCTTCGGCCGAGCAGTTCTTCGGTGGAGGGGTCAGCCAGCACCGCGAGCGCGTGCCGCACGGCGCTGGCCCAGGCGGCCGCCCGGGCAGTGCGTTCGCGCTCGGGCAGCGACCGGGCCAGGCAGGCAGCCACCCTCGCCGCCGCCTGGTGAGCGTCCCGGGGCGAGGCGAACTTGGCCGGCAGCACGGCCGCCTCACCGGCGGCTACGCGTTCGCGGATGTCCGTGACCGCCTCGAGAATGCGCAGCGCCCGGCGAAGGTCGCTGGCGGTGGCCCGGCCCGACAGGTAATCGCCATAGGTGGCCAGGTGAAAGATCTGCGACTGGGTGAGCCGGTCCAGCACCGAGGCCGGATCGGGGTCAACTCCCCGAGCGGACAGGGCTTCTCGCCACATCCGGGCCAGCGCGCGGTCGACGCCGGGGATCTCGATCTGCTCTCGGGCCGCGGCCAGGGCGACGTTGGCGATCTCCAGCAGGTAGCTGGCCGAGCCCGGGTCGAGCTCGCTGGCGTGGCGGGCCAGCACCGTCCGCCGCTGTCCTGCCAGCAGATTCTCCGCCGCGGACCGCAGCGCCGCGGCGTCCGAGCCACCGGCCTGGGTGAGGTCCCACAGCTGCAGGTACTCGCCATAGCCGGTGAGCAGCAGGCTGGCAGGATCGGCCGGCCCCAGGCGGTCCACCGTCGCCTTCGCGGCGTGGCCGATCACTTCGCGGGTGTGCTCTCGCAGGGCGGCGAAATCCGTTGCCGTCTCTTCGATGTAGCGCAGGTAGTTGACCGCGACATGGGTGGCGACCGCCCGCGCTCGTACCGTCGCATCGCTGAGAGTCGCGGCGATGGGATCCATCAGCCACGGCGCCGATTCGTCGGCCGGACGAGTGCTGGGGTCGAGCACCTCTGCGACGAACGGCGCCACCATGGCCCCGACACGCTGGTAGCTGTGCGCGAACCGGTGCCCCTGCTCGTCCTCGAGCAGCCACACCATGCCCGACCCGGGCCGGCCCATGTTCAGCAGCCGACGGCACCACGCGGCAGCGATGTCCGCCTGCCGGTCCGGCCCGGTCGGCCCGGCGGCGGACAGATCGAGCAGTTCCAGGGTGTCGTCGATCAACGCGAACCGGATCGGGTGCCACGGGTCCGGCTGCTCGGCGATACCCGCCGCCCCGATCTCGCACCGGGCAGCGGAGGCCCCCAGATCGCCGAGCCCGACCTGCGCGCCCCACCGGGCGGTCAGCGACCGTTGCACGGCACGGGCCTGGATCGCGGCGACCACCAGGGCCGGCTGGCCCCGAAACGCCTCCAGTACCAGGCCGGCCCAGATCGCGAGCCGCATCTGCGGGCCGGCGGGTGAGTCGTTCAGGTCGCCGCAGACGGCCTCGATCGCCGCCGTTGATTCCTGCATCAAACGGTTGGCCGCGGTGAGTACCACGGCGGCCTTGGTGTTCGGCCCGAACCGGTTCAGGGTGGCGTTGGCCAGCACGGCCGGGGCACTCGCTCCGGGGGCCGTGCACACCGCCCGCCCGCTCCAGCCCCACCCGGTGGTCGGTTCGGCGGCGTTCTCGTCGATCCCGGGCTCTCGCTCAGCGGCATCGATCGAGGTGACAACGCGGTCCGGCTTGGTCGGCATCGGGGCCCCACGGGCCAGCTCGGCCAGCGTCAGGGCGGCGTAATCGCAGACCCAGGTCCGGGCGAACGGATTGTGCTCCCAGCGCACTCCGAACAGTGGCGCGACCTTCCGGGCCAGCCGGACCGCGACAACCTCCGAGCGGGGGAACTCCCCCTCGGGGACCACCGCGGGCAACGTATACACGCCACCCACGTTAGGGGGCCGAGTGCTCAGCTGTCACCCCCGAAGTGGCGCACTATTCTCCTTGGAAGAAAATAATCTGCGAGATTCAGCTCTGGACTAGGCGCGCTCCGGCTCGCCGTCCGCGGGCCAGCACCGCTTCTGAACTGGTCATTTGGCCGCCAGAGCGCGCCTTGCCGGCAACCTCAGGACCGGAAGATGTGGATCAAGGAGAGCAAAGCCGCCGAAATTCGTCGCTTCCTGCTGCCCCGATTGGTCTACGGTTT
>Ga0307513_10002948_pt1 | contig 23252 bp, 25 predicted proteins | sample 15_EM_MG_FD_202174 | JGI IMG/M metagenome (GOLD analysis project Ga0307513, IMG submission 202174) | Populus trichocarpa ectomycorrhiza microbial communities from riparian zone in the Pacific Northwest, United States - 15_EM | ecosystem: Host-associated > Plants > Roots > Unclassified | place...
CATTATAGTCTATCAGGACGAAGAGATCGAAGACTGACTACTGGTGGAGTGGGGACACCCTCAGAGGAAATAGCAGTCAGGGGATTCTCAGAGTCGAGCTAGGCAAGTTTTCAGGATCAAACAGTGTTCGCACTTTGTTCTGACGAACTGAATTCTTAAGAAGATACTTCTTTACTAGAGAAGTCAAAGTAGCGTGAACATTAGTATAAATAGTAGGGCTCTCCCCAATGGTTGAGAATATCATGAAGCAACGGAGAAGAGACCTTAACAATATTATAAGTTATTAAAGATATTCTTTTATTACTTTACCGCACAATTTATCTTGAGCCTTCCTGACCTATAATCCGTTGTCTCGAATATCCTCGGCCTGGTTAGCTCGGAATCCTACCGTGTTCGCTACCCCGTAACAGCTCCTGTGTACCGTTAACGGAACATGTACACATGTTACACAGGCCAACTACCCCAATGCTAGTGCTAGGCTACCTCGTCAACTGTAGCATTACCATGGGTTATTAGTGAACTCTAGAGGTGTGAGTCTTGTTATGATTTAAGAGGTTCCCGCACGATTGGCTGTGGGGAGTACTCATGCAGTCAGGCAGCAGGAAATTTCTTATCATGGGAGGCGGCGGGCAGGTTTAGAAGCTTAGTATAGCCAAGTTGATTTGCCAATGGGCTGCCTAGCTTGTATAGACGAAACCACCACTGGGCTAGTGAGTCCCAATGGATATTATCTCTACGGTGGGCATGTGGGCCAGCCACTAACATGCTACTGATAGGAAAGAGTTTTCCCTCATGCAGCTATAGCTGGAGAGACATCACCGAGAGCACTTCCTATTTGTGGAGATAGTTAATATCCGAGCAGTCAAACTGGCTCCGAGTGTTACCTCACTTTAGGCGGGTGAGTTGGACAGCCCTGAGCTCAGTATGGTGCTCGCAAAAGGTCAGAATGGTTGACAGGTGTCCTCTGGCTTAATATTATTCTACATAACTAAAGTGTGAGACACCCTATTCTGATAACCAACGATCCTTGACAGAACTTATTGAGTGAAGCTTTTAGGCTTAACAATATTAAGTTTTACCGCTTGATTCTACTTTGAATTATCTTTATTTTTATTTTGATCCTTACTTCTACTTTGAGTCTTCAGTGCGGTCGCAATCTTGGGATCTGTCTTCCTACAGAATGCCCTGGTTACACTATGAAGCACATAACAATACTGTCAGACTATGCCGTCGGGTCTTAGGAATTCGCGGGCAGGAGTGTGGTGTTAGGAATATCCCCTCAAAGTTAATCGAGGTTCAGAAAATGCCTCCCCTGTCAGTGGCCCATTTCGTACCATTCAAAGCAGCCTTATAACAATTCAAGGGCCCTACTATTTTTGCATATCATTTCCCTAAGTCAGCAGATGACTTTGTTAGTGAAAGTAGGGTAACAGGGGTTCCTCAGTAGGGTAACCTTGCCTTTTGATGTCTTCATTCTCTTCAGAAGTTGGCGTGACCACATCTAAGATTGCAACATAGTTATTCCTGTCTAACGAAATACAGTTTGACAGGGGATAAACATGCTAGTCCTGGTGCTAAGGGAGGCTTCAAGGGACTAGTACTTTAAAGATATAATAGTTGAAGGACAGATTGGACTCTGGGATCACTGTTCAACCAAGTGTATTCTTAGACTAAAGGTCTCTCAAAGTCTCCTGTCTCCTGCTAGCCAGGAGACTGCTTTAAATACCTAAATTCACAGCGATACCCTTCCTGCAATCACAATCATTACCAGTAGCTGCCCACACACCGGAATCCTGAAATCATGCAAGAACAAACAGTCAAAGCTAAGTCTCCATCCATGTTACCTGACGATTCACACACCTAGAATCCTAACTATAAACTTTCGGCAAAGCAAACTAAACTTAAGATATGATGGCATAGCCTCTCTGACTCAGAGACTGTGGCCGAGCTGAAATCCAATCAAATAAACCAAATATAACTCAAATTACACATAGGAAGTTCTGCACTGCCTGCTTCTGGATACGATTACTGGGACATATACACATGTTACTAATATAACCCGGGAGCCCAGTGCAACGTTTAATATGTTCAAGTTTACTTAACTTTCTATGAACATGTTCTCTGAAGGTTATCCTGTCCTACCCTATATCACCAAGCCACTTTGTAGACACTTGAAGTTTTACGAACTCATGCCTACTGTCTGTATACTATGTATACTGGCCTAGCCTCTGTCTAGTTACCTCTTGGTATCCCATATGGGCTGGAGTCTAGTCTACTGGCGCTACCTTTTTGTAGGGTAGTTATAGATCCAGTTGAATACATGACTTGTTTTATGAGTATTGATTGGCTGAAAGAAGGTTCAAGTTGTGCAGTTGTAATATAGGTACATATTCCAGTAAGAGTACATAGGGGCAGTGCAGGATCTTCTATGTTTGGTTTGATTTATGTGTAGTTTATTTGATTTGATTCCAGCTCAAACACTGTCCCTGAGGCAGATAGGCTATGGTATTATGTTATGTTTAGTTTGCGATTGTAACATGTGTACATGTTCCGGTAACGGTACACAGGAGAGGGCAGTGCAGGATCTCCTATGTTTAGTTTGATTTATATTTGGTTTATTTGATTTCATTTCAGCTCCGCCACTGTCTCTGAGTCAGATAGACTATGCTATCGTATTGCTATGTTTAGTTTGCTTTGCTGGAAGTTTATAATTAGGATTCCGGGCATGGAATGGTCATGTAACACTGGTGAAGGCTGAGCATTGTTTGTTTCTCTCTTTGGTCTTGCAGGATTATAGGATTTCGGTATGTGCGCAGCTACTTGTAATGATCGTGATTGCAGGAAGGCTGTCGCTCTTTGGTTTTGTATTTAAACCAGTCTCCTGGCTAGCAGGAGATAGCAGACTTCGACAGACCTTCAGTCTAAGAATACACTTGGTTGAATGGCAATCCCTGAGTCCCATTTGTCCTTCAACTATTATCTCTTACTTCTGGTCCCCTGAAGCCTCCCTTAGCACCAGCGCTAGCAGGTCTATCGCCGGTCCTATTGTATTTTCGTTAGACAGGAATAAACCTGTTACAGCGATACTGGAAGTTTATATTTAGGATTCCGGGTATGGAATGGTCATGTAATACTGGTAAAGGCAGAGCTTTGACTCTTTGTTCTTGCAGTATTACGGGATTCTGGTATGTACATAGCCACTAGTAATGATGGTAATTTCAAGAAGGCTATCGCTGTAGATTTATGTATTTAAACCAGTCAGCTGACTAGCAGGAGACAGCAGACTTCGACACACATTCAGTCTAAGAATACACTTGGTTGAATGGCGATCCTGGTGTCCAATTGATTCTTCAACTATTATCTGCCAGTGTTTAGATACCAGTCCCTTGAAGCCTCTCTTAGTACCTGAGCTAGCAGGTGTATCTCCAATCCTACTGTACTTTCCTTACACAGGAATAAACTTCTTACTGTAGTTGACTCAGGAGTCAGCTGATAGATTTTACACTATGACTTTCTTATGAGTCGTACTACCATGGTTTGAATAGGTAATATAAATAAGTCATTAGTGTAAGGGTAGAGTAAAGATTGGGTATAAATCGAGGGTTTTTCTGTCATCATAGAAAGGTAATCTTCATGCTATCATCTTAGTACTTTCCTACCTATTTTTTTATGAATAAAAGATTACTTTATAATCTTTTACTCACAATTGGTTTTCACTTCTGATTGATTTGGTGATCAATACAAGCCTATCAAACACATTGACAACAAGAACAACCAAGTAGTTCTACAGTGTGCATTATTATCTAATAGGAGAACAGTCTCTATATTATCTAACTAAGAGATAGTTAGAAAGAAGACTTGTCACCTGCTAAACAAGATAGTATATTATCAATATAGCACAAATAAGGACCAATCCTCTAGGGTGGATAGAAATTGTTACACCTACACACCCACCAGACAAGAGTAAAAGACCCACATCTCAGAAAATGAAAGAACTGAAAACAGATCTGCCAAACAAGAAAGTACCATCTCTAATAGAAAAAAGACAGCGCTAGAAATACATCCACTGGACTGGAAATCAAGACCTATCCCCTTCCAGGTCTAAGTACCAAATCTAGCCACCCAGTACTCATAGAGGTCTTTAGAGTCTTCAAAGCTAGATGGTGTGAGCTTTTCGCATTGTATCTCAAAATGCTGCCTTGTGATGTCAAGGTCCACTCTATTAAGAATGGACTGTTGAATAGCATGTGAGCCAGGCCTCCCTACTAATAGAGATAGATCCCTCTCACTCACCCCAAATTAGTACTAACAATGCACTAAGATGTGCGAGGTAAGACCAACTTGAGATTTTTGCAGTGATTATCATACACAACAGTCTATACTAGTAGATCAGTATTGGAAAGAGATACTTCTTTCAAAGGATTTTAAGATCAAACCTAGTTTGGGAGTTTGGATAGTCAACAAACAAGGTTATTTATTCTGTCAGGTTGGAGAATTATGTGATTAACCCTATCAGGTCTGGTACTGGCAGCTATAATGTATATTGTATAGTAATTCTAGTCAAAATGGTTGACAAGTGTATGGAAAAGCTGTGCAGACAATTTACAAGGATTGTTGTTACTAGAAGACTTGAATAGGAATAGGCACCTCAAATTCATCAAAGAATACAACACATGGAATGGAAGCCGCAGCTTGCAAGAAAATCCGGTAGACAGCCTGGTCTGATTCTCTCATACACTATACTGATTAGTAAATGACCTTATGATTGTTGGAAATTCAGATTAGAATTGGAATAATACCTTGTTAAGTAATTTGGTACCATTGATGCTAATGAAATTTGCCTCACTCAGGCTCTCATGTGCAACTGCCTTGGCAAGCAGGCTCTTACCACACACTGAAGAGCCCTAAAGAAGTAGGCTAGATTGAGCACTCAGGCCCATTTGGGCAAACCTTTTGGGTACTTGATTGGCTGAATAATCACCATCTGCCATTCAATCTTAAGCAACTCCTGTACCTGAACATTGGCCCCGATAAGATCAGAGATTATTGGAAAGCCCTTTCTCTTAGAACAATATTGATGTTTTTAAGGACAGTCAAAAAATCTATAAATGTTATATGGAGTTTATCTAATTTGTTTTCTGTAAGTAGCTGTGGATTTGCCTGGAGGAAGGGTTGAATTGAGCTTAGTAGTACTGACCTCCCACTGGTAGCAACAGGTTCTGCTACTGATGGTGGCGGCGAATCAACAGGGCCTTTGTAGCAGAGGCCTGAGTGTTAGCACAATCTGAATTCTCTGATGGGGTTGAAGCTATTTGTATTACTACCTTTGGCTAACTTGAACATTTAGTCATAGTTAAGTTAAAAAAGTCTGTAGAAAGTGAGGTGAGTGGGGGTGAGGATGGGGAAAGAAGTGGGAGAAGGGAGGCGCAGGAAAGGAGGTGCGGGAAGGGGGGAGCAAGGGAAGGGAGGGAAGTATTCTCAAGAAGGTAAACTAAATTTCCTTAAATATCTTATATATAAAATAGGAGAAAGGGTTCAAATGATGCCAGGGCACGATGGCCAGTCACATATTTGAGCCGCACTACTGCTTTGGCTCATCCGAGTTATTTTTTGTTGTTGAGAGAAAGGAACCACAGAATATCACTCCTTCTGTGACTAACACTTTTTGGAGCTGTAGCTACACATTGATGCTCTGGGATTAGTATGATACCGATACGGGTTCTTTAGTTTACATGTCACTTTTACCCTTTAAGAGAGTTCTTGGTTTCGTGATTGATTAGCACTTCGTGGTGCTATAAACATATGGTTAAGTGTCTGGAACACACTCGGCTCTCTGAATGTTGAAGCAATATTCGGTTTCACGAGAGATGTCTTTGAGACAGTTATAATTATGATACTCGGGATAGTCCTGCTTATTAATCTCAGCTGGTGGGGGAAAACTGTGATTCGCGGGACATTACATTCACAAGGGTATTCCATTTACTAAGACATATCATAGCTTATTCGCTAAAGGTGACTAAATGCCTTACCCTTCGCCCACCACTTTCCCTCCCTTTGATATTATTAACCCCGCTTCGTGAGTAGCTCTACTACTTCATTCATTATTCTAGCTCTAAAGTTTTTATGATGTGCTCTAAGGATTATGTGCGAAAGTTTGTAAAAACCCAAGTTAGTTGAAGCCATCCCAAGTAGGGGTTCTTCAACCGCCTACTTGCATATATCCCCTGCCTATTTTGTAGGTTTCGTTCCAACTAACAAAGACGCGACCTAGGGCCCGTTGAATGAAGCCAATTGCCCTCCTAGGTTACAATACAAACCTTAATTACGGTGAAGAGAAGTTCGTGACAAAGCTCCCGCTCGATGCCACACCAAGAACGAAACGTTTAGGGTTCCTTTTCACCAGTCACTCCTCTAACTACTGTACCTTAAATATGAGTTTTCTCCTCAACCTTTCTCCCCCACCGTTCCCACCTTCCCCACAGACACACCTGTTCTGTGAATTCAAACCCCATACTCTCGCAACGGTAACTCCCCTACACCATATCTCCTCCTTACTCTCATTTTGGCAATACTGTGCTGACCGATGTCTCTTCCGGATAAGATTTTGGATAATAATGGCCAAGGTTATCTACTCTACTGAAGCTAATCTCCAGGACCTGCGCCTGGAGGCTGCGGCTCAGGAAATGGAGACTGGAAACACCACGGCCGAGTACCTTATTGGACCCACAGAGTCTCAGTGGAATTACTTACTCTCGGTTATGCCCGGCATTCTGGGAGCTGTTTTTATTTACATTTTGGTAAAGCTTGGTCTTCGCATTCACAAGACCCGTAATGGTACTCCTTTGAAGGGCGTTCCTGGCCCATGGCTTGCGTCCTGTTCTCCACTCTATCGCTTTTGGTACGCGGTTGTGAAGGGGAACTTTCATAACGACTTGACAGACCTCCATCGCAGGTACGGTAATGTTGTACGTATTGCCCCAAATGAAGTGTCCATATGGGATCCTCGCGCCGTGAGCGAGATATATGCGCATGGAGATAGAGGTTATGCAAAATGTGATATGTAAGTTTGTCATCTCTCACTACCTCGATCATTGCTTATATTGCTTAGGTACGATATTGCCCTTCCAAATGGCTTTTTCAACCTTGCTGTCGAACGTGACATCCAAACCCACGCCGAAGGCCGTCGCGCAATTGCTAAAGACTACAACATGACTACAACCCTCGCGGCGGAGGCCCATTTTGACACTATTATTAATGACTTCATACTTGCGCTTGACAGGAACTTTGCGCAGAAAGAGAGTGTCTGTGACTTTACAATTTGGAGCGAGTACTTCACCTATGATATGATCACAGACTTGGTTTTTGGAGAGGCGTACGGGTTTTGTAAGACTGGTCTTGATGTCGACGGGAGTCTCAGGGACTTGAGACAGATGTTGCTCTTGAGTCCGTTTTTGTAGGCCCCTCGAGCTCCCTGGCTAGCTGAGAAACCTCTGACAGGATAGGTCTTACCTCCCCTGGATTTGGCCGGTTACACAAAACGAATGGGTGAAGAAGACAGGGATGGATCATTACGCTAGGGTTTGTCATATACCGGTTGACTTGATGTCACTTTGGAAATGGGTGGACTGACAATGAGAACAGAATATCAAGGCAAATATTATGAAGCGTTTGAACTATGGAAACTTTTCCGGTCGCAGCGATCTTTTGGACGGGCTACTTAAATCGCGGTATAGAGATGGACATACTCTTCCCTTGGGAGAGATTGGGTATGCTCACATGTTCCCTCATTTTCAATCAATCGCAACTAATTTTTACTGGTCAGAAATCATGCCTACATCTTTATGTAAGGCACCTTTCTTCCATTTCTCTTTTTCCTAGAACCAACATTTCCAGTCTCGCCGCCCCAGACACTGCCTCGGTGGCTCTTCGCGCGATTTTGATCAACCTTGTCCGTAATAGAGAGGTCTACAATGCAGTGATGGAGGAATTGACCTGCTTAAAGCTCTCTAACCAAGCAACCTGGAAGGAACTCGAAGGGGCGCCCCTCCTCCACGCAATTGTCAAGGAGACCCTTCGTCTTCATCCTCCAGCAGGCTTCAACCTTCCTCGCGCAGTCCCTGCCGGTGGTCGTACTGTTTGCGGTCACTTCCTTCCCGAGGGAACCACTGTCGGAATGAGCGCTTGGTGTGTCCACGCAAATGAGGGTTTCTGGGGTAAGGATACATTGGAATTTAGGCCCGAACGCTGGTTGGACTCTGAGAGCGCATTCAAACTCGACCGCTACGGACTCAGCTTCGGCCAGGGTGCTAGAGCGTGCTTGGGAAAGAACATCGCGATGGTTCAGCTGGTTAAGGTTTGTCTTTCTTTGTTGCCTTCAAGAGGTTTTCTCTCAGTTTTCTGAGGGAATGGCGGCTGATTATATTATCAAGGTCACTGCGCAAATTCTTCTCAACTTTGAGTTTGAGCTTGTTGACGAGCACAAAATTCGCGCGGTGTTCCTATTGCTTGTTGTTCTTGATGGGGTCAAGGTCGCCTTTAAGCGTAGGGCTGGTGGGCCGCTTGATGACACCATTGGGATGGAGGGGGCTGCTGTTTAGCCAATTATTGTACAACACCGGTGGGGTACCCGGTTTACCCATGTGGCACTGGAGGCCTTGCGGGCTGTTGCTATACATATGGTGTTTGTTTGTAAAAAATGGGTGTAGAAGTTCCTGTACAGTATTTTTCTCCTTTTTGAAGTTTCTGGGACTTTTTTGTGGGATTTTTTGTATAGAGGGCAAGCTTTGTTCGTAGTAATGGAACTGGATCTACTCACAAAATATTACTTTTAGTGATAATATTATGACACTTACTGGCCCATTAGGCAACCTAGGCGTTGGTTTAATAAACTACAGTCTCGGCGCTCCGAACTACAGACTGGGTAGCTAAGGCTTCCACTAAATTACTAAGGACTCTAACGAACCATAACCCATGATACCAACACAAGCAAACCAAAGTTCCCGTCGATCACAAGGTGAAGGCGCCAAATTGAAAAAACATAGAGCACAAACTTCCAATAGAAAAAATACTGTCAAGCTAAGGAGCCACCGTTATCACAGTACCCGATCCCAATCTTGGGCTCGCTCCCACCAATAATACCTCTTGACCAATCGGAGAGTTTCCAACAAACCCTATTGTCTCGAGCCAGATGTCAAAAGCTGCAAGGAGTTTTTTACGGGCATCATACCAGGATGGAGTTCAGCGGCCAGTCAAAGCTATCATCTCTTAGAATTGAAAGGGAGGGTGCCGCACAAGAAGCTTGATTTTGTGCCCGTAGCCCAATACCCTGGGCTGCAGTCATCGGGGCATACTATGCAGCCACGCAAGCTTGCACAGCACCCTCCACCTTCTACTCGCAAATTCCTTTCCCTTCCCTTCCCTTCCTCCTCCCTCCTTCCCTCCAAAATTCCTCCCCACCTCTCCCCCTCCTTCCGTCCCCTCCTTTACCATAAGCGACAAACAAACACCCATCACCAACAAACAAACAAACATTGACAAAGTACATTCCCCTTCCTCCATCCGGTTCGATCCTTTTGAGAAAAATCCTAATCCCCTCATTCCATCTTTTACCAGGCAAACCAACCTCAACAAACATGGATGCAACTACCGCCACCTCAGCCTCCGAGCCATCTTCCAGACTCAATGAAGCTGCTACCCCGGCTATGCCCTCATCCGACCAGCACTCTCCCGACATTATCACCGAGACTAATTCCTCTTCTGCCCCTGCCACGGCTCCTGTTGTGAAATGTGGCTACTTTCCAATCCTCTCCTTCAAACAATCTTTCTGAACGGATTGCTAATCAGTATTCTTGGTGGATATAGCTCCAGCCCGCAGCCTCACTACAAAGCTAAAACTCAACTCTCTCTCCCCTTTGTTTGGAAAGAATAAGGGGAAGGATAAAGCCATTGGCAAGGAGAAGGAGAAGGAGATCGCCACTACCACCGCTCCTGCTACCGAAGATGCACTCATGGCTGAAGGGGGTGAACAGGGTGAAGCCGGCACTGCGAAGAAGGGTGGGTTGTGGAAGAAGAGCCCCATCAGAAAAGTCATCACAAAGGTCACTAGTTTGTTTGCATAAGCGATATATGGGATGGTGCTATAGTGCCGGAACTCTGCGGATCTGGATAATTGCTTGTAATCGGGGGCATGTTACGGAGGCTTCTTTTTTTTGCTCCTGCTCTCTCTTTCTCCCACTCGCGAAAATAGGTTTCGTCGCTTCCTTATTTCCTTCGTCATATCCGTACCCAGGCCACACTATACAACCCTTTCTGCTTTGTCTTTTCTCCATAATTGTATTTTCAGATATAATATCTATGATACTAAAAGTTGCTTGTTCTTCCCCTCGTGTATTGAAAACCGCACGATCATAAATTCCGCCAAACATGATGTCTCAGCCGTTGATAACATACAAACATCTAACCGCCCCACAATCCTCCCCATTCCTCTTCCTCCTTCAAAGGCTTTACTCGGGGAGGTGGTATAATCGTCCAAAAGGTTAAAACGAAAGCCTCACTAGCGTACCATATCGTTATCAGGATACCGGGCTGTGGGACTCTTCGGGTGGAAATTAGTGTGAAGGTAGTTTGTGGCATTGGATTCGCTCGTTAGAAGGGGGAAGGTCGAAGGTGTGTCCATAGTGCGGAGGGTGGGGGCGAAGTGTGCAAACTTGGCACCTTATCACCGTTTGTTAAATTATAAATTTACTCCATTAAGATAAAGTGTCTGCCCTCTATGTCAACTGTCTTGAACAAGAATAAACAGGTAAGCCTAACCTTGGCTTTACCCCCTTCCTATGGAGCACACACGTTGAAATTTAGCAGTAGATTCCTTGAGATTAATAAAACCCCATCATCCCTTCACCTCTCCACCCCACCAGGTCATGGTTACCTAGGCGAGCTCTTCCTACATTCGAGTGATACCCCGTGTACAATACTCAGATTACCTAAAAGCGAGCGCTACTACAGTCAATAAACAGGGAAATAATCAAACTACAACTCTCCTATAGAGCGGTATGATTCTGTAGGGGATTCTGGTGCTGTTGGGAAGCAAGGAAATAGAGCAGATGGGCGAAACAGAAAAGTGTTTCAGTATGGTAAATTTATCAACCAGCGAATACCCCGACAACACACACTCCAGTCTGCACAGTCACCCGCACGCAGGTACAGTACAGCACAGTTACGGTACGGTACATGGAGCCACAGCGCATATATTCCAGAACATTCCAGAAGGGCGCAGGATGTGCTGTATCGTACCAGTACTGCGCAGTACCGAACCGTTCGCTGTGTCCGTCCCTGTATGATAAAATAAAGTTTTACCAGCCGGTTCCGGACGCTAACAAAAGCCACAACCTCGATTCCAACCCAACGCGGGATATCGCATTAGTTCAAACGGGCTACCGGTATCATACAAACCTCCACATCTAAGATCGATTGATTGCTCCCCGAGGATTCACGGAAGGGGTGTGTTGACTCGAGCAGGAGCTAACTTACAACAGACCGATTTTTCGAGTTTGCATTTGCTGGCATAACCGGTAAATGGGGAAGATAATATCTTGGCGGTATCCTTCCCGGTTGGGGGGCGGGGGCGCGTGTTACTACTAGATTAGGGAATGATCGACTGTTTGATGGAGACGCTTGTCGTGCCTGGAACCTTATCATAATATTATGATATAATACCGTATCTACGCTTTCGGAAGACGAGGGACCGGTATAGAAGGGCGACGTTGTGGTAGTGTTTTACTTGAAGCGGTGGGGAGGGGTAATTGGTGGGCATAATACCAGCATGATATTTAGAAGTTGGAAGGTGGTTGGGTTGGGATTCTGCGTTCCCTTGGGCGGTCTGAAACAACTAGAATTGGTTGCTGGCACGCTGAGGCTACCGTGAAAACTGGAATAATCGAGTCGTGTGCTATGTCGTTGAGAATTTCCTACTCTAGAAAAGGGGGCGAAAAACACCAGCAAAAAGAAGAGCGGCTCAGCACCCCCGAGAGACATAGAAAAACAAAAAAACATTAGACCTTACCAGAGGGGGCAACTCTGACTGCAAAGCACTCGATTATTCCAGTTTTTTTTTACGGTACTATAGATTTGGGCAGCCGCCAGCGGTTGCTTGGTCAGGAAAGAGGATTTTTCGGTCGCTTCAGGGCTCAAATGGCTCAGCTCTCGGAATTAGCTTGGATGTTCCCAGACGCTCAAAATTGCTCAGAAATAGTCCTGGTGCGCTGGTAACGAATTCGGGTGTCTCAGACCACCCCAAGGGGGCCGCTATTGGCCGCATCCCCCCGGGCAGCGCTCTGATATTTCAAAGGACGAGTGTGGAGTGCGAGCGATCATGGCTTTGGCTTTGCGTAGGGGCTGAATCGTGCGCAGTTTATGGATGGTATTATGCTACTCCTGAGTGTGTAGTATTATGGTACCGATACCGGCATCCCGCGTGCCACCATTACCCAGCCGTTTTGCGTAGATCCGGGCAGTCGCAAGTTAATGCCTCTAAAACACCGCAGCTGAGTTATCCAAAATGCTATCTTAACTATCTACAATACCCCCATTCCCAACACCTGACTAGAGAATAAAGGGAGAGGAGAGTCTTGCAAGAACTAACTTAGTCTCAAAGTGAAAATATTTATAGCTATTGCACTTATCATGTAACGGGTTGGTAACAATAGGTGAGCAGAATATAGTTTAAGACTGTAGAAGTTTATTCTAAGCTTGCGCACTCTCAAAGTGAAAAGGAAAGCCACCCCCTTTATATACACATTTGAGGTCAAGGAAACTCCTAGAATCCACTAGGTATTTACAAGACCCTTCTGGCTTGGGATAAGAGATAGTACATTTTAACCCAAAGCCATCTTAGCAATCGCCCTATAGCCCAGTTATCCCTAGAATTAACCTGATCGGAGCCTCGCTTGTGCCGAGAAATATTGCGTGACAGCATTACACTGTCCGTAAGCCGCCTGCGGATAAGACCGCGACGGTAGCCATAGCGGCTATTTAACCGACTACATGCCGCATGTAGAGTTAGAAACGGCCTGGGTCGCCTGCGCCTGCGGAGTGTCATGACCTTTTGGGTTTAGACTGCGCTTATAACTTGGTGATTAGGTCAACTCACATATCTGATCGGAGGGCTCTCGAGTCTGTTGGAAAACTTGAGGACCTCATCGGCCGCAAAAACACTAGAGGGTGTGTAAGCGTATTTTAAGATTCTAAGTCGCCCGCGCCTGCGGAGTGTCAAGACCTATTGGGTTTAGACTGTGCTTATAACTTGGTGATTAGGTCAACTCACATATCTGATCGGAGGGCGCTCGAGTCTGTTGGAAAACTTGAGGACCCCATCGGCCGCAAAAACACTAGAGGGTGTGTAAGCGTATTTTAAGATTCTAGGTCGCCTGCGCCTGCGGAGTGTCGAGACCTATTGGGTTTAGACTGTGCTTATAACTTGGTGATTAGGTCAACTCACATATCTGATCGGAGGGCGCTCGAGTCTGTTGGAAAACTTGAGGACTTCATTGGCCGCAAAAACACCAGAGGGTATGTGAGCGTAGTTTAAGATTTGTAGACTTTGAGATACTTTAGTACGGCTGAGGCCGACGTAAGCTTGTCCCGGGGCAAAAGGGTCATCGAGGTCGATTTTGGCGGAGTCTAGAGTCTGTCCCTGTGCCTTGTGTATTGTAAAAGCCCATGCTGGCACCAAGGGTATTTGTATGCGAAACACCCAATTTGCTGCGGCTTCCCCCCGCAAGCCAGACAAAATCTTGCCCTGTCTGGAAGGAAATATTGGGGTACGTTCATTCCCGAAGTCTACTATTGGTATAGGTAGTTCGTCCTCGTGTGCATTTCTCCTAAAGTACACTTGCATGTCCTGATCGTGCGGAACCCTGCCTTCCTCTTGGTGCTGTGCGTACGTGCATGGTCTGAAATCGACGATTCTTCCTCTCGCGCCGTTTACTAACCCCTTTTGTACATCTAAGTTCCGTAAAAGCATTACTTGCGCTCCTACTTTCAGCTGAATCCGTTTTGCACTTTGGAGACTCCCGAAGAATTCCTCAAGGGCCCCTAACAGATTAATCGCTTAGCCCGAGTCGACCGGATAGTACAGGTTTGACTGTCGAAACATACCAGAATATTTTGTAGCCGGCCCTCTTATCACATTTAGTGCGACATAATCATGGGAACGCCCAGGCAGCTGAACTAGCTCTTCTTCGTTGTGGGAGGCTACACCATTGCGCCTAGTATGCAATAAAAGGGGTTTTATAGAGCCACTATTGCTAACATTCGGTGCTCGATCGAGCGTCTTCAAATATTCCAGTGTTGTAGGTGACACAATACCTCTCCGGATTTCTGATAGCATATCAAACCACCCCTCATCGCCCTCATGTCGATGTGGAATCCTCAGCGACACCGCTTTCAATCTACATCTTGGCCAAGAGGTGGTTTGGAAGGCATATTTTGCAGTGTCATTCCACAAAAAGCCGCATGTGTTCCGCCCCCGATCCAGATGGTTGGTGCATCGCAACCACCGCTTTGGGTCCAGACCGTGCAAGTACATATCCCGTTTATGTGGTACATCTGCAAGAAGGCGGTTTGAGGGGCTGAGGTACCGGCGACATACGTCGGTCACTAGCCTATAGCCTGTCCGAGAAGGCAATTTAGCTGCATATTCTTGAATCCTAAAAGCCGAGGGTATTACCGCATTCGGGGCAGTTCGCATCCGCCTGTCTATCAACGGGGGGTAGCTGACAGAAATCCCCACAAAAGACCAGTTGTATCCCACCTGTAGTTACCCCATAAAGTCAGGAAGTTACGGTACTGCAAAGAGATGACTTAACCTACCAAAAGGCCGCGGATCTTTGCGAGCTCGGCGCCCCATTTCAGCCAGCATGTCAAATAAAGTAGGATGAACCTACAGAGGGTAAGAAAGTTAGCCACTCTAGTAAGGAGAATGGTCCTAGCAACACCGGGTCTTTTTGCTTCCGGAACAGGGGTAAAGTATCGGGATAGACGTATTACTTCGAATCTCGAGAGTAAACTTAGTTGATGCCTGTTTTATAAAATATTTTATAGAACCGTAAAGGTGGGACGAGACGGGGCGACTGGCTAGAAGTATAATAGAGCGAAGCTAAGAGAGACGCCATCACATTTGATGGCGATCGTCTTCCTCTCCCATAACCGTTACCCCCGTCCCAAGAAACCTGGGCTGGCTCTCGGTAACTAGGAACTAGGGGGCAAAGAATTCACCTGCGAGCGGGAGACCAACCATAGATATTTCATCCACGACCAAAACTTTTGTTTCTAGCCACGGTCCTTCATCCTTTAAGTAATTATCGATCGTATCGTCGCCGGGTCCAATACCAGCCCAAGAGTGAAGTGTCTGTCCCGCGATATTGTGGGCTGCTACTCCTGTGGGTGCTGTGACAGCTACGCTCTTATTCCCATCCTTCCTGTATTTGTGTTTTAGATATTGTATAATGTGTCTCAGGGCGTATGACTTTCCGGTACCAGCTTCGCCCGTTAGGAAAACATTGTGCCCTTGTTTCACATATCCCAATGCACGTCCCTGTTCCTCGTCTAAATTACCCTCAGGCTCCGACACCGGTTCCGTATCCTCGCATCTGCAAGATTAATTTCGTCGGAAAAAAAAAACCAGAAATCAAAGGAAACAGGAATAACCGAGATGAGTGCCTACAGATCTGCTTGCTCCATTTGGGAGTTCCGAAGCGACCGCTGAATCCCAAGTCCTCTTGCTGGGTTCCAGCCGACCCTTACTCGACGTTGCGTTCGATAGTAGTATTGAAACAATGGATGGCATTGATGGAAAAGTGGTGGTGATCGCCACATGGTCCAATCGTGGGTGGAGTTTTAGCGAAGTAACTTTCAACAGAGGTTGGAGACTGAGCTAACTTTGCGCTTATTGCGTGCAAGCTTGGTGCATTAGCGAGATGCAGCCACCATTTCTCTTGGCAGCGATACTCGATATCATGTGACATCTGGTTTCCAAGAATTGCAACAGGGTGTCGTACATTACCGGTATTTGCTCGGCAGGATTTTCACAGAGCACATAGTAATAATTGCGGTCAGTGTTGTATAATTAAGGCGGGAGACAAGGGGCTTCTAGGGTAACGCATCAGGGGCTCTGAGAATAGAGCTGCGGTACCGGTACCATGCCGTAAGTTCCAAGAACCAGAAAATATCTTCACATCCAACACAGCTACAATTTCATTACTATAATGCTAGGATCTTGTCCTGATCACCAATCGCTATCTTCGTCGCTCCCGTAAGCTACAAGGCCCATCACCCCGATATCCTTGTCTCCTGCCTTCTCTCCCCCTTTCGGATTTAGAACGAGCGACTCCTCCTTGCCTTCTCCGCCGTCCCTCTCCAACGGCTTCTCTCCAGTCGTAGAGCTCCTCCTTCTGACTTTAACTCCCAGAGCTTTACCTCCCACCTCCTTCCTTCTCCTCTTTTTCCCAGCGGCCCACGCAGCCGTATCCTGATCGCCACCCTCTCCACCACCAGACTTATCAGCCTCTGACTGCTGTCTCCGAAAATCATCAAGTCGACTCTCGAGTTCATCCTTCCGCGCGTCTTCAGCCGCCTTTTCCGTTTTTAGAATTGAGTCCTGAGTGAATTAATCCCGGGAACGCTCAAAGAACCGCAAGAGGGAGGGCCTACAAGATAGTCTACATCATCCTCGTCAAGCGTCTTGAATTGGTTCTTAAACTTCAACTTTTCTTCAAACTCTTCCTGCTTCTTTGCTGTTGATCCGCCACGATTAGCAACTCTCCTTTTATGTGGATATAATGTAATACCTTTATTCGCTTGTAGGATCTCGTACAAACTTCGGTCGTCCTGCGCTTCCTCCTCCTCCTTCGGCTTCCTAGCCGCTTCGACAGCTGCCTGGGCGACACTCCATGGATCAAGGCGGGGTGGCTCGCTAGACGTGTCTTCGGGAATGGCGGTGCCGGCAGAGACAAATCCGGAGGACATTATTGACGTGGGAGGTTGACCTTTGGTTCGTAGTGACGATCTAGGTCAGTTAGTCATCACGGAAGTAACCGCAGAGCCGCATGCTTGGTGACTTTCCAGTCCATTTTGCAATCCAGGACTAGCCAGCCGTGACCATCTCTACTCGAGTACCGGTATGATACTTGTACTTATACTAGAAACGCCCCACTACTAGTAAGCTATTTCTTTCATTGCTATGAGTGTTCTAAGCGCTACGACCATCCCGAACCATGGAGATTTTCCTATCCCGATTGGACTAATGCGGTATTATAATAGGTTACGGTAGTTCCAATTGCGGACTGGAAGGTCTCAGCTGCCTAAGGGATAAACTTTCATTCAGGTATGGTTCCGGGCACAGCAAGTCACCTCAACCAGAATACCACCAACCCCAAACCTGTGTCGCCGAACAGCAACACCCGCTACACTTGAAATCATCTGTAAATATTTTGATATGATTCTAGAGATTTACAAATTGAACTTTAGAGATATTAACTTAAGCCAGAACTAGGTTGATTCCGAGTTTAGCCCAAGGAGCAAGCGTGGGGCTAAGTGTGCAACACCTATGGATTATTCTTCTAGGCTGGAAGGCAAAGAGGCACCTTGATGGGTGGCCTCCCAGGTCGCCCGGACACCCCCGCACTCGGGCAGCTGAATCCAAACAAGCCAATTGTTCCCGGCCAAAGTCATCAGATTTGTTCCTTGTGCTCATTGTGCGGTGTTTTGTTGGTATGATGCCAGGGGTTTAGGGTCCGCTGCTTCCAAAAAACGCTTTTGCACCTTCGCGAAGTCACCTATACTCAACCCCGCCGAAGCAGTTTCACCACAACTTTCCGTCCTACTAATGTTCCCTTATGATAGCTTTGGGAACAGCCGATATTTACAAGGGAGAAAACCTAAAACATACTAATATAGCATCTTCAGGCACGGAACAATGGAAATTTCGGACCCCGCAAGCTCTGGGGTAGACACGCACCGCATAGACTAGCTAGCACTACATTGGGTGACCATATGGGAACCCTGGTTGCTGAATTGGTTTGCTTTCTTTCAGCTGCCGTACCCACTCCCACTCCTAGCACCCAACTAGGGCTGTGTTCAGCCATTTAAGGCGTTGGCTGTGCCGGGATTGATGTGCTTTCTTGCATAGCCAGGCGCTCTAGTGACAAGAAGCATACTCGGCGAAAGGGACAGCTCGCGAGGTAAAACCCGTTGGATATATGCGGAGATACGGCTACCCACCTAGGTCATGTCTTTGGGTAAGACCAGGATCTGTCCGCGTTTGGGTTGAGGTCAGTCATTGGTTGTGTAGGAGCGAGCTTGGCATGTGGGTTCCCTACTGATAGCTCCTTCTCTTGTTCGACTAGGTATTAACGAACATCACACCTCACACACAACAGAACTAAGAGCAAGTGAAAGCCTTTGACAAGACACAAGTTGAGGAAACTCGGAAACTTCTCAGAAATCATGGAGTGAGCTAGGAATAAGGTGCAATTGCGGGAATGCACTCTTGCTGAGCGTTGTGAGGGAGGATAGGTGGACTGTAGGCGAGAACTTCCCGGCCGCAACAATCCCTAAAGATGGTACTAATAGTGTTTCTATTAAAAGAATGCTCTAAATATCCAAGTGGGTAGATCCTCCCACTACCTCACTATGTGCCATAATTCACCGAGATGTAATGGCTTCTTCCAATGTGATACCCATGTTGAGACCTCCATGCCGAGTTTTGATCTACTTCTTTGTTATGCCTCCATTCTTGATAAAGTTACCGCGCAAGCGCTACCCAGACCCTTCACATTAGTCATATTGTCAACCTTCCCTTTAGTGGAGAGTAATATCCCCCAGGATTGCACCAACTTTAGGGAAATGAGAAGTAAACTAGACATCATTGTTAGTAAGTAATAACTCCCGTGTATTAGGAAAGTATTTGACGATCTTCCCCAGAATGATTCTCAGCGTATAATATCTGCTGGCAGTTCGTTCGTTGCCTCGGAGCCACTGTCACTTCCCAACTTCATTTCCAGATCACCCTTAATATCACCACGTCTAGGACGAACAGGTGTAGCAGCTGTCTTGCTAAGGTATCTCACGGTTTGATCCTCCATCTTGTACCTCTTGGTTAGCAAGAGCCCGCTTATGGTGATAGTCAAACGATTTCCCGTAGTGACGCGAGGAGCTCCTATGGGTGCTTCAGGGGGGGGGGGGAGGGGGGTTCATTCGGAGGATCGATGCATATAAACCCCTGGGCACCGGTGTAATAGTCTTCTTCGGGGTTCCTACCCGATCCGGGGGAAAGGTGGCCAAGTCCTCTTCTCGCATTCTGAAAACCCTCCCGTATATGGCCCGGGATTCTCCAGGGATTATACGAACAGAATTTTCGGTTCTCAAACACCCCTGCCATCACACGCTCCAAAATATAAAGTTCCAAAATTTCTCATCTCCCAATCTAATCCTCCGCCCTAGATGCGTCACAGCTCATCACTCGTCTGGCAATAAGGTTATATCGTTTGCGATATGAAACGATTCCGCCAATTTACCTTAGACTTACTAGATGTTGTTAGCCGGGCAAGCACTTCGGATCTCAATGGAGATGTGAGAGGGTGCACGTACCTAGGGCCCGCAGTGAAGGAGGGGAAACCCGAACCTGGGTTCCAAACATACGACAAACCCGTAGCATTGATGATAGGAATATGGTGGATCCAGCACAACTCTTCCTTAGTAACATCCTCCTGAATAGAGCTACACACCTTCTCGTATGCTTCAAAACCCTCATCTTTGGCCCGTTGTTCAGCCGTCACCCAATCTCCGCAGTCTGCTTATCCAAAAATTCCCCCTTTATGTATGAGGAAGCTTAATAAACACTTTCTATCGCATGAGCCCCCACAGCGAGGCGCTTAAATGGCGGGGGAGTGCATCAGCACCAATTGCATCGGCAACTCTCGCGAAAAATTGCTAATACCGTACAAACTCAAGTAATCGAACTATGTGCTATGTCGTTGGAGTTGCCATCTCTGGGAAGGTCTAGTGTTTTTTTTTTATGGCTCTCAGAAGGGCTATGTTTTTCGCCCCCCTATTGTAAAGCAGGGAACTACCAACTGCATAGCACACGGTTCTATTATTTGAGTTTTTACGGTAAGTCTCTCTCGGTACTTATAGATTCTACTCGCCATAAAAGCCAGCAGAGAAGAACACTCCCCTCAGCGCCGTACAAGTGCAGTCTCTCAGAGTGCGTTACCCTATTGTACACCATAAATCACAACCGCAAGGCACGGTACAGGGAAATAGTATTCCCCACAACAAACCCCCATACCCGGTAATGGTGTCTCTGGCAGTACCGAGCGATTCCAATAGTACTGGAACCCAAGGGCGGAGCTATTCATGTGCATTACATGATCAATGGCTCCATGATATAATGATGTTATTTGAGATCTTAAATTGTCGCCGCCCTGATTTTGATTATATGACTCATAGCTCTGACACATCGCCCTCCATCTACTACTATTTTGGGAGCGGTTGAGATTTCTAGTGTCTTCTAGGATTTTCTAACCCTAATTCATGGGCGCTTGTAATTGATCTTCCAGCACCCCGCTAATAGATTAAAGGACTTGACAAAAAAAGTAAAGGGTAAAAAATCGCACACAGTGTTAGTATGGGGTTGGGGACTTAACTAGCTTTATTACGCACATTTCTCTGGCGCTGCGGCTGGCGTTGTGGGTATGATGGTAAGTTCAATTTTGGAGCCAGTTCCCAGCCTAATTTCCAACTGTTAACTTGAAGGTCCTCCTTTTGCTATGCCTCCCATTGTATAAAAAGGCCGCAGGGATTTTCTCTACTCGGGAGATGCTTACAAAATCCGCTAGGCAAGGCAAGTGGAGAGGAGTTGGGTTTATGGCAGGGGTGCAGTCTGTTAATTGTGGTGTTTGAGAGAGATAGAAGATCAAAAAGTTTCGATAGCTTTAGTATTAGCGGGGAGAAAGGCTTAGCCCAGAGTATGGTTCATAGGCTAGACTCGGCTAATCATGCACTAGTGTCTCCCCCATTGGTTCCTGCGGTGCACCTGGTCTCGTTTGTAGAGTATGCGTTTCTATATCTGATTGATGTTGGTATCTGTGAAGCTGCAATCTACCCCTCCTACACTACAACACTGTCGCTAGCCAAGTTAAGCAAGAGCACAAGTACGAAATCAGTCACTAAGAGAGATGGAACAGCTTAACCTAATGGGAATGGGGACAAAAGACAGGTAAAATAGGTGGATAATATATAGGAAGGCACCGATGGGCTTTTATGTCCTAAGCTAGTGGTGGTGATCGGAGCTGCATAGCCAAATAACTCAATGGTTTAACAAAGGAGGAAAGAAAGAAAGTATTGGAAAGCGCCGATTCACAATGAATATATACAAATTGGCCAACTAAAGCCCAAACGATACAAGAGGAGCGAAAGGAGACAAGGTGAATTGGGGGGGGGGACGAGTTGACCCGATATTTTCGATGAATGATCTAGAGGTTTGACATCTGTAGTGACTTGTCAATCAGGATATAAGGAGCTGTCGGAGGTGGGCTTAAGACTTTTTTTCGTAAGATTTGCAATTCTCTGGTATCTGTTCCCAACAGAACATTGGAGCGGTGTTCAGCAACGAAGGATATCGATTATATTGAGATTGGCGCCGTTCTATTCAAGTACTGTCTCTACAATCCCTTCATACCCACACTTAGTAGCCCGCGTGAGTGGGGTTATGCCAGATTGGCTGCATCCGTGTTGGAATTGGCATCATCTGGTTCCTGCAGCAACCGAGCGATGCCCTCATAGCAGCAATTCTCAGTAGCGAACGAGGGCGGAGTTTGTCCATGCTGGATGTCAATTGTGTTGGGGTTGGTGTCATAGCGTTCTAGCAACAATTTCACGATCTCCAGATGGCCACGCTCAGTAGCCCATGAGAGCGGAGTTCTATAATATTGGGTGTCAGCTATGTTGGGATTGGTGTCGTTCCGCTCTAGCAGCACCCTCACAACCTCCAGATGCCCATTCTCGGCAGCCCACGAGAGCGGAGTTCTACCAGATTGGGCGTCAGCTAGGTTGGGATTGACGTCTCTCCGTTTCAACAGCACCCTCACCACCCCCTCATGCCCTCTCTGGGCAGCTAACGAAAGTGGAGTTCTGCGAAGTGGGGCATCAGCTATGTTGGGATCCGCATCATCCCGCCCCAGAAGTATCCTCACAACCCCCTCATGCCCTTTCTGGGAAGCCAACGAGAGGGGAGTTCTGCGAGATTGGGTGTCAGCTATGTTAGGATCCGTGTCATTTCGCTCCAGCAGTATCCTCACAACTCCCTCTCGCCCATTCTCAGCAGCGAAAGAGAGTGGAGTTCTTCCAGATTGGGGGTCAGCTGTGTTGGGATTGACATCTCCCCGTTCTAGCAGTATCCTCAAAACCCCCTCACGCGCGTTCATAGCAGCCCACCAGAGTGGAGTTTTGCCATATCGGCCATCGGCCAGGTTGGGATCGGCATCACTCTGTTTCAACAGTACCCTCACCACCTCCTCATGCCCTTTCTGGGCAGCCAGTACGAGTGGAGTTTTGCGAGATTTGGCGTCAGCTATGTTGGGATCGAGGTCATTCCGTGCCAGCAGCAACCTCACAGCCCCCTCACACCAACTATGATCAGCAGCCAAAGAGAGTGGGGTTCTGCCATATTTGGTGTCAGCTGTGTTGGGATTAGTGTCACAGCGTTCTAGCAGCAACCTGAGAACCCCCTGACAGTTCTTATGGGCGGCCCACCAGAGCGGAGTTTTGCCAGTTTGGGTATCGGCTATGTTGGGATTGGTGTCATTTCGTTTCAGTAGTATTCTCACGACCTCCTCATGCCCGTTTTCGGCTGCAAATGAGAGTGGGGTTCTGCCAAATTGGGTATCATTTATGTTTGGATTGACGTCGTCCCGTTCGAGCAGCAACCTCACGATGCCCTCATAGCCATTCTTGGCAGCGAACAAGAGCGGAGTCTGATGCTGGGTGTCAGCTTGGCTGTGATTGGTGTCACGGCCCTCTAGTAGTACCCTCGCGACCCCCTCATTCCCATTCTCGGCTGCCCACGAGAGTGGCGTTCTGCCATCTCGGTCGCCTATGTTGGGATTAGTGTCATTTCGTTTCAGCAGTATTCTCACGACCCCCTCATGCCCATTTTCGGCTGCAAATGAGAGTGGGGTTCTGCCACATCGCGTATC
>Ga0307513_10002949_pt1 | contig 23226 bp, 16 predicted proteins | sample 15_EM_MG_FD_202174 | JGI IMG/M metagenome (GOLD analysis project Ga0307513, IMG submission 202174) | Populus trichocarpa ectomycorrhiza microbial communities from riparian zone in the Pacific Northwest, United States - 15_EM | ecosystem: Host-associated > Plants > Roots > Unclassified | place...
GGGCTAGTCCCGGCCCGGGTGGTGACGTAACGGAGCGGGCAGGGACTAGCCCTGCCCCTACAAATATGTTCCCGGTTACACTCAAGTGCAACCAGCTATAGAACGGATGACGGCGACACCGGAGCGCATGTCTCTACTGAATGGAGTTGTTACGTTTGACGGAGCGCGCTTCAACTGCGCCGGGTCAAATTGTAATCGCGCAGGCGGCGATAGAGTGTGGAGGGCGAGATGCCGAGGATTTCGGCGGTCTTGCCTCGATGCCAGTTGGTCTGTTCGAGCGCGGAGACGATCTGTTGACGCTCGACTTCTCTGAGCGGCGGTTGCACGACGGCGTTGCCGCCTTCGACCGGCGCGTTGCCTGCTGCGCCCGCCGTCGCGCCCGCGTAGGACGGCACAAACGCGGTCGCCGCAGGGTTGGCGATTTCGGGCGGCAGTTCGTTCGTCGTGATGCGCCCGTCGTTGGCGAGCAGCACGGCGCGCTCCAGACAGTTGCGCAGTTGGCGCACGTTGCCCGGCCACGGGTACGCGGCGAGCGCGGCGAAGGCTTCCGGAGTGATCTCCGGCGGGTTGAGTCCGCCGAGTTGTCTGACGAGGTGCTGCGCGAGCGGTTCGATGTCTTCGGGGCGTTCGCGCAGGGGCGCGAGGTTGATCTGGAATCCGTTGATGCGGTAGAGCAGGTCGGCGCGGAAGCTGCCGTCGGAGACGGCCTGCGTCATGTCGCGGTTCGTCGCCGCGATGATGCGCACGTTGACTTGAACTTTGCGCACCGCGCCGACGCGGTAGAAGGTCTGCGTCTCGATGGCGCGCAGTAGTTTCGACTGCAACGGCGCAGGCAGTTCCGTCACTTCGTCCAGAAAGAGCGTGCCGTTGTCGGCGAGTTCAAAAAGGCCGAGTTTGCGTCCCTTCGCGCCGGAGAACGCGCCCGCCTCGTAGCCGAAGAGTTCGGATTCGAGGAGCGATTCCTGAAAGGCGGCGCAGTTGAGGTCTATGAACGAGCCGTCCTTGCGTTGCGACAGGCGGTGGATGGCGTGCGCGATCAACTCCTTGCCCGTGCCCGACTCGCCCGTGATCAGGACGGACGCATCCGACGGCGCGACGCGCTCGACGAGACGCAAAGCTTCTCGCATCGCGTCGGAGACGTGGACGATCTCAGGCATCCCCGTCTGCCGCGCGAGTTGCGCGCGCAGGCGTTGGTTGTCCACGCGCAGGCGACGTTTCTCCGCCGCGCGTTTGACGAGCGTGTCGAGTTCGTTGATGTGATAGGGCTTGGAGAGGTAGTCGTAGGCTCCGAGTTTCATCGCCTCGATGGCCGTCTCGACGGTGGCGTGCCCGGTCAGCATGATCACTTCGGGCGGGTTGGGTCGCTGGTGGACGCGGCGCAAGAGTTCGAGTCCGTCCATGCGCGGCATGTTGATGTCGCACAACAGCACGTCAACGTTGCTCTCTTCGAGAAGGCGCAACGCGGCCTCGCCGTCGGGCGCGACGCGTACCTCGTGCCCCTGCCTTTGAAGTTCCTTTTGCAACACCAGCCGGAGGTTCGCTTCATCCTCGGCCACCAGAATTCTGCTCGGCTGCTCGTTACTCAACTCACTCGGCCTCCGTCCAATCGCTCTTCGCTCATCGAGGGCAATACCAGCGTGAAAGTCGTTCCGCGCCCGACCACCGAATCCACGGTCACGCGCCCGCCGTGCTCCGTCACAATACCATAACAGACGGCCAGCCCAAGACCCGTTCCCCGCCCGACCTCCTTCGTCGTGAAAAAGGGATCAAAGATGCGCGCCAGATTCTCCTGCGGAATCCCGACGCCCGTATCGCACACCTCGATGCGCACGCCCGCGCCTTCATTCCGCGCGCGCAACAGCAGCGTGCCGCCCTGCGGCATGGCGTCAATCGCGTTCTCCGCGAGGATGATCACGGCCTGCTGCAACTGCCCCGCGTCGCCCGACACCAGAGGCACGTCCGTCGCAGCGTCAACCTCGATCTCGACGTTGCGGCTGCGCTTCTGGTGACGCAGCAGACGCGCCGCCGCTTCCAGCACCTCGCCCAACTCGACCGGAGCGTGCTGCCCCGCGCGGTTGCGACTGAAATCCAGCAGCCCGTTCGTGATGGTCTTACAACGAAAAGCCTCGCTGCGAATCAACGACAGGTACTCGCGCAAGTTTTCGACTTCAGCCGACTGTCCGAACGCGCCCTCGGCCACGCGCATCTCCAAAGCCTCCGCGCACGCGGCGATGGTGGCGAGCGGGTTGTTGATCTCGTGGACCACCCCGGCGGCGAGTCGCCCGACGGCGGCGAGTTTTTCCGTCCGCGCGACGGCGCGATTCGCCTCGACGCGCGTCGTGATGTCTTCGCCGACCGTGATGACGTGTGAGACTTCGTCGCCCTCGACGCGCATCGGGACTTTGCTGACGAGCCAGTGTTTCGATGTGCCGTCCGGCGAGATGCTCTCCTGCTCGATGCGCTCGATGCGCCCGGTTTCAAAGGCGCGGCCAAATTCGCGTTCCAGAATCTCGCGTCGCTGGCGCGTCAGCACGTCGAAGATGTTGCGCCCCAGAGCCTCGCCGCGCGGGATGCCCTGCCCGCCGAGTTCGCGGTTGCGATTCCACGCGACGATGCGGTGATTGCGATCAACCGCGTAGAGCGAGACGGGCAGCGTGTCGATGATGGCTTCGGTAAAACGTCTCTGCGCTTCGGCCTCTGCGGTGCGGCGTTCGACCTCTTTCGCCAGACTGGCCGAAGAGGCGCGCGCCGCCTCGTACAGCGACGAGATGCGCGCCGCGAGTGCGGCCTGCTGCGCCGCCGCGTCTATCAGACGGCTCTCGGTTTCGCCACAGTCCTGCGCGCGGTCGAACGCGACGACGAGCGCGCCGAGAGCACGCCCCTCGAAACGCAGCGGCGCGACATACTCGATGCGGTGCGCCTCGTCGCGCAGGAAAAACTTCTCTCGCTCTTCCAGCCTGAGAGAGGTCGCGGGGTCGGTGGCGAGCCATCGCCTGAGTTTCGCGCGGTCGATTAAAGCGCCGCCCTCCGCGCTGCCCTCGCGGTCGAACACGCAGGCCGCCGAGTCGCTCAACGCCACTGATGCGCCGCCCTCGTCGCGCGCGTGCTCGCCCTCGCCGGGCAGGCGCGGCTCCAACAAGGCCGCGCACAGCGAAGCGTTGGCGGCCTCGTAGGTCGCACCCGCCACGCGCCGGACGACCTGCAAGGGTTCGAGCGCGACGAGCAGGCCGCGCCCCAGATCGGCCAGAAAACCGAGTTCGCGATTGCTGCCGACGAGAGCGCGCTCGCGTTGCGCCGCCTCGATCTGCGTGCCGACGCGCGACAGCAGTTCGCGTCGCGTCGCCGGTTTGACGATGAAGTCGTCCGCCCCGGCGGCGAATGCGCCGACCTTGCGTTCCTCGTCGTCGTGCGCCGAGATGACGATGATCGGCAGACGCCGCGTCGCCTCCTGCGCGCGCAACAGGCGGCACAGGGCGAGGCCGTCAACGCCCGGCAGTTCGATGTCGAGGAGAATCAGATCGCACGGCTCGCGGTGGAGCATGCGCAGAGCCGTCGGCGCGTCGGCGGCAACTTTAACCTGATGCTGCGCGCTCTCGAACGTGTTCTGCAAAGAGGCGCGCGCCCGTTCGTCGTCGTCAACGATGAGCAGGGTGAAACTTTTCGCTGCTTGAGTGGAAGAAACCGGCATGCTTTCGTAAGGGACGCGTTGACCCCTCGACGCCTCCCTGTGGACATTTGAAGAACCGACAGAAGCAAGACCCGGCTGCGGGTGCGTGCAAAGCCTAAACTCTCCGACGAAGCGCATTCAAGCCGGCGACGCCTGCCGCAGCCCTGAGCCTCCTTAACGATTAAAGCCATCACGGGCGGGGATGTCAAGATAGCATTCAGCCGTCAGCCGTCAGCCGTCAGCCAAAACCAAGAGCATAACGTAGCTGCCAAGTGCGGAGCATAGTTGTCTGGTGCTAACTGCCTGCTGATAGCTGACGGCTGACGGCTGACGGCTGACCGCTTAGTTAATCGCCGTGGTGGCGAGTTCGTCGGCGGGAGTTTCGACGATTGAGAGGGGTGCGGCGGGGTTGTGGCGACGGCGTTGCTTGTGGGCGGATTTGACGGAGTACATGGCCTGATCGGCGGCGATGAGCAGTTGGTTCAGCGTCTCGCCGTCCACGCCGAAACGCGCCGAGCCGACACTGATGCCGACGCGGGCGCGTTTGTCGGGCGGGACGCGCAGGGAGAGTTGGGAGATGGCTCTCTCGATGCGCCCGCACAGGTCGTCGACCTGTGCGCGGGGGAGGTCTTGCACGAGGGCGACAAACTCGTCGCCCGCGTAGCGCGCGAGGAAATCATACTCGCGAAGTTGTGCGTTCAAGACGCGCGCCACCTCGCGCAGCATTTGATCGCCGATGTTGTGGCCGTAAGTGTCGTTGACCGATTTGAACTCGTCGAGGTCGAGCATGACGACCTGAAAGGACGTGCCGTTGCGGCGCGCGCGGGCTTCTTCTTCACCGAAACGAAGGTGCAGCGAGCGCGCGTTCGGCAGGTTCGTGAGCGGGTCTGTGAGGGCGTTGGATTCCGCCTCGGCGTGATGGAAGGCGTTGGAGAAGGCGTCGGAGGCGAGGCGCGCCACGGTGTCGAGCAGGTGCAGGTGGTCGTCCGTGTAATGATCCGGCTGGAGCGAATAGACGGCGAGCACGCCGAGCAGGCGTTCGTCTTTGACGAGCGGTAGCGCGATCATGGAGCGGTAGCGTTGCGCCTCCGGCAGCGCGAAGGCGGCGAAATCGAGCATCGGGTCGAAGCCTGCGGCGGGGCGGCGGTTGGCGACGACAAAGCCGACCACGCCCTCGCCCGGCGCGACGCAATGGCCGCGCAGGAGTTCGGCGTTCAGCCCGCTGACGTGCGCGACGGTCGCGTAATTCTTCAACTCGTCGAAGAGGTAGACGGCGCAGGTGTCGAACGGAACCATGTGGCCGACCTTGTTGACGAGAATCTGGCTGCGGTCTTCAATATTGAGCGACGCGCCGAAGGTGCTCGCGATTTCGTAGAGCGCGTAAACCTCGCGGTGCGCGCTCTTGATCTGTTCGAGGTAGGCGGGCACGGCGAAGCGTTTCGGATTGAACGGCTGCGCGCCGGGAGCAGCGGCGGCGTGGTTCGCGCCGAGCGTTTCGACGAGGGCGCGCGGCTCGGCTTCGCGGCTCGTGAAGCCGTGCTGGTCCAGTCCGAGTTGGATGATCTCGGCCTCGAACTGCGGCAGGTGTTGGATGAACAGTTCGACGACTTTCGGATCGAAGTGTGTGCCCGCGCCGCGCAGGAGCATCGCGCTCGCCTCTTCGCACGTCATGCCGCGACGGTAGGGTCGATCCTCGCGCACCGAGTCGAAGCAATCGACCACGGCGAAGATGCGCGCCGTCCACGGTATCTCTTCGCCGCGCAGGCCGTCCGGATAGCCGAGGCCGTCCCAGCGTTCGTGATGTGAGCGCACGATGGGGATGATCGGGTAAGGGTAATCGATGCGTTCGAGTATGTTTGCGCCGACGATGGTGTGGACCTTCATGCGCTCGAACTCAGCGGTTGTCAGTTTCCCCGGCTTGTTCAAAATGTGATCGGGCACGGCGAGTTTGCCGATGTCGTGCAGCATCGCGCCCGCCCTGAGCGCCTCGATCTCGCTGTGCGTGAGGTGAAGGATTTCGCCGAGCCGGGCGGCGTAGAGTTGCACTCGCCGGACGTGGCAGTGGGTCGTCTGGTCTTTGGCGTCAATCGCCGTGGCGAGGGCTTCGACGGTGGCGAGGTGAAGTCGCGCGAGTTCGGCAGTCTCGCGCGACTGTTCGTTCATGCGCTCGAAATAAATTTTGTAAGTCGCGAAGGTCGCGCCGATGACGGGAACGCTGAGAAGCACGTAGATGAGGCCGAAGTTCTGCATCGCCAGATAGAGCAGCGCGGTGACGATGGCGGCGGCAAAAAACGTGCATGAAGTCCAGAGATAGCCGTCGCGCCAGAACTTCCAGATCGAACTACGCCCCTTGAGCGCGTGCAGGGTGGCGATGAGCATGCCGTTGAAGAAGTATTGCAGGAGCGACATCGCGATGAGCGGCATGAGCAGTTGTTCAAACGTCAGACGCGCCATGCCGGCGGGCTGGCGCGCGACGCCCGCGTAAGAGTTGAGCAGGTAATAAAACGCGGTGGCCGAGACGAGCACCGTCAGCGACATCGTGGCGGGCGCAGCGATCCAACTCGTCGCGCGGCGCGAGGTGCGCAGCGAACTGATGAGTGCGCCGGTTGCGCCGAGCACGAGCGCGGCGGGTATGTCGAGCAGGATCGCGCCGAGGAAGATGAAGGCGTCGCACGCCGTGATGCTGGCCGAGGTGTTGGGGATGCGGATGGGGAGAGAACTTGAGAGGACGACGAAACTGGCGAGCGCGAGGAACTGCAAGCCCTGCACCGGGGTGAACGAGAGACACTGCGAGAGCGCCCAGGCCAGGATGAGCGCACCCGCCGAGACGAGCGCGACCCAGTAGACCCTCGCCGCGCGGCTGTAGTCCGACATGTCAATCATTCTCAACCCGTCCTCCGCCCGCAAAGTTTTTGCGACCGCTCTGTATTCTCAGGTTTCACGATTCTCGCGGTCCGGTTTCCCGCCGACGATTAAAAGCCCGCCGTTGAAGACGATTGACGGGAGCAAATCGTCTTTCGTCTTCAACGACGGAGCGGGCAAGCGGCGAGTGCGTGGCACTCACTCGCCGCGTCAGGGGTGAGAATCTCGTCCGTCTCCGGTCGCCCCGCGAGTTGTCGAAACCTCACTCACTCAACTCGCGCAACGACCCGTCCGGTTATCAAAATTGGTGCGGCCTTTCGGACTCCGTGCGGTGAGTCCGAAGAAGCGCGTTAACGCTTCCAGCCGCACCCATCCCTTAAACAAGCCGCGTGCCGCACGACGCGTTCGACGAACACGGCGCAAAACTCGCCAAAGCGCGCCGCATCGCACCTCGCATTAAAAATCGGAAGCCGATCCCACACGGTTTTCCGTCAACCTGACACGTCATGCTGACTTCACAATCGCGCCCTGACCGAAGCCTCGCCCCGCTCAAAACAGACGTGCAACCGCTTCCAGTTTTTTTACCAAACGGACATCTCCCCGCGTTGACAACCCTCGCTCCGCTGGCGCACTCTCAGAAAAACAGTGATGCGTGATAAGTGTCGAGCGATGAGCCGGGACGAGTTTCCGGTTTTCAACTTGCCACTCGTCACTTGTCACTCGTCACTAATCTTATGTCCGTCGGCTATCTCGAATTGCTGCGTGAGAATCGCGGCTTCCGGCAGTTGTGGCTCGGTCAGGTGGTGAGCCAACTCGGCGATTGGTTCGACACTATCGCCGTGATGACGCTCGTGTTGAACCTGACGGGTTCGGGGCGCGACGTGGGGCTGATCATGGTGGCGCGTTTCCTGCCGAGCGTCGTCGTCGGTCCGCTCTCCGGCGTCGTCGCGGACAGGTTCAACCGACGCACGGTCATGATCGTGTCTGACGTGTTGCGCGCCGTCGTCGTGCTCGGTTTTCTGTTCGTGCGCCGCCCCGATCAAATCTGGCTCATCTATGCGCTGACCGTCCTCCAACTCACCTTCTCTACATTCTTCGAGCCTGCGAAGTCGGCGGCCATCCCTTCAATCGTCGCGGAGCGCGAACTCGTCTCGGCCAATGCCATCGCGTCGGTCACTTGGTCGGCGATGCTCACGCTCGGCGCGGTGGCGGGCGGGTTGGTGACGGGTTGGTTCGGCACGGACGCCGCGTTCGTCGTTGACTCGGCGACCTATCTCGTCTCCGCCGCGCTCGTCTGGAGCGTGCGCTTTCCACGCCGACCGCCGCGCGAGAAGACCCGGCTCACCCTCTCGAAAGCGCTCGGCATCACCGACACGCTCGAAGGCATTCGCTACGTGCGCACGCGTCCGCGCGTGCTCGCGCTCATGGCGGTGAAGCCCGCGTGGGGTCTGGGCGGCGGCATCCTCGTGCTGCTCGCGGTGTTCGGCGAGAAAATTTTCCCCGTCGGGCAGAACGCGGCCACCGGCATCGGCGTGCTCTACGCCGCGCGCGGCATCGGCACGGCCATCGGCCCCGTCTTCGCGCGCCGCCTCGCGGGCGAATCGAGGGCGCGCATGCAGACCATCATCGGACTCTCGTTTCTCGTCGGCGGCATCTTCTACGCGGCCTTCGGCGGCGCGACCAACTATGCGCTCGCGCTCGCCATGTTGCTCGTCGCACACATGGGCGGCAGCATCCTCTGGGTCTTCTCCACGGTGCTGCTGCAAACCGCCGTCGAAGACAACTTCCGGGGGCGCGTCTTCGCAGCCGAACTCGCGCTGCTCACGCTGACGATGGCCGCTTCCAACTACGTCACAGGCGAACTGCTCGACCGCTTCAACTATTCGCCGCGCATCATCACCATCGGCATCGGAGTCCTCTTCCTGTTGCCCGGCTTCCTCTGGTTCGCCACCGCGCGCTGGTGGAACCGGGAGCACAGGCAAACGCCGCACGCTTCAACAACGCACGCGGGCGAGCCTTCCGCCACGAGCGATACCGCGCTCCGCGACGCCGCCACCAAGATTCATCTCTCAAGCGATTAACAAACCGTTTGGCTTCAACTATCATCGCCGCGCTGCTAAGACATAAGATTCACCGCACACTCGCGTAGATCGCGCAGAGTTGGCGCAGAGGAAAACAAGGCAAATTTCAAATCTCAAATCTCAAATTTGAGATCATCTTTGAGATCATCTATTTGAGATCATCTATTTGAGATCGTCTATTTGAGATCGACTGATGCTTAACTCTCTGTGCCCCACTGCGTCCTCTGTGTCTGCGGTGATGGAGGCTTTGGTTTCGCCCGGATAAAAGAGTCGCTATCAGAACAAGGAGAACTCATAAATGGACTTCGGACTGACGGGGCGCGTCGCGCTCGTTGCGGCGGCGAGCAAGGGGATCGGCTTTGCGGCGGCGCGCGAGTTGGCGCGCGAGGGGGCGCGCGTGTTTTTGTGTTCGCGCGACGAGGAACGCGCACGCGAGGCCGCGCGGAAGATCGCGGAAGAGACGGGGACGGAGTGCGACGGCGTGCGCGCCGACGTGACGAACGAAGAGGACGCGCGGGCGTTTGTCGAACTGGCGCGCGAGCGTGCGGGGCGCGTGGACATTCTCGTCACGAACGCGGGCGGCCCGCCTGCGGCGACGTTTGAGAGCGCGGACATGGAGATGTATCGCCGCGCGTTTGAACTGAACGCGCTCTCGGCGATACGACTGGCGCAGTTGGTCGTACCGGAGATGCGCGCGGCGCGTTGGGGTCGGGTCGTCAACGTCACCTCGATCTCGGTCAAACAGCCGATTGAGGGATTGCTGCTGTCGAACACGGTGCGCGCGGGTCTGACCGGGTGGGCGAAGACGCTCTCGTCGGAAGTCGCAGCCGAAGGCGTGACGGTCAACAACGTCGCGCCCGGCTACACTTTGACGGAGCGACAGGACGAACTCGCCGCGGCGCGCGCGGGGACGAGCGGCAAGTCGAAGGAAGAGTTGATCGGGATGTGGGCGTCGCAAGTCCCGATGCGCCGGCTGGCTCAGGCGGAAGAGATCGCGGCGGCGATTGCCTTCCTCGCCTCGGAGCGCGCGTCGTACATCACGGGCGTCACCTTGCAGGTGGACGGCGGTTGGGTGCGCGGTCTGTTTTAGACACGGGCGAACGAGATGATGAAGTGTTAGACGCGGGATCAACGAGATGATGAATGAGGGCAACACTGTCGAAGCGCGTCGCGCACGAGGGGCGCACGTCAACGTCGCCGAACTCGATCACGAAGAGTGGGCGCGTGCGCGCCCCGTCAGGCTGGCGCGTTACTGGTCGGGCGAGTCCGCACCTGCCGCGCGTCAGGCGGAAGCGCGCCTGCTGTGGGACGACGCGGCGTTGTCGGCGCGCTTCGTGTGCGAGCAGCGCGAACCGCTCGTCGTGAGCGCGAGTCCGCAGCGTGGCTGGAAAACTGTGGGGCTGTGGGATCGAGACGTGTGCGAGATGTTCGTCGCGCCGCGCGCGGACGACCCTTCGCGTTATTTTGAATTTGAAGTCGCGCCGACGGGCGAATGGCTCGACCTCGCGTTGCGGGTGGGTGTCTTCGGGCGCGAGACAGACTGGGGTTTCTATTCGGGGATGACGTCGGCGGCGCGCATCTCAGCCGATTCCGTCACCGTGGCGATGCGCGTGCCGTGGGACGCGTTCGGCATCGACGCCGCGCCGCGCGTGGGCGACCTTTGGCGAGTGAACTTGTTTCGCTGCGTGGGCGAGGGCGAGACGCGCGGTTACATCACATGGCAGCCGACGCTTGAGCCGGAAGCGAATTTCCACGTGCCGGAGAAGTTCGGCTGGCTACGATTTAACGACTAAAGCAACTCACATTGCATTTTAAGTCTGGTTGCCACGGCCTTCTATGTAGCGTTCGACTAATGCCTCCAAACGATCAAGCCGCTCATCCGTGTGAGAGACGGCAGCGCGAAGCGATGCATTGATCTCCCCCTGCGCTTCGATGTGGCGCGTTACGGTCTGAATAAATTCAGTTTGTGTCTCCGCGTGAAACTGGAGGCTCCTATTCGTCTCCGCGACCTGAGATTCAAGGCTCGCCTGACTCTGTAGAATAAACTCAATGGCACGTTCCATCTCTTCACCTGTCATAATTCACTATTCCCGATCATCTCTAACGTGTGATGCCATATTAAAACCGGAGTAACCAAAAATAGTTCCGGGCACAGCGGGTCAAGACAACTGGCGCAAGTAGTCTCCAAAGCGCGTGCGGTCGGCGTCGCTCATCCCCTCGATGCGGACGCCGATAAGATAGCCGGAGGTCAAGCCTTCGCGTTCGAGTTGTTCGTAGCGCACGGGTGCGACGCGCATCTCGATGCGACCGGAAGGAAGTTCGAGCATGAGGTGAAGCGTCTGATCGGGCACGGTGAGATAGCGGTCGTTGATGCGTATGGCGGGGACTATCAGGCCGAGGCCGCTCGCGCTGAGGTCGGACGTGTCGCCTTCAAGATAGGGCGCGTGTTCGAGTTGCTCGCGGCTCAATTTCGCGTCGAAGATCGAGACGCTGAAGTGTACGCTCCGGCGGTAACGCCGCGCGCGGCGGCGGTTGCCGATATACACGCGCATGCGCGCGACCAGGGAACGCATCAGTTCCGGCATAAGTTTTAAGCAGGGGACAGGGAAATGGGTAAAGGGTAAGGAAAAGATCGAACTGCTACGCTTCTGCGCTTCTGCTTCTACCCTTTCACCTTTTCCCTTCCACCTTTCCCCGAATTACTATCCCTCACTTCTTCACCTGCGAGTTAAGCGGCTTGCCGCCGGTGTCCTTTTTCTGAATCCCCGCCTGATCCATGTGGTAGGAGAGCAGTCCGGTGCGCCCGTAGCGGGTGGGTTCAGCGTTGACGCTGTAACTCTTGCCGTCCTTGCCGACCGTGATGCGGAAAGTGTAACCGAGCGTCTGCGAGCTTTCGACTTCTTCGCGCAGCGCGGGTTTACTGGCGAGCAGCGCGGGCATGTCGGCGAACCGCCCGCCGTTCTGCACGCTGTAGCCCGCCTCGGCGTTCGCAATCTTCAGGAGCAGCGCCTCCACCTCTTTGTGATGCGTCTCGATGCGGGCTTTGAGGAAAAACTCCTTGCCGTCGCGTTTGACGATGGCCTGATTCTCGGCGTCGCCGAAAATCCACGCGCCGTCCGCGCCGCGCATCAACGTGATCGCTTCCAGTTGCGAGTTCTCCCCGCCGACGCGCGCAAAGACCGTCGCCGTGTCGCCGCTGATCTGTTCGCCGCCAAACTCGATCTTCTCCGGCACAGCCCCGGCCAGTTTCTCAAACTCAGGTTGCAACTCGGCGTACTCCTCCGCGCTCAAGCCTTCGAGCGCGGGCTTGTAGATCGAGAGCGCGAACGCTTCGCGGAAACGCCGCTCACGAAGGGCTTTGTAAAACTCGGTGACGGTTTGAATCGGCGTGCGCGCCTGAGCGGTGTTGGCGGTTTGCGCGCGCGCGGTCAGGGTTTCAACGCCGGGACCGGCGACGAACAAAAGCAACAACACCGGGACGAGCACGGGGACGGAAAGCAAGCGCGCGCGGCGAGGCGTGAACTGTGACATGTCGGGTATTTCCTTCGGACGGATGAAATTTGTGCGGCGCGTCCGGGCGACTGAACGACAGTCGCGGGGAGCGCGCCGCACGTGACAGGTGAACGGGGGAGACAAGGCGTTGTCGGCCTCGTCTACCTTAACTGCGTCGGCGGTGGCGGCGGCGACGGTAGATTCTCGCTGCCTTTGCCCGATAGGCCGTGGCGACCGACGTAGTAGAGCGTGGCGACGAGCACGCCGAACATGATGATGCCAATAATCATGCTGTCGTGCAAGGCTGCGGGCAGGAATCGCCCGACGTTCAGCACGTTGCTATCCAACGCCTGCGGGATGGCGAGCAGCAAGCCCGCAATCGCGCCGCCCGCGATCAGGCCGGAACTGTAGAGCACGCCGGGGCCGCTCTCTTCCTCCGCCAGCGAACGCTTGCCGCGCGCGACGCGTTCGACGAGCGCGCGCACCGCGCCGCCGACGAAGATCGTCGCAGACGTGGCGAACGGCAGGTACATGCCGACGGCGAACGGCAGCGCGGAGATGCCCACGATCTCCAACAGGATCGAGATGAACGCGCCGATCAGGATCAGCGACCACGGTAGTTTCTGCGTCAGCACGCCGTCAACGAGCACGGCCATGAGTTGCGCCTTCGGCGCGTCGAACTTGGAACTCGGGCCGGTTTCCGTCTCGGCATACTTCGCCACGCCCGTGTCATCCACGTAATAGGTGCGCGTCGTCTCGCCTTCCGCGACGGTCGCGACGCGGTAGAGTTGCCCGTCGAGTCCGCGCTGGCGCGTGTCGCCGATGGTCACATTACCGCCCGCGACGAACGGCGCGGTCGGCAATCCCTCGGTCGAGATCGCAGTGCGCACGCCGCCGACGCCGGGGTTGATGAGGTAGTTAATCTCGCCCGCCCCATTGACGAGGTACTGACCCGAAGGGATGACCGTGCCGTTCGGCGCTTTTTGCTCTTCGGCCAGCCGGTGGACGAAGAAGGGGCCGCCCGCGAGTTGACCGCCCTTCGTCCATTGGTCGTCGGACGCATTGACGGTCGCTTTATAACCCTCGTAATTGCGCGGCAGCAGGTTCGTGTAAGAAGAGTTGAGAGCCGACAAAGTGTAGGCGATGAGCAGGGCGGAGGTGGTCGCGCCGACCATCAAGCCCCACTGCATGCGCGAGGGCGTGCCGCCGACGAGAAAGCCCGTCTTTAAATCCTGCGAGGTCGTGCCCGCGTTCGAGGCCGCGATGCAGACGATTGCGCCGACCGACAAAGCCAGCACGCGCGAGTCCGCGCCGCCCATGCCGAGCAGCAGGAAGATGAGCGACGTGATCAAGATCGTCGCGATGGTCATGCCCGAAATCGGGTTTGAAGACGAACCGATCTCGCCCGTGATACGCGACGAGACGGTGGCGAAGAAGAAGCCGAAGACGATCACGAGCAGAGCCGACAGCACGTTCATGAGCAAACTGCTGCCCGGCGACCCCTGAAAGATAAGCCACGCCATGATGGCGAAGAACAGCACGACGATGCCGCCCAGAACGAACGACATCGGCATGTCGCGCTCGGTGCGCGGCACGGCCTGTGTGCCGCCCCCGCCGCCTTTGTCGCCGCCGAAGCTGCCCATCGAAGACTTGAACGCGCCCACGATGGTCGGCATCGAACGCGCGAGGCTGATGATGCCGCCCGTGGCGACCGCGCCCGCCGCGATGTAGCGGATATACAGGTCTTGCACCTGACCCGAAGACATCGCCGAGATTAACGGCCCACCCGCGAGCACCGGGAACAACGGCGTGGCGTAACCCGCGCCGAAGAACTTGACCATCGGGATCAGTACGAGCGCGGACAGGAAGCCGCCGCCGAGCATCATCGCCGCCACGCGCGGCCCGATGATGAAACCGACGCCTAGTAGTTCGGGCGAGATGTCAGCCGCCACGGTCGCGCGCTGGTAGCCGCGCATGACGTAGGACGGGGCTTCGTTCCAGAGTTTCGCGCCGCTCATCAGAAACTTGTAGAGCGCGGCGATGCCGAAGCCCGCGAACACCGTCTTGGCGTCAGTGCCGCCCTTCTCGCCGACGACGAGCACCTCGGCGCACGCCGTCCCCTCCGGGTAAATCAACTTGCCGTGCTCGCGCACAATGAGCGCGCGTCTCAGTGGAATCATCAACAGCACGCCGAGCCAGCCGCCGAGAAGCGCGACCCATGTGATACGCGGGATTTCCAGATCGTAGCCGAGGATCAGGAGCGCGGGCATCGTGAAGACGATCCCGGCGGCGATAGACTCGCCCGCCGAGCCGGTCGTCTGCGAGATGTTATTTTCGAGGATCGAGGTGCGACCGAGCGCGCGGAAGATCGAGATTGACATTACCGCAATCGGGATCGAGGCCGACACCGTGAGGCCGACGCGCAAAGCGAGATAGACGCTCGACGCGCCGAAGATGATCCCCAACACCGCTCCGACGATGACGGCGCGCGCCGTAAACTCCGGCAGGATGGTGGAAGCGGGCACGAAAGGCTTATGCACCGCGTAGCTTTCGGCGATGGGTACGCTTACTTCGTCAACAATATCTCGCCTCGTAGCGTCAATGGTTCCAGTCGACATTTGGGTCTGTGACCTCCGACAGATGGTTTGGTTGAACGGGGAGCGGGCTAGGGGATTTCCGTCGCTACTTTACACGCGCACGCGGTGCGAGAGCAAGGAATAAGCAAGGGGAGAAAGGTTCTTTGCGCGTTGTGCTAAACTCGGCGGCGCACGAGCATCGACGCGATTTTTCGCAGACACTTCAAAAGCCGGAGTTGTAACACGACATGCGCTCTCGCCTCTTCGCCCCCGCGCTCTCCATCGCACTGCTGGCCGCGTCCCTGTTGTCACTTCCCATCCGCGCCCAAACGCGCACGCTTCCCGCGAACGCCGCGAACGCCGCGACGAGTGCGCCCGCGCCGGAAGAGGTTATCGGCTTCCGCGTCGGCGACGACCGCAAGCTGGCGAGTTGGGCGAGCATCGTCGAATACTTTCGCCGTCTCGACGCGGCGAGCGACCGCGTGAAGTTTGAAGAGTTGGGGAAGACGACGATGGGCGCGCCCTTCGTCATGGCGACGATCAGCGCGCCGGAAAATCTCGCGCGGCTCTCGGAGTTCAAAGAGATTCAGCGTCAACTCGCAGACCCGCGCACAATCGGCAAAGGCGGCGCGGGAGCGGACGCCAAAGCGCGCCGACTCATCGAGCGCGGCAAAACAATCGTCCTCATCACCTGCGGCATTCACTCGACGGAAGTCGGCTCGACTCTTTCGAGCATGGTCATCGCGCACCGCCTCGCGTCGTCCGACGACCCGCTCGTGCGTCAGGTGTTGCAGAACACCATCGTGCTGCTCGTCCCGTCCCTGAACCCGGACGGCGTTGACATCGTGAAGAACTGGTACGACCGCACGCTCGGCACGCCCTATGAAGGGACAGGACCGCCGGTGCTCTATCACAAGTATGTCGGCCACGATAACAACCGCGACTGGTATGCCTTCACGCAGGTCGAGACGCAACTCACCGTCGATCTGATTCACAACGCGTGGCATCCGCAGATCGTCCACGACATACACCAGCAGGGCGAATACGGCGCGCGCCTCTTCCTGCCGCCCTACATGCAGCCCGTCGAGCCGAACGTGCCGCGCAAACTCGTCGAAGGCTACACCGAACTCGGCAACGCGATGGCCGCCGAGATGCGCGCCGCCGGGCTGCAAGGCATCACCACCAACTCGACTTACGACGCATGGACGCCCGCCCGCGCTTACTCTCATTATCACGGCGGCGTCCGCATCCTTTCCGAAACTGCCTCGGCCAAAATAGCGTCGCCGCTCGCCGTGGAGTTCAAACAACTGCGCTCGCGCGAGGGCTACGACCCGCAGAAGGAGTCGGCCAACTTCGGCCCCGTCTGGCGCGGCGGCGAGTGGCGTCTCGGCGACATCACAAACTACATGACGACGGGCGCATTCGCCCTACTGCGTCACGCCGCCGCGAACCGCGAAGGCTGGCTCACGCGCTTCTACGAAGTCGGCAAAGAAGCCGTGCGCGAGCGACGCGGCGGCGAACTTTTCGCTTACGTCATTCCGCATACGCAGTCGGTCGCGCGGATGCAGAACGACCAGAAGTTGATCCGCATCTTGCAGCGCGGCGGCGTCGAAGTCGATTACGCGGGAGCGTTCACGTCGGGCGGCGCGCGGTATGCGAGCGGCGCGGCGATCATCAGGATGGATCAGCCTTACGGCGGCTTCGCCAAAGCCCTGCTCGAAACGCAACGCTACCCCGACCTGCGAGACGAAGCCGGACACCCCATCTCGCCCTACGACGTGACGGCGCACACGCTCTCGATGCTGATGGGCGTCGAAGCCCAACCCGTCAACGCGCCGTTCAAATATCCGAAGTTGAGCGGGCGCATCTTCAAAGACGCCGCGCCCGCGCCGCGCACCGGCGTCCGCCTCGCGCTCTACCGCTCGCACGTCCCCTCGATGGACGAAGGCTGGACGCGCTGGATGCTCGAACAGCACAACATCCAATCCGCCCCGCTCGAAGACAGGGAAGCCCGCGCCGGAAACTTGCGCGCGAAATATGACGCGATCCTCATTCCCGATCATTCGCCGCGCGCCCTGCTCGAAGGCTATCGCAAGGACACGATGCCCGAAGAGTTGACGGGCGGCTTGGGCGCGGAAGGCGTGAGCGCGCTCGCCGATTTTGTCGAAGCGGGCGGCACGCTGATCCTCCTCAACCGCGCTTCCGACTTCGCCATCACACAACTCAAACTCCCCTTGCGCGACGTGACCGAAGGACTCAAAGAGACGGAATTCTTCGTGCCCGGCTCGATCCTGCGCACGGAACTCGACACGTCGCACCCGGTCGCCGCCGGGATGCCGCGCGAGTCAATCGCGTGGGCGGAAGACTCGCCCGTCTTCGAGTTGACCGGCGCGAGAGACAACGCGCTCGTCCGCGTCGTCGCGCGCTACCCCGCCGTGGCCGACCCGCTGCTCTCCGGCTGGCTGCTCGGCGCGGAGAAGCTCAAGGGCAAGGCCGCGCTCGTCGAAGTCGCGCGCGGGCGCGGGCGCATCTACCTCTTCGGCTTCCGCCCGCAATACCGTGCGCAGTCGTCCGCCACCTACCCGCTGCTGTTCAACGCCATTCGTCAGGCAAACTGATTTTCAAGCCCCCTGCTCAAGGAGACAGTCATGCGAACACGGAAACTCACACGCGCCGCCGTCGCCGCACTCTTACTGCTCGCCGCGCTGCCCGCGAGACTACAAGCTCAACAGCCGACGCCCGCACACACTCACAACGCGTCGGCGACAGCCGTAGACCTCGGCAATTTCGTCAAAGAGATCATGCTGCTGAAGATCGAGGGCGAGACGCAGCATCTTGCCGTGTGGTTTCCCTTCGAGTTCTTCGTCGCGGTGAGCATGGCCGACGGCAAGCACACGCGTGCTTCGGTCGAGAGCGATCTGAACTTCCTCAAGCCCTACGTGACCATCGCGGTGCAGGCCAATCGCGAACTGCCCGACGGCACGTCCATTTACCAGACGGAAAGCGAAGTGCGCGCGCGCACCTCGCTCAAGTTGGAAGACGGCACGGAGATCGCGCCGCTCGACAAAGCGCCGCCGATGGTGATGGCCGCGCTGGCGGCGATGAAGTCCGTCTTTTCGCAGCAGGGAGGCCAAGATCGAGCCAGCACCTATTTTCTGGTCTTCCCCAACAAGACCAAGAGCGGCAAGGCCGTCGTGGACGAGCGACAACGCGACAAGTTGACGATGCTCTTGAAGGCCGACAAGACCTTCCGCGAAACTGCCTTCACATGGCGCACGCCTCTCGACGCCGTGACGAGCGTGCCCGACTGCCCGAAATGCAAAGCCGGCCTCTCGGCCAAGTGGACGTACTGCCCCTACTGCGGCCAGAAAATCGCCAACTAACGGCGACGACGGGCGACGAACGCAGTTAAGGCCGGCGACGCTTTCGACGCGTCGCCGGCCTTAACTTTTCGACCCGACCGCCAGCCTATTTTTCCAGATACGACTTCGCGGCCATCTTCGCCAGTTTCCACATCTTGCCCCATTCGATGCGCCCGTCTTCGTTGTCGCGCCCCATGAACTTGTCGAGAATCAGTTTGCGAAAATGTTTGCCCTCGCGCCGCAGCATAAACTCTTTGGCGTAAGGTTTCGCCGTTTCAAAGAAACTGAAACCGGGGTCGGTCACGAGGCCGATGCCTTCCAGCGTCATCAACGCGCGCATGATATAGGTGAAGTTCGACGGCAGGCGGAACGGGTACTCGTACATCACTTCCGCCAACTCATACGTCAACTCTTTGAAGTTCACTTCGCCGAGTTTCAGATTGAGGTAGTGCTCGAACAAGCCCTCGACCACAGGGCGCACGAGTTCGGGGTCAACGCCGGGTTTGAGGAAATTGAGGTTGATCAAATCCTGCGCGAGTCCATGCACGTCGCGCGCGACGACGTGGAAGAAGGCGTCGATCATCTGCGATTGCAGTCGCGGCGTGATGCGTCCGGTCATGCCGAAGTCGAAGAAGGCGAGCCGCCCGTCGTCCATCACGAGCAAATTGCCGGGGTGCGGGTCGGCATGAAAGAAGCCGTCTTCGAGTAGCTGTTTCAAGTAGGTGCGAATCAGCAGGCGGTTGACCTTGACTGCCGAGATGCGCCGCGCCCGCAACGCTTCAACTTCGACCACCTTCGTGCCGCGGATGAACTCCATCGTCAGCACGCGCCCGGTCGAATGCGTGAAGTGTATGCGCGGGACGTGAACGACGCGCCACGTCTTGAAATTCTCGCGGAAGCGTTCGGCGTTCCGGGCCTCCTGCGCATAGTCCATCTCCTCGTGGATCGTCTCGTCGAACTCGTCGAGCATCCCCTGCCAATCGGCGTTCTCGTTGAACGAAGGATAGCGCGACAGGCGCGCGACGATGCGCCGCAGCACGGCGATGTCGAGACTGACCATCTCCGCGAGGTCAGGGCGTTGCACTTTGACCGCCACCTCTTCGCCCGTGTGCAGCCGCGCGCGATAAACCTGACCGAGCGAAGCAGCGGCCACCGGCGCGGCGTCAATTTCGGCATAAGCTTCCAGGAGCGGGCGCCCGAGTTCCGCCTCGATGCGCGCGTAAGCCTCCGTCGTCGGGAACGGCGGCACTTGATCTTGCAGGAGTGAGAGTTCCTTGACGTAGGCGAGCGGCAAGAGGTCGCCGCGCGTGCCGAGCGATTGCCCGATCTTGATAAAGGTCGGGCCGAGTTTGATCAAACGCGTCTTCAGCCACACGGCCTGTTCGCGCAGCCGCGCCTCTTTGCTGCTCGATTCGTCCGCCCCGCGAAAAACGACGTGACGCACGAAACGGATGAGTCGATCAACCGACCGACCGAAAAGATCGCGCGCCTGTTCACGCAGCAGCGCGTAACGCCCGCGCGTGCGCGCCTCTTCGAGCCGACGCTCACTCATGCGCCGGTTAAACTTCGCGCGCGCCTCGTAATTTTCCAGAAACAGGTAGAAGCCGAGCGTGCCGAGCACGCGCGCGACCTGTAGAGTTCGCCACCACCCGCGCCAACCGCCCGCCAGCCGCGCCGCTTCATCCGCACGCGTCTTCGCTTCGACGGCGGGCGCAACAACAGCCTTTCTAACTTCGCCGCCGTTCGACGCGGAATGCTGCCCCGCGCGCGCCGAAGTGACAAGGCTCAACGCGGGAGTCGCGCGCACGTTGCCGTTCTTGCGTGTGCCGCCGTTCCGTGGAGCGTCGCCGTGGTCGTCGCGCCCGTTGCCGTTTAGCGAAACTAAAGAATTCGTTTTTTTCTCTGTCGTTGCCATGTTCGCTTTGATGATAAAGGACACTTGTCGCAATCTTGTGACATCCCAAGTACATTCGTTGTACGTTACGCGACACATATTTGATGCAGCTTTGCTTTACTGTGCCCGCTCGACGGTGCTTTCCGGCGTCCTCACATAATTTATACAAAGGGTTTGGTCAAGTATGGGCAGAAGGGACGTAGACGGTCGCACGGTGCTGGTGGTTTCGGCTGACCCGTGCCTGCGTCAGGGAGTGGTGCGGATGCTGGCGGCGCGCGGCTTTCGCACGATTGAGGCCGCGAACGAAGGGGAGTTGATCGAGTGTTGCCGCGACACGCGCCCCGCCTTAGTGCTGCTCGACTTACATCAATCGTCCGACAACGACGTGACGAGCGCGCGTCTCATTCGCCACCACGCCAACTTGCGCGACACGCCGCTGCTCGTCATCTCCGACGAAGAGCAGAGAGCGCCGGGCGAGGAGGAGCGCGGCTGCATCGCCGAGGTCTTTAATTTTGATCAACTGATCTTTTTGCTCGGTCGCCTGCTGCCGAAGCCGCGCAAGCGGAGGCGGCTCGCGACTCCCCGCCGGATGTCGCCGCGCACTTGAAGCGTCGCCTCAAATAATCGCCAGCGAACCGCTCACGCCGGGGTGCGCGAAATAGCGTGCGGCGCGCGCGACATCTTTGTCGATCTGCGTTTTCAGGTCGGAGACGGAGTCGAATTTTCGCTCGTCGCGCAGGCGATGGAGAAAGCGCACGCGGATCACGTCGCCGTAGAGATCGCCGTCCCAGTTCATCACGAAAGTCTCTACGGAAGGCGCGGCCTCGCGCGCGGCGAAAGTCGGGCGCGTGCCGACGTTGGTGACGCTGCGCCGCCATGCGCCGTCAATCAAAGAGGCCGTGACGTAGACGCCGCCGCGCGGGATGACGCGGTTTTGCGGGTGCAGGTTGGCGGTCGGGAAACCGAGCGTGCGCCCGCGCTCGTCGCCCCTGACGACGCGCCCCTCGACACCGTAAGGCCGCCCCAACATGCGCCGCGCCAGATTCACGCGCCCCGCCGCCAGCATCTCGCGAATCCGGCTCGAACTGATCCGCCGCCCACGCAGGCGCACCTCCGCCACCTCGTCCGCGTGGAAACCGAGCCGCCCGCTCGCCGCCTTCAACAACTCGATGTTCCCCTCGCGGTTTCGCCCGAACGCGAAGCCGCGACCGAGATACACTTCCCTCGCCTGCAAACGATCCCGCACCACGTCGCGCAGAAAATCCTCCGCGCGAATCCGCGCGAACTCCGCGTCGAAGCGGATGACGATTGCCTGCTCGATGCCCAACACGCCGAAGGCTTCGATCTTCTGGTCGAAAGTCTGCAACAGGGGCGGCGCGGATTCCGGGTGCAACACGGCGCGCGGGTGCGGGTCGAAGGTGATCACGGTCGGCACGCTGCCGGTCGCACGCGCGCGCTCAAACACCGTGCGCATGATCAACTGGTGGCCGAGATGCAGACCGTCGAACACGCCGAGCGTCAGCACGGTCGGCCTCGCGATCTCCGCGTTGTCAGTTCCGTGAAAGAGGCGCATAAGAAAAGTATGAATGATGAACGCGGAACGATGAACTGAAAACCTGTCGTCTTTCATTCATCGTTCCGCGTTCATCGTTCATCCTTGAATCTCCAATCCGTCGTAGCCGAAGGCGACGCCGCTCGGGAGCAGCGCGGAGTCGCGTGCGTGTTTGATGTCGTGCGCGATGTGGGTCAAGTAGGCGCGGCGCGGTTTGAGTTCTTCGATGTAAGCGAGGGAGCGTTCGAGCGAGAGATGCGTCGGGTGCGCGGTGAGCCGCAGGCAGTCGAGGACGAGCACGTCGAGGTCGCGCAAGCCGTCGAGCGTGGCGGGCGGAATCTCGCTGAGGTCGGTGGCGTAGGCGAAGTCGTTGCAGCGGTAGGCGACGACGGGCAGCCGCCCGTGGATGACTTCGAGCGGAGTCACCCGAAAATCTCGACTGAGGCAAAACGGCGCGCCGTCAACGACCGTGTGCGCGACGACTTGCGGGAGTCCGCCGCCGAAGTGCGACGGCTCGAAGATGTATTGAAAGATGCGGCGGATGTCGCGCCATGCGCGTTCGTTGGCGTAGACCCCGAGCGCGCCGTGGCGAAAGTTGAGCGGGCGGATGTCGTCGAGGCCGAAGATGTGGTCGGCGTGGCAGTGGGTGATGAGCACGGCGTCGAGCCGTTTCAATTTCTGCCGGAGCGCTTGCTGGCGGAAGTCGGATGAAGTGTCGATCAGCACGCTCTGCCCGTCGTGCTCGACGAGGACGGAGACGCGCAACCGACGGTCGCGCGCATCGTCAGACGTACACGTCTCGCACTCGCAGCCGATGGAAGGCACGCCCGTCGAAGTGCCTGTGCCGAGTAGAGTGAACTTCATAAAGAGCTATCAGCTATCAGCCGTCAGCCGTCAGCTTATACCGCTTCGCCGGTTCTAGGTTTTTCAGCATTTAGCTGATGGCTGACGGCTGACGGCTGATAGCTTTTTCATCTCCCGCCCGTGATGTCGCTGCCGGTGAAGCCGCGCGGGGGCGCGGGTGGCCTTTGCGTCGAGGTGAGCGAGATGTATTGCATGCGGAGTTCGGCGAGCAGTCCTTCGAGAATTTGCCCCTCCTGAATGCCGAGGTTGCCGCGCGTCTTCTGTTGAATCGTGCCGAGCAGATCGATGCAGTGCTTGGCGAGCGGGAGGTCGAATTCGCCGGGGGCCAGGCCGGGATGCTCGGTCATGCCCATCGCCGCCGCCGCGGGCGAGGCGATGAACATGACGAGATTGGCGAAAGGAGTCGGGTCTTCCATGCCCGCCCCTGTGGCGGCAGCGTCCGGGTCGTCGGGCGTTGCGGGCGGGCGCGGCTCACTCGCGGTTTCGACGGGTGGCGGCGGTTGCTCGCGCTGCGCCGTTTCAGCCGCAGGCGGAGGCGCGGGCGCGGCGGAAGCAACGCCTGATGCGGCAGCGGCGGCGACTGTTTCCGTTCCGGTCGCGTCGGGCGCGGTGTTGTCATTGGTGGCATCGGTTGTGGCATCGGCCTCGCGCTCGATGTCGCGGGGCGTGCCGTCCGGGTTGAACAGACGCCGGTCTGTAACTTTGAAACGTGGTTTTTCTTCGCTCATCTCGTCGCTCGAATTCTCCGGGCGGCGACCCGCAAACGGGAGCCGCACCATCCGTGAGTTAAATTTTGTGATCTTTGAGTTGCCGGAGGATGGTAGCACCGAGCGCGACGCAGCCGCAAGAAAGGCTTCGGCGCGCGGGCGGGGGCGT
>Ga0307513_10002950_pt1 | contig 23223 bp, 18 predicted proteins | sample 15_EM_MG_FD_202174 | JGI IMG/M metagenome (GOLD analysis project Ga0307513, IMG submission 202174) | Populus trichocarpa ectomycorrhiza microbial communities from riparian zone in the Pacific Northwest, United States - 15_EM | ecosystem: Host-associated > Plants > Roots > Unclassified | place...
ATTCTCAAACTTTTGATTGCTATATATATTTTGTTTTGAATATTTATTTTTTAATTTCATCTCTTAAAATTTAATTTTTATATTAACTTTGGTCTTTATTTTTATAATTGCTATTTGCTTTTTCCTTATCATTTTTTTATTGAAAGTTTTTATCTATCAAATTTGGTCCTCATTCTTTTAATTGTTACTTATTTTATTTGAAATAATTTAAGAAATGTTAATTATTATTATTTTAATTTCTTCATCTTTTAATTTTTTTTATTTTTTATTTGATCTCTATTATTTTGATTATTATTTATTTTATCTAAGATAATTTATGAAATTATATTTTTTTTCAATTTCATTCCCATTCAACTTTTTAATTTGTAAGATTTGTTCGTTATTATTTTAATAAACTTGAAAAAATAAAACATTAATAAGTTATTTTCCAGCTCATTTTCCATAACATAACCAAACACTAGAAAGTGTTTTCCAACTTATTTTCCATTACACTACCAAATATCGGAAAATACTTTCCCAGAATTCACTTTCCCTGGAATTCACTTTCCAAAAGGAAACTACTTTCCAGCAAACAAACGGGGCCTGGAAATTGATTTGGAATATTTTCAGTTTGGTACTTTAATTTCAGGAACTTACATTTTAGTCTCTGAACTTTAAAAACATTACAGTTCGGTCCCTGGTTCGTTTCTGGAAAGAATTGAGGATTTGTTATGGGTAAAATTTCAGTATGGTTATGTATTTATAGTTTGGTCCTCCAATTTTGGTAAAATTACATTTTGGTCTCTGTTTTGGAAAATTATCATTTTAGTCCCTAAACTTAGGAGACCAAACCTCGTTTTCTTTTATGCATTGGAATCTTTTATTTGTGTTGTTTTGGGTTTTTTTTAGTATATTTTGTATATTGTTGTAGGTTCTCATAACGATTTTCAATAAAATTTTCGATTGTTTCATCCGATATTCCTTTTAGTTCTATTTTTTCTGGATGAGTGGGATAATCTTTAATATGCATATAATTTAAATAAATATGTATGTTGATTATATGATGAGCACGACTAGTTAATTTCTTGAATATTTATATATGTTGATTTATTTTTCGAATACTCATCTATTCTTGAATTTATACTCGCATTTTATTGAACTAAATTCTATTCGATATGATATATGTTGCTTTGATAATTATGTAAATATCTATTATACTTTGATATAGGAATTAAAAACATTACAGTTCGGTCCCTGGTTTGTTTCTAGAAAGAATTGAGGATTTTTTATGGGTAAAATTTCAGTATGGTTATGTATTTACAGTTTGGTCCTCCAATTTTGGTAAAATTACATTTTGGTCTCTGTTTTGGAAAATTATCATTTTAGTCCCTAAACTTAGGAGACTAAACCTGGTTTTCTTTTATGCATTGGAATCTTTTATTTGTGTTGTTTTGGGGTTTTTTTTAGTATATTTCGTATATTGTTGTAGGTTCTCCTAACGATTTTCAATAAATTTTTTGAGTGTTTCATCCGATATTCCCTTTAGTTTTATTTTTTCTGGATGAGTGGGATAATCTTTAATATGCATATAATATAAATAAATATGTATGTTGATTATATGATGAGCATGACTAGTTAATTTCTTGAATATTTATATATGTTGATTTATTTTCAGAGTACTCATCTATTCTTGAATTTATATTCGTATTTTATTGAACTAAATTCTATTCGATATGATATATGTTGCTTTGATAATTATGTAAATATCTATTATACTTTGATATAGGAATTGTCAGTAACTCTTTGCTAACAGAGAGTAGTTAGTCTATGTGCACATAGTATTCTGTATACCTAGCTGGTGAGAGAGGCATTAGCCTATGACGACTGATCCTCCCACAGTGGTCACCTTCGGGTGTCATCTGATCACCTTCGATTGTCATCTGATCTCTGACATATATTCTCCTACTTTATAATAATATACTTAGTATGTATATGTATATCAAGATAAATCGATTTGCAAATTATTAATATCTAAAATATATATTAAATATTATTCCCTCATTGAGTTGGTTGAACTCACCCTTTATTTTTAATATTATTTCAGGTTCTTAGTTTCTATTAACATGTGAACTTTGTTGAGTGTTCTTACTTCTTCAGTTTTGGTCGGTATGCCTTACTTGTTTCGTAAGATTTTTATTTTAATTTTGATTCGTTGTCTTAGACGCTCCATTATTACCTTGTTTTAATTAAGTTTGGATTTTGACAAATGTAATAAATATTATGAATTATTGTTTTTGCTTTAATTACTGATGATAAGTTTTGAACTGTCATTTGATTTCATTAGTTTTGAAAAATATAATATTTTTGAAGATTATAAAATGCTATGTATTTTTAAATAATTTATTTTTTTGATATGTTTGTTTTGAGGCTTAGTTTAGATAAGATATTCTTAGTACATCGTTCTTACATTACTAGTCATGGATATGAGATTTAGATCATGACAATTAAATAACAATAGCATTGACAAGCAACATGAAGGCTACCTCGCTTAGGAAGATGAATCTCTCCATAAAATCTTTCATGCGTAAAAATAAAAAGAAAAAATCTCCAAAAGTCCTAGGCAGCCAAGCCTACTAACAAAGACATATTCAAGAGGCATAACCAAATAAGAAGAAATTAATCTTTTGATCTATATTAGTCTTGATAGAACACAGCACTAGTAGTCAGAATCCTCCATCTGACTAGAAATTGTAATATCGTCTCTCAAGTTCATACTCGATCGCTGAACTAATCGCACCAATGCTTGGACTACCTCTGACATAGGTGGCCGAAATTCAGGCTCCGCCTAGTAATACCAAAAATGCAACGCAAAATATTACTTCTCTTTAAAGAGTTCACCAACCTTTTGAATTTGTGAGAAAAAGAGATAGGAAATCTATCCTGCACTAACATTTCCTTGGCATGGAGGGATATAAAACGAAGCCGGTTCTTACCTGTGCACAGAGGGCAATGATATCAGCGAATCGAGATACTGACTTCGGAGGGTATAGCCCACGCAATGCAGGGTCAACCATTTTTTCCAATGAATCAATATCATGCAGTTGCGGGGTGGCCCATCGGACCAAACATTGTTCTGATTTGGGTCTCGAACTGCAAGGAAGTAAAGAAATATGACAGCTTAACTAGTTATGATATGGAGATTACATTGACTAACAACACTAGCAAATGGTGAATAAAAAGATTGCAGCAGTAGTGTAACCATACCTGTCGAAAGGCTTCCGACCAGTCAATAGCTCCAGCATCACCACTCCAAAGCTGTAAACATCACTCTTCATTGTATAAGCTGGAGGCTTAGTGCACTCTGGCGCATTGTATCCTACACCAAGGTTTTGGCTTGTCCGCTGAAAAGGAGAAAAATTATAGTGATCAACATGGATTATGTTAATTTTATGATCCGTTGAAAACACATTTCCAAACTATGCTCGCGGTAAGGAGATCTTTTATGTCTCAAGAAATACTAACATGATGAAAGTTTTCCAGCCCGTAGTCGCAAAGACATGGGTTGAGTTCATTGTCAAGCAAAATATTTGATGACTTGATGTTCTTGTGGATGAAGGATGGAGAACAAACTTCATGGAGGTACCTGATGTGAAAATGTACTTACTTCGTTAGAGAAAAGAAGGGAAGGAAACAGCTATGGGGAATCATTCTGCAGGTGGGAGTACATCTGCTCCCTTACTCTAACAATCTAAGCATTTAGCCACTATCCATTTCAGGTAATCGAGTTGCATGAGCATGTGTTTGTATTAACTTACTCAACAGCGCGGGCCGTGCCCAAAGCTATTCTAACTCTGGTATTCCAAGTTAGTGGTTTACTGTAGTCATCTGCTACATGCAGGAAACCATGAAGTGAGCCATTCCTGAAATATTCATATATCAACATGCTATGCCCTTGTTCTGCACAATAACCAGCAAGCTCAGCAATGTTCGGATGGTGAACTTTTGAGATGCTTGTGACAATTTCTGAAAAATCCTCTGGCTTTGCACCTTGAAGAAGTGATAAATCAATCGTTTTGACAGCTAAAACCTGACAAGCAAAAAATAAATTATGTTTCAAGAATGCAAAATCCAAACTTCTCGTTGCAAATTGTGTTTGATTCTGTGTAAATCCAGTGACAATTAAGCACATAAAATATGAAATGACTAGGCATACCTTCCCATCAGGATATTTTGCCCTGTAGACGCGACCAAGGGAACCCTCACCAATAAGTCGGCCTGGTGCAAAATTTCCAGTAGCAGTCTGCAAATCTGTCAACGAAAAAGCTACGGCACGAACAGAGGTGTTTCTTCCTGGATTTAGACAGCTTGCAAACTGGTTGTCATTTATAGACTGAGAAAAATTGGAAGGTGGAGGCTTGTAGCCCATGGAAGCAGCTTTTTGGAAAGTCTTTATATCAATCGGACCAGATGAATTGAGTGACTCAGTTTCTGTCACCAGCAAATCATATTGTTAATTTCACACCAACAATGCCATCAGAATGCACAGTTGGCACGAGACATCATTAAACAGTGACATTATGGTGCGAGCAGAAAGTATAGCAAAGTTGTCAACCATAAAATGATGCTGGAAGTCGGTCAAATAAATACCTTTAAACTCTTTCTTTATGGAAGCAATCGTGTGATTGGATAGTTCTTGTGATGAAAGGGGAGTAAATGCTCTATGCCGGCTACCTTTCTCCTCGTCAAGAAAATTTGAAGATGGAGAGGACCTTTTTCTTGAAAATAGTAATAGGAGAAGTACAAGTACAACCAGTGAAGCAACTACTATTAAAGCTATAGCGAGTCCACTCATGCCCTTTTTTCCACCTCCCTTTTCATGGGCTGAACTAGATTTACCACGAGGAGCATGACCAGATGACCACGAATTCCCCCCGGTTCTTCAGAAAATAGAATCACAAAGTCAGCGAAGCATTTTCTTACAACCTACATCCTAAAAAAAATGCGGATTTAGAGTGCTCTTACTCCAGATTATCAATGCCCTCCAGCGAATCAGGGACCCAGCCAGTGAACTCGTTGTCTTCAACATTCCTGCCGGTGGAACAGTGGATGCATGTCAGTGAGTCCTTTACTCTCCACTAACATCAACTACTGTATTTAAGTTTCATCATTCTTATACATGAATCAAGTGAAGTGCAAAGTGAACCCTACTCACATATGCTGTATCCAACTATCAAATTAATGCAGTGATTGAGGACTTCTGAATTTTGTACAATTATCAATATTTCTCACCTAAACTCAAGAACTAGAGCTGTTAATTGAACTGTGCAGAAGGTAACTTACAAATCTTTAAGGGGGAGTGCGGCGAGGACATCTAAGGTACCGGTGAATTTATTGTCTTGCAAATGACTGTACAAAGGCAAACAATCACAACAAGAAACTAAAAGCACATTAATGAAGATTTTATAACCACTTCTTACAATGTGCTGAGGCTTTTGAGTGCAGAAAAACTTTGAGGCAGATTCCCAGAGATCGAGTTGTGGGATAGATCCCTGCCATTCATCTCCACGAGTGTGGACCATAAATTCAACAAGAAAAAGAGTTCACGCCTTTTGATTTCGGTTAGTAGTACTTACATTGTTTTGAGTTTAGTGAGTTTTTGAAACATATCACTCAGCTGTCCATTGATTTTATTATGATTAAGATTTCTGGAGGAAGCATCAAAACAATGAGTATTCATTCTGAACAACTGGAAGGTTTGGTAACAAAGGACAGACCAAGTTTGCTTACAGGTATTGAAGTTTAGTCATCTGTGAAATTGAGTACGGCACATTGCCAGTGAAGCCATTATTAGAAAGATCTCTGCATATTAAACTTACAAGATTAATATCAAACGCATTGTATTCAATCTTTCCAGTAAAAAAGTGAGCTAGGGTAAATAAAAAAGGCTTGTTTTATCCTGCTCCAGATAAATTTGTTTGTATATTCAATATTAATAAAAGAAAATGTCAGGAGACTTACAAGTTAACTGTATTGGGAGGAAGCTGGTATGGTATATCATTATTGAGGTTGTTTTTGCTCACATCACTGTACTATCACAAATAATACAAAAAGCATTGAGGCCGTTATGTTCCTTCATCAGAAAAAAGTAGTGTAAGAAGTGCTGTGATTTAGAAGCTGGGCCTCACAAGTAGGTGACAGATTTCAAGTTTGATAGCTGGTAACCCAGTGATCCAGTAAGTCCAAGTCCAGATAACTTTCTGCAAAATTTTGACAAATAGAAGGCAGCATTCAGAAATTTCAGGGTTATTCCTGCTAAATTTATGAAATATAAGATCTGTTCACCGGATATACTTAGATAAGCAAATCTAACTACATTTGAGTCACAGATGAGCCTGAGCATTGGATCCCTTCCCATGAGTCTCCACAAGGGTCTCCACCTCTAGATTTCCATCCACTCAGTTTTGAAGGAGAATTTAAGCTTGTAAACATCACATTCAAAGCCGAAACTGCAATCGCAATATTGGAAACATCAGAATCTTTAAATACAACTACATATGAAAGTAACTTATTATTTTCTAATCATATAGATACTCAACAAATTATGATCATGTGATTGAAGATCATAAAAGAAGGGTTCAGAGTTTTAAAGCTGTCCTCGAATATTTGAAGCTTTTAAGCCTACTTGTATCCAGTTTTGGTCCAAACTTATAGCTAAAACAACCAGTTCTTCAGTGGAGCATAAGGGATCCAATAACCAGATTGAAATACTTCTAAAGAAAAGCTTCTATTTTCTATAACTTAAACCCATCGGTTCGCATTCCATTACAGGTTCCGCTTTAAACCTAGACCATTGGACTATTGGAGGTGAAAATTGAGCTTATGGTTTTCTTCTATTATTTATTTAGCCTCAAAAAGGGTTCAACTTGATTCAAACATTACAACTGTGTATTGAAATGAATTTTTCAGCATAATTATTTTCATAATGAATGTGTTTATCTAGATATACATGAAGAAGTAGTTGTAAATATGCCTTGACAGATCCAATCTATGAAAACTAAGAACACCCCATCAGAAGTTATTTGCATTTAGAGAGAATAGCTTTCACTATCCATTGATTAAACAACAAATGGTTATGGTATTGATAAAGGCAATGTAGATCATAGATCACCCTTGAATGGTGTTAAATAAATCAAATTACATTCTCTCCTGAGGTTAAACATGCACAGAAATTTCAACCTCTGATCAACCTTAAGAGCCGACATATATATGTTATCTGAGAAAGGAACCTTACAAAATGTTATATAGTTCCTAAACACCATTACCTCATTCAACTATGGTAATTACCATGAGAATCAAAACAAAATGTAAAGTAAAATCAATTAGAATTTCAGTGCATCCACAAATGGTGTACGGTACATACCATCATCAGAATCAGTCTTTGAATGGACCAAGGTGGTCAGAATTCCAAGAGAGACAATCAAGAACCCTACAAGACTATGGTGCATTGTCCTACACCAAAACATAAACCAATATTTAAGCAGAAGAAAAGAGTGATGAGCTTATAAAAGCAACAAGATATTCGAGCTATCAAGGGGATGGCGATGAATAATGACGTTTCAGAATTCAGCCAAGAACAACAAGTTCCTGGCCTTCTAGGAGCAACAAGGAAATGGGAGTTTTCTCCTGTTCTTTGTTTATTATTTCTTCGGCTGGGGAAGCTTGAGGAATTTTCTTTTTTGAGAAAAAAGAAAGAAAAGAAAAGTTGGCTATTTTTGAAGGAAGAGGGCTAAAAAAGTGAGTGGCATTTTTGCAGAGAAAAAAAGGAGAGCGAATGATCAGGAGAAATGAGAGTCTGTCAATGTTTTCCAGCCTTCCAAGTTATTGCCAAGTAATAAAGCCTTCTATTACAGTCTTCCTTCCTTTTATAATCCATGGTTTTTCTCCGAGCCTTTTGCATAATCCATGGTTTTTTTTTCTACTATAGTTACGTATCCTTATATTTTACGGATGGTCAAAGGTATCTTCAAGCCAATTTGCGCATACATTACAATTATTTATATGAGAAATTTTATGGTATTTAGAAAGTAAATAATCACATCTTCTTAGTTATTATCTATAATATTTTTATTTTTTAAAAAAGAAAAATCTTATATGGTGATATTGTAAGTTCTAAACTCCCTGAAAGTTCTACATAACATGGCAAAGCATAATTCTCCATTCCATTCGTATCAATATAATCTATTTCATTCATATCAATATATTCTAACTGAAAGGATGGCAATAATTATACAGGAGTAAATTAATGAAAATTTAGGAAAGATGCCTGGAATATGGAAAATCACTAGGAGAGAATGTCTCCTGTCAATAAACACTCCACAATTTGGTAATTGCCATATGAAGCTTTGTTACGATCATTTTATATGATTCGTACCCTTTTCAAGCTTGCTTTTTGTATCCTTAATTCAGTTATGGCAGCCTTGAATTGAATTTTAGGTCAAAAGTCAAATCAAATTAAGGCAAATAAAGAACAAAAAAGGTCTCCTATATTATGTTTGGTAATTTATAATGTGATTAATAATACAGTGAAAGTTTTTTAAAAGTATATTAAAATAATATTTTTTAAAAAAAAATTGTCAGCCAAAAAAACAACTTAGAAAACACTTTTAAAGGCATGAGCAACTGCAGTGACAATCGAGCACAGCCCAGCAATTTCGTCACGGCTAATCTTGATACTGCAAATCTCGAGTCTTCAAGAGGATACAAGATTGAGAGCTCTCTACATTTAAGCTTTCCAAACTTTTTGGTGCTGGCTCAATCTTCACACCTTGGTGTTGGCTCCTGACTTCCTGAAGATGGCTTGATAATTACATTAGTGGAAAATGGTAATAAGAATAATTAAGTCACAACTTTTCTATACACTTAGTATTCAAGGAACCAAACTACCACTGATGAGAAAGAAATTCAGCTCACTCCTACACGGACTAAATATGCACTCTCCTTAAGATGCATAAATGTCAGATTCCATGCTCTAGTTAACAGAATATGCGGTAACAAGCTTTATGAGGTCCACCACCATTAGTCTTGGTCATACAATGTCATCATGTACATCATCTTTCCCTTTCTTGGCCTGACGAGGCATCATGTTTTCTCAGCTTTGTCAGGATATATGCCATGGCAACTTTGGCACCAAGGCTAGAGTGCCCACGGGACAGGAAGATTACACCCCCTAGAAGAAGCAGACCATTTGCGACAATTTTTTTAGATGGCCTTCTCAGGAATTTCTTCTCTTTGGCTTCACCAGTATCTAGTCCCTGTGCAGCAATCAATGTTGAAGTTGCCTGAGTATCCACAACAGTGTTCAATGTTTCTAGTTCAGGTGGAACCTATGCCACAAGAGAAAACACAAATTTGATGATCTCAATATAATGAAGCAAGTAATTTTTTCGTTTTCAGTAATTTTGGCAGTTTAATCACCTACCCAAGGTTTTGGAAACTGAGTCATTTACACTACATATTTTGAATATTATGTGTAATGTTCTTAAGGAAACCTTGACTTCACCAGTATTTTATTGATAGGCTGTGCTAAGTCAGAAATATTTTCTTTAACAACATCGGTATTTCAAGATGCTGGTGCTCACCTTCTGGATAAGAGTCACTGCAGTAACAGCTGGACCTGTCCAAGGATGACTCATCAGAGAGTATTTGCGTAGTGCATCATTCATCTTGCATACATAGCTCCATATGCCCCTTGAGAAAGCCAACTTTGCCATCTCCAAATTCAAACCAGCATCTTCTTGGTGAAACATTGTGATCTGACAAGCGTTTCTACCAGGGACTGTAAAATAAAGTGATTGAAATTACAAAATAATCAATAAACAAGTAAACTACTTCCATTTAGGAAGAGTTAAAAGAATAGGTAATAGACAATCCAAAAATAAACTGTTTTCATTTAAGAAGAACTAAGAGATCAGGCAAATTGAAAATCATGGACATAGTCTCCAAACATTGACCAGATGATGAAAAGTACCAAACCAAAACAAAAGTGATCAATATCTTGCATGAAGAAACCTTCAGTAGCACCAAAGGATGTTCCATTTCTAACTATATGAATAATAATACAAACTCCAGAAGGAAACATGATATAAATCAAACTGAGTCTGAGCTAAATACTTCATGCTGGAAAGAAACATGCAAGCTCTCTAAAATACTAAATTCCAAACAAATATGAAAATAAAAGGCCCAAAATCAGTGTCAATAAAGCTCATTATGAGACGTTTCATTCCTTGTTTGTTTGTTTTTTATGTTCGTCTACACTGCAATGTCAGGGAGATGATTTGTAGAAAATATTGAATTCCAAATAAATATGAAACTTAAGAGCTATATAATGTAAAAAAAAGTTCAATATCACAACGAGACACATCATGCTCTTTTTTTGTTTGTCTGACGATTTTGCAATGACAAGAAATCACTGCAAAAAGCCAGGTCAGGAACTTACCTTTACTGATTCTCCAACCAGATCTATAGAACTTCACTCGTACAAACCTCCTCTGTCTTACAGCTAAAGGGTATTCGCATTCCTAGACATGATCATCAACATCAAAATATAAATTAAGAATTAGCCATCGAGATGATAAATTCATGATAGCAAGTCCATGCAGGTAAATCACCTTGTAAAATGCAACAACTAACTAATGCTTTCAAACTGATTGCAGTTGATTATTACCTTAATAAAGCAATAAAACGTTTTATCTTTTCCTTCCCACAATCTCCATGCTAAAACATATTCCCTTGGCGTCAAGAGAGGAAATTTCTTAATTGTGCAACCAATTTCAGTTCCATTAGTTCTATCCACCTGCAGCTGCTCATGTTCAACCACGGTCTTATCCCACTGCTTTCTGTATTCATTGTCCATGTAAAAGTCCCTTAGCACCTCCATGGTGCAATTTTCAAACACCGTCAAGCTCAAGTACTTTATAGGAGCATCCTGCAAATATGCAACAAGAAAACACCACGTTACATTAATTCACTCTAATAGCACTCTCCAGTCTCCACCAATAATAACCGATCCCAGTACAAAATAGAAATCAATTGGTCAAGCCCCGCCTTTGTACCATAAGTAATGAACTCATAAAACACATTAAAAATTAAACTCTGAAATGAACGTAATTAATATATTCAACCAACCAAAAGGAGAAAACTTTTAGCAAATTGAAAACAGTACAACATTAGTAGTAGAAGGCAACTAACCTTAGGTTTGAAACATTTGGCAGTATATGCTAGAAGATTGTTTCTCTTATTTGTAACGTTTTCCCATTTCTCATTCTCAATTAGCTTCTCATCCAAATTCTCAATCAAAAACTTCAAGTCAGCTACTGAAACAATCTCTGAAACCCTGCATAAGCAGCAGAAAATAACAGAACTTGCATGTCAGTGAAAAAAATCCACCCAAGATTGAAACTTTGATTCAATTAAACCAACCCCAATTCAACACAAACACCACATCAATAACAAAAATGAAAAATAACCAAAAAGAAAGCATCCACGTAGAAGAAAAGGACAAAATAATTATTTTCTCTTAAAAAACAGGGGCCATATCGAATAAGAAAAGCTAAGTACCTGGAATTAGAGGAGGCAATATCAGTAGCAGAAGCAGCTGGAGAAGAAAAAGAAACGCTATGTCGCCTAGAAGAAGAAGAAGAAGAAGAAGAAGAAGAAGAGAAGAATCTGAGCAGTCTTGTGGAGAAGTTGTAAAGGATAATGCAAAGAAGAACAAAGAGAATAGCACATCCATAACAAAAATTCAGTCTTTCATTTTGGAACCAAAAATCCATTGAAGATTTTAAAGAAGAATAGAGTGATGATCCATTGAAACCAAAGAAACCCATCTTTCTTTAGCAATTCTAAGTAAAACCCATAATTTCTTTTGGCTGATAGAAGAAAACAAAGGATGGAAGATCGGTCGGTCATTAACTAAGTTCACAGCTTTGCTTCTTTGATTTCCCTGACTTTTCTGTCACGACATTTCTCTCTCTCTCTCTCTCTCTCTCTTTATTTTTTAAAGTAAATTATTCTTTAGTCCCTGTTGTTTGAATTAAATTATGACTTAATCCTTTATATTTAAGAACCTATAACTTAATCTCTTTACTTGCTGAGTGTCGTTAGGCTTTTCTCTAATCTATCACCATGTGGGTTTTTCTCTAAGAATTTAAATCATGAAATGACTGCGTTTTGGATTAAGGAAAAACCAAATAGTGTCCAAACAAGACAATGGTTAGCAAGATTCTAGGGGCTAAGCTATACATTTTAAACATTGAAGGACTAAGGAACACTTTACTCTCTTTTCTTATTTTCCTTCCTCCTAGTGGCTGTTAGTTGTTACTACAAATTACAATTTTCTTGGTTGGGAAAATTAAGATAATCACAAAAGTTTTGAGTAGGACAATTTTAGTTTATTATTGTTAATGTATCCATTGATTATTTGATTTCTAACATTGCCCCTTACTATGTTGAGATTCTGTCTGATTTTGGACGATCCACAAAAGTTTATATATTTATAGTACAATTTTGAGTGCAAGTTGATGAAAATATTTGGTTCTGGTTAAAATATTGAGAAAAAAGGGAATTGTACTTAATTTTAGTGGAGAATCTTAAAGGATGTGTCATGTCAGGATCACTTGAATATCCACCCAATCCAATCCCTTCCTAGAATAATGCCAAATTATTTTACTAGTAGAAAGATACCACTCTCAAGTTCATGGATAAGAGGATATGCATAAGCTACAAGATCACGCATAGACTCAGCATTGGCAATTATTTCCATCCTCTCCAATTGTTAATAGCAATTTATTGGTGAAAAGCCTCAAGGGATACTGCAGACATAGCAACCATTCACTCCCCCTCTTGTTCTAACTTTTCAGCACCAAACCAATCATAGCGATGAAAATGACATGGCATGAATAATTACCGCAAATTTAAGGATATAGTCAATAATTTTTTTTTCAATGGCACTAAATAAAAGGTTTTGCATAAATCTCTTTCTTTTGGATCACGCTTTCAGTTCATCAGCTTGTCAGATTTACTATACTGCCTTCAAGATGATCAGTCCCTCTTAGAAATTGAATAGTGCCCTTATCTTGTCTCTTAAAGAAGAGAGTTACACACTAGACGAGGTTCTAAAGTGATTTTGCTTTGCTTGAAAACAAAGTAAGCAGCAAGTTCCTTGTCATCAGCCACACTGCACATGCTGTGCACATAAAAGAGTTAGAATCATCAGTTCGTAGGTGACTTTTTTGTTATTCATTCTCTTCGTCTTCCTTCCACTAATACAAAATATCATTTGTTCCACTTTGGGTACTTGGTGCCAAGTGCTGACAGAATCCGACAACTTTGCTGTGTGACATCATTGTCATGATTCTTTCACAAATTGATGAATAACATGAAATAAATGAATTCGTAGCTCATTATGGAGAAACAATAGAATCAATGAGGTTCTTCCTTCAACATCTTTTGCTATATTTCCCTTATTTGCAAATGCAAGATCTCAACCAGTGTCTCCACATAACTATTCTCACCCAAACTGCAACATTAGGACCAGGAAAACAAAAGGAACACTGACTACAAGTAAAACACGACACTCAAAAAACCATGTATTATACATGCAGCGCATCTGCCCCGCAAAACTCATAAGCCCTTCATCCAGTTATGGATGTACTCCAATCAATTCTGAGATATAACTATCTACCTTCACAAGATAATGAAGAACTAGAAGATAGAATTAAAGTTCATGTCACATACACTACCAGGCACTGCCAAATCTTGCAGTATTTGTTTCTTCCTAACTGGTCTGTGAGGGGGAGACAGTTATGATACCATCTTCCAATTTAACTCTAGTTCCCACAGAACCATCAGTGCCAGAACTAGCTCGATCAGTAACAATGCCTTCTTTGCTAGACTCATCCAAGCAGATAACTTGAGCAAAACTCTTTGACATCTGCTTGATAATATCAGTTGGCAAGGTAACTGCATTTCTGTGCTCACTTTCTCCGGCTACACCAACAGCCAGCAGGCTGGCTTGTTGTCTGGCCTTCCTATCTTGCATGGCTTTCTGTCGATCCTCGTAAAAATCAAAATCATCTAAGATAGATGTATCAGTTTCATAATTCTTAAAGATGTTCAACATCTCAACACCCTGCTCCAATTTCACCTGCAATAAATCAAACTTTATATTAGGTACAAGAGAGCTCAGAAAATACATGTTTCGGAATTTCTATTTATAAAAGTGTGAAAAGAAACCAAATAATTTCCTAGAAAAGAAATAGCCACATTATCATTAAAATTTTAAGCTTACATATAGCCAGTGACATCACATGAACTGCAACTGAGTCAGAATAAACTAACTACCTAGACTCTCCAGGAAATGGAATTTCAAGGACCAACAAACCACTGGTAATTTCTTGTTGTGGACCAAAAATACCTAAAGCACTAAGAAATTTTTTGATGTTCCAAATGAATTCCTACCTCCTGCGTGTCTCGACTGTTAGTGACAGGCTTGTTGTCATTATTTTCCAAAACAATGTGACGAAACTGGCTGTTCGGGACATCTTTAATAATGTGCCATTTGACAGGGAACTGCCCACTCCACTTGTCCTGCTGCCAGTAATCCACACTCTTGTCAAAGTCAACAGGTCCAACCATTTCAGCCACCCCACAGAATTGAGCACTAGCATTCACCTGCATATAAGAGTAACAGATAGTACATAAGCAAGAAAAAAGAAATTAGAAGTTCAGAGGCAATAATAAAGATTTAGCATTCACCTGCTACAAGATTAAAAAAAAATTAGAAGAATATAAAGGAAACATAGAAATTAACAAAGAATTAGAAGTTCAAGAGGCATATATGTTGCAGGAGCTTTGGTTTCCCTCCAATATTGGATAGGAGTAAATACAGCACTAAGACATTGATGCATTTAAAAATGTAAACATCACCAAAATCTCTAGTTCAGTGATATATATCAAGTTCTTTCTTTTTGGCCCAAGGCAGTGGTCTGGCTTCCAAGTTACTAATCTTTGAACACTGAAGAATCAGGTATTTACCGAAAATAAGAGAAACACAGGACAAGGATCTTGCTTGTCCTTAGCTTCATGATAGGCAGTATCCAATTTTCTATTCCCATTTGGAGTGCTGGCCCAAACACCATATTTGATGCTCTTGTGAACATTATCTTCACTGTATGACTTGATGATGAAGAACTTAGCATCCTTATATTCAGTCACAAAATCTGATTGGTTGTATGACTCATCATGGATCTTGGCAGATGGTTTGCTATGTTTCTTATCATCAACAGAAGGACCATGATCAGCTGTATTTTGAGCCTTAGACTTTGAGGCCCTTGGTCCTCTGTTTTGCTCGCTAAGAATATCAAGACTACCGTTGCAGCCACATAAGGAAATACTGCTTCTTCCTCGCAATCTGCTGTTTTCAAGGGAGAGCCAGCCCCGGCTGTTTGTCCCCAAACTAGAAATTGATGCACTTCCAAAACCAGATCCCTGATTGTAACCACTCTGCAGATAGGCTCTTTTGTAGGAGTTTGAACCTGATTCAAGGCCATAAAATGATCTTTGTTGATGAGATGCCTGCAACAAAAAACTTGTCAGCTAGCTTTAATACTAAAAGCCATAATCTGCCTCATCAATTGTTATGACGATCCCTGGTGCTCATCATAACATGCTAATCAGTAACAAAAATGCACACTATTTGTACATTAAAAATGTTTGCAGTCATAGCCAAAATTTATGGCAGTGCAAATGTAAGCTAGGGATGTTATTAGGCCTCTTGTACCATGTTTTGGATATGGGTAGAAAAGAAGGATAAGGTTAGTAAAAACCATGTAATAAATTCTTAAAAACATCAGCTGGCCTACTATCTTTATAAGTAAAAAAGCAAGAGCCTTCAAACAATCATTTAGTCATTTATTGGCAAATAATAAATAAGGTCTTTTGCATGATTGGTTTGCTAGGGCTACAGAAATCTTGCATAAATCATCATTTAAAGTTATGATAAAATTTCCAAATACTAAGCTTATAAAATTGATCTCGGACAAAACAATCTGCACCATTAATTACAGTAACATCTTGTAATGAGAAAAGGTAAGTGGCATCATGTATTATCAACAGAATATTAAAAAAAAGGTAAGAAAACAAACCATTCCAACATTCTGCCCAAATGACCCAAGCATGCCAATAGGCTGTGGAGAAACTGCAGGTGAAAAGGGGGACAAGGGCCTATTTCTATCAGAGGGCTTTGACCAAGCTGACCAAAGTCCTCCAGATCTCAATCCATCAAACCCATGCTGCAGATCATGGAAACCATGTTTTCCTGGAAAACTGCCTCCACTAATTGATCCCACAGGAGGATAACTAGGCCTTGGGCCGAAAAGCATGTTATCACCTTGTTGGTCGATGTTTGCCAATGTGTTGAACTCTGGTTGTGAAATGGGTGATGGTGAGGTAATATATGACATATTAGGAGGACCTAGATGCTGGTAATAAGGTGGCCCAGAAAATGGAAATTGCTGAGGGGAGTACAAGTGTGCATCACCACCGACAGAAGGTAAAGGAGTGGTGACTGGAGAATAAGGTCCATAGGGCATTTGCGGACTATATCCATATCCAGCATGAAATACAAGAGAGGGATTATCATTGTAGACACCCTAAATAAGATTAAAAAAAAAAGGTCAGGGAATAATAGAAAATGTGATCTAAGTAAGAAAATGATGCAATGGAGGGGGTGCTTACAGGTGACCCAATTTCTAACCCTTCAGCATTTATGTATGGAGGATATTCATCCCATTCACCAGTCGCATTGTCATAACCTGATTGACAACATGAATAAAATGGCCCCTTAGTTAATTTACCTAAGATATCAAGAATCAGAAACTAAAACAGAAAAATATTGCAGTTACATGCATTTGACGTCTAAACATTAATGCTTAGTGTCATCTGTGTGACATCAATGATCAGTGTGATCAGTGACTGTCAAGTTCAGGGCCCTAAAAAGGACTGTGAGACTAACCCCTGTAGTAGAACGCCTGTGCCTGAGGGGCATAAATATTAGGTGGATAGACAGCACGATCTCCAGGAGAACCAAAAGCTTCAGATTGACCTGTGTTATCCCTCGGATGACCTAAAGGAGCTGTATCCTGAGAGGAATTAGGAGAAACTGACGTCTCATTTTTTGCTGATAGAGTCTGAAAAGAAGTTATAAATAAGGCTTATTTTAAACTTGTGAGTATGGAAAGAAAAAAAAAGTTCTGAGGATTGAAGTTTATGTATAACTACCCGCTCCTCCATGTTATCTGATTCAGCAGGTTTCTCTTCTGCATCCATGATCAGTATGCTCAGTGACTTAGTAGAGTCTTAGAAACACAGGCACTACAAATTTATTGACCAATCAAAGCTAAAATTGGAGATACGAAAACTTGAAGCTATGAATATGTGCGCACAAATCCACACATTCAGACCTATGCACGTATGATAAATATAAGAACGTGAATACTTAAAAAAAAACAAAAAAACAAAAAAACCAGTAAGATCTATTCGATACAAGAATTAAACAGGCTACCGCCATACATAATACAAAACAATGAGCAACCACTCATTAGTAACCAAATTCTATACACTATAACCATTCTTTGATCAGTCAAAGATATCAGCTTGACAACAATAAGTTAGCTCATAAAAACAGACATCACCTTGAATTCTCAAGCATATCAAACATTTTTCTTTTCATGCCACTGGCTCATAATTCCAGAAAGCAACCATGTCAAGAAATCAATTAAGCTTCTTGAACCTCCCCTTCACAATACTTCACTGAATAATTAGCTATACATGACAAGCAAAACGGAGAAGTTGCAATAATTAAGGTCACCTCACACAACCCAGATCTCAGATCTCAAAATGAAACACCCAGCACAGCCCAGATCAAAGCAATTTAATACCTCATACATGTTTACAATATCTCAGCGTACAAAAAGACAAGGATCCTCCAAAAACTAAAGAAAGAAAAAGAAAGATTGACTTTTTATATTCAAACGAACATGACCAAACAATCCACAAGCCAATTCATCCTTTAAATGACTTAATCTCCATCAAATCAAAACACCCCAACAACAAAAAGGAGACTTTGAATTAAAAAGAAAAAGGAAAAAGATAAAAACTGTATACAATTATGATGAAGATAAGAAGTGGGGCAGGTAGAGAAGTACCAGAGGGACGATCTGGATCAGGTTGTGATAGTGATTGGGTTGCCGCCATATGAATGAATCAGAGGAAGATCTCTTCAGAAATGGCACCAGAATCTAAGTCAAAATACCAAAAAAGTATATATCTTTTTCCCAACATAGTTATATAGAGGGAGTGAACAATTTTAAAATTAAAAATAAATAAGTCGAGTGTAGTAGAACTCCATCAATGTTTTTTTAAAAAAAAATATTTAAAAAAATATTAAATTAATAGTTTTATTATTATTTTATTATTTTAATGTTAAAAATATTATTTTAATATATTTTTAATTGAAAAATATTTTTTATAAAAATATTATATATCATATTACTAAATACACACCTGGTTTCTGATTCGATCAAGTTTAAAATAGTAAACAATTTAGCCAAAATTAAACCTAGGATAAATTTTTGATTTTATAAATTTGCAATTAGCTGAGTTGAACCAATTTAGCCAAAATTAAACCTAGGATAAATAGTAAACAAGTATAAAAGAAAAAAGTTCTTCAACTCTCACATCCTGCCTTGCACTGATTTGAAAAAAGAAAAGAAAAGAAAAGAAATTTTATTATTTTAATATATTTTTTAATTGAAAGATATTTATGTATTGTATTACTAATATATTGTATTTTAAAATATATTAAAATAATAAAATTTCTTTTCTTTTCCTTTTAATATTAATTTAATAAAAATATGAAATAAATAATCACGCTGTTAACTTTATTTTTCATAGAGTGATCAAATTAAATATTTTATACAAGTACAGGGACAAAAGGAGTCACAATCCCTCAATTTATAATGGAAGCATCTAAAAATCAACTTATAGTTACGACAAACATCACCCTAAGGTATCTCCTCTCTCAAGGAAGATTTATTTATTTATTTTGCATATATAGGAGTAGAACTCAACAAAATTTGCATGACATGCCACTCCTAACAATCACGACCACAGACAGGCATAAACACAAATTCTCAAACCAAACTGCGGTCTTGGTTGTAAAATTTGACTCTTCAATTTTGTGTCCACAAACTGTTTGACATAATATCCCAACCATTTTTATGATATTACAAATGCTTTAAACAACTCTTCTCGTTTTGTTAACTAGGCATGGAAGTGGCACAGTGTTATCTAGATGGCAATGCAGACGCAGTAGAGTTTTGTACGCATGAGCCGTATCACAATGTTTTAGCAGCTGCAACTTACACTTTGCAGGAGGGGGATAGGCCGAGTCGAACTGGTAGCATTTCACTTTTCGATGTAAATCCTGATGTGGGTCGGTTCGAGTTGTTTTACCGCGTGGAGACTGGGGGGATTTTTGACATTAAGTGGAGTCCTGTCGTTGGGAATGTGGGTCCAATGCTTGCGCAAGCTGATGCTGATGGTTGCTTGAGAGTTCATGGATTAGAGTGCTGTTCTAATGGAGGTAAAAGAACTTCGATTTTGAAAATTTAAGTTGCGTGGCATGTGCGCGCGTATTTATGAGTGAAGTTTTGATTCTTGAAAAATATGAAGTGAAAAAAGGAATTTTGCCCATGAATAATGTTATTGGTGTATAGTTAATCTTACAATTTTCCATGTCCTTAAAAACGCATTTTCTTGGAAACAAATGATGGTGGTCCTTCTTATTTCCTTCTTACATGTTAATATCATGGGTGACTGCTAAGTTAGTAAGTTTATAAACTCTTTTGGCGTTGCCCTAAAAAACCCGGGATAGGACCTTTTTCGTACTTGTGATAGGAGGGATTCAGAAAGGGGAAGGGTTAACATTGATATGTAACCTAACAATTGGACAAAGTAGGAAAATAATGGTTATATGGACTGAAATTATAAATTTAGTGACTTGACTACGAAATCTATGCTCTTGTTGTCTTGTTTGCTTGGTTCTTAGGAGTTTTTTGTTAATTCTTGATGCAGGGGACTCTCTATCTCTAAGAGAGATAGTTGGTGAAAAAATAAGCTCCTCTATGTGTCTTTGTGTGGACTGGAATCCATCAACCACATCTATCTCAGTGGGGCTTTCTGATGGTTCTGTATCTGTAGTGTCCTTTTCAGAGTCCCAGTTAAATGTAATTCAAGAGTGGAAAGCACATGATTTTGAGCTATGGGCTGCATCATTTGACATTCACCAACCTCAGTTGGTATACACTGGTTCGGATGATTGCAAATTCAGTTGTTGGGATTTAAGGGATGGTCCTTCCAATTTGGTGTTTCAGAATTCTAAAGTCCATAAGATGGGTGTCTGTTGCATTGCAAAGAGTCCTAGGGACCCTAATATCTTACTCACCGGTAGTTATGATGAGTATCTAAGGCTATGGGATGTAAGATCAATTTCCAAACCAGTCAATGAAACTTCAGTTTGTTTAGGGGGAGGAGTTTGGAGAGTCAAGCACCACCCATATGTACCAGGCGTGGTCTTAGCAGCTTGCATGCACAATTGCTTTGCAGTTGTGAAGATTGATGAGGAGAAAGGAGAAGTGATGGAAACCTATACCAAGCATGGCTCACTTGCTTACGGTGCAGATTGGCAGAGGGGGAATTTATCTCATAAGGTCAAACAAAACAGCTCTGTAGTGGCTACTTGTTCCTTTTATGATCGGCTTCTTCAGATATGGATACCAGAAAGTAGCGTTGTTAAGCAACTTTAATGCAGTTAAATATATATGTGAAATTAATGACTGAGAAATATTTTTTACATTCAGAGAAGAGAAATACTTTCAGCGAAGACATATTTTTTAATATGAACAATTATTTTAGATTAAACATGATGATTTACCATATCTTTTATACTTAAATTGTAAATGATTATTCAGGATCATCAGACATATAGTTTTGAAACTTGGTAATGTTTAAGTTTTTTGGATCTGGAATGTTTGTCAAACTCATGTTATATTGGGCTTAGCTGACTATCAAGTTTAAATTCTTTGGGTTTGATATATTTATTAGATTTATTTAATTTAATTTTTTTTAATAAATAAAAATCTTAACCAAAACTTAGCTCAATAACTTACAATAAAAACTCAATAGTTCCAGTATTGTTTTTATTGTTTATTCAAAATAGACCTCAGTCAGGCATCCCTTAAACAGGGTCCTAGTATGATCAATGCTTGCACAGATGGGAACAACGTGGTGACTTTAGATTTATTGAACCACTTGAAATTGTTATTAATTTCTATGAGCCTATACCTCTTTATGGTTGTGGGTGATTCCCCGCCTATCCTTGCTCTATGTGTTATAGTAGCTCTAGCATTTGCTGCTTGAAAAGAGTGAAAATTGCACACCATGGCATAAGACAGAGAGGATGCTTTTGTTCTTGAACTAAAGAGAGACTGTTTCTGAGGTTGATCTTTGAATAAGAACAGATTGTTGGACAAGGACGGTAGCTTGTTTGAGTCGCATCAGAAAAACCTATAAGGTTTGTGTTGGTGGTTCAAATCTGCCACCAATGCAAACAACATATTTTGTTGCGGTGCAAACTCAACCCCTTCAGAAAGAGTTGAGGTTGCACCGCAGCCGCAACCTCAAGCCCAACTCTGGCTAGTCTTGAAAATTTTCAGTCCCTGATAAGATTTGAAATTACTTCATGTAGAACCCATACCACATTAATTTTTTCAGTCTTATTTCCCTGCAAAACCCGTTTCTGATCTTTAATTTAAGATTGTTCTAAACACCACAAATGTCTCTCATTGTCTTGTAGATTTTAGCCTCTACATGGTTCAGTCATCAATTTAGACTCTTTACAGAAATGGGTTGGCCCAAGCTTTCATGGTTGGTTTTGCTGTGTTGGGTTCTTTCATCTCTGTGCTTTAGAGCTCTCTGTGATGATGCAGAGGTATCTGTGAAGTTCTTGATGGCTCCCCATGCATTCTCACACTTGAACATAGTTACATTTGAGTTTTATATCAACAAAACTCATCCCTAGAAAATGAATCTGGAGTAAATGTTTGAAAATCCGGTTTCCTTTCTATTTTCTGGTTTATTGTCACTGTTGGTTCATTCATTGAAACTTTTCTTCTTCATTCTCTGTTAACTTATTGTAATTGAATAACATGCATGCAACTGGATAGTGGCTCTCAATCTGATTGTGGAGCTAGTAAGGTTTCCTACCAGGGCTTGCAAAATGGGAATCATATACATTTGAGGTCTGCGTCAAGGGGTCTCAAGGAGTTGGCTGTGCTACCTCTAACTGGACTGTTGGTTAAGAAACCTTCTTTCATTCTTTTTGAGTAAATATTGTGAAATTCCTTTAACAGCTATCCTTTCTGCAGATACCAATTTCTACAGTGACTACAAGAAATAAGCAAACGTAAGTAGTTAAGCATTGTTAAAAATGTTGTGTGGTCATCTGTTGATCTATATATACTGAAGTTCCTTATGATTTTCTGATACTTAACATGAGTATCTTGGTTCTCATAGAGCAAAAGAATTCAAGATCTCTTGATATTGAGGAGTTTTGATCTATGATTGCATGGAATGGCACAAAGGGATCCCTATAGCCGATCCCAACTAGATTGCGATTGAGGCATGGTTATTACAAAAAAACTGAAAGATTTTGTTAATTCACTGTGTATCCAGAGACATTTACACTGTGGATTCACACATTGCAATGCTTTTTTTTATTATTATTATTATCTCCCTCCCTTGTCCTCCAGAAAAAATGGGCAGTAAGCATGGCTCCTCTACATTGGGATAATGGCAATTAGTACTGCCAGTGTTTGCATTTGTTTTTGTGTTCGATCTTTTCTTGATTTTCAACTGGGAGGTGGAGGTAATCCATGCTGGTTTGGCGTCACCCTCTCCTTTCTGAAAATTTTGTACTACTATTTAGCTTTTTTAATTCCCATCTAACTGTCCTGCATGCTTTTACCAAGTAAACTTCTGGTTAGTTAGGGTTTCGTTTTTGGTCATTTTGGGGCTGTGTTTATTTAAGTCTATTTGGGAGACCTGTTGGAGAGTTCTAATTATGTG
>Ga0307513_10002951_pt1 | contig 23213 bp, 12 predicted proteins | sample 15_EM_MG_FD_202174 | JGI IMG/M metagenome (GOLD analysis project Ga0307513, IMG submission 202174) | Populus trichocarpa ectomycorrhiza microbial communities from riparian zone in the Pacific Northwest, United States - 15_EM | ecosystem: Host-associated > Plants > Roots > Unclassified | place...
TTCCAATTCAGAACGAGAGGCTGCCATCCACTTTCGCAAATGTATTTCTCGTAATCGGCGCTTGAGTGTGGATTCGGAGACAGGATTATCGGGTAAAACATTCGCATTGATTTCAGCGAGGGAGATTACAAGAATTCGAGTAAATCCAGCCTAACACCGCTCATCAAATGCTGCCGCAAACCGACTCTTCGGAATCGTACAGCTGCTACATGCCCGACGTTCCCGACATATCTGGTAATTGGATCACCACCTGCTTTCCCGGAGTCTGTGACCCCATCTCACAGAAATTGCCGTTTGTTAGTATCAGCAGTGTTGGATGAATATGGGTTTTGTCCCGGGTGGTCTGCGATGTTTATTAGTTTTTGCTTTCGGTCCTTCTTCTAGAGTTTTCAGGGATTGAGTCGGAAGTTTGTTGGGTAGGCCAACCTTTCTCTCACTCACGGGCAATCTCATTCTTTTACTCAATTATGGAATATATTTTGGTAGAGGATATATCTTAGGATCTATTTTTGGGCAGAGCGTGTTTTCGTCCTATACAATAACTCTTTTTTCCTTCCTCTTGTTTGAACATAGGGGAATGCGTGGGATACTTAGATACATTGTCAACGCACTCGGGGGTGAATGGAAGAGATTGACATTTTGTAGATTGGAGGAACAGCTGGGGGTGGCCGCGTCAGATAGTGAAAGGCCGCTTGAAATAGAAGGCCGCAATTGTAGATAACAAACAGCTCCTTTCCCGAACGAGCTTATGCCTTAAGTTTCTAAATTATGCACTTAATTTATCTTCTAATTGTTGAAAATGGTGCTGCTCGCCATACTCTCATGATACTTCCTTTGTTCAGATAGCTTCCGGGAGCGCGTTTGTTTGTGGCTTCGGATATGCGCTGAGGATCCGGGCATATAGTTCTGGCATCGGGCATGGGTTTGTTTTCGGAGACTCGCCTTGGCTTCGGGTATACGGTCCGGCTTTGGGTGTTTGGTTTGTACGTTCGGGAAAGCATTGCGAATGCAGGAATGCGAGACAGTTTTGGGATCGTGCAGCTTTCGGGAAAGCCGGGAGAAAAGCGGAAGTACTGTAAGCCCAGCGTGAGAGAGCTGGAAGCCCAGGGCAGTGAAATAGTTTGTTTTTCTTTTTGTCAACCGGGAGTGCTCACGGGGGAAGGAGAGACTCACATGGAGTAGTGCGGTACCTCATGGATGGATATGATGTCTTTGCGATTGATATATACTCCTGTGATCGCCCTTAAGTTAGTTATTTAGTCAGTTAGTCCGTCGATAGAGTAGTCGTTGAGCGAGATACTGTGGTTGTTAAGTTAGTGAAGAGTTTTCCCCGCTCCTGAGTGCGATCGTTTTAGGTGTGAGTTCCTGGGCGTTTATCGTTTTCGTTTCGTTTCACCAATCGTCACTCGCCGTGAATCGTTTGGCCGTCGAAGTCTAAAACTAATTCTCCAATGCACAGTACGATTCTCGTATGCTACCACAAACAGGGGACATTGGACATATGGCTAGCAGAAACAGAGGATGAAAACAAGAAAATGTACACTTGGCGGGGGCTGCAACGCCGAAGTATGATTGGGACTAGGAGGGTTGCTTTCACTGGAATAGGTTAAGCTCGGAGAAACGGCCTTTTGTCTCGCCGCCTCTCTCTCCAAGTCAATGGGAGTGAGGACTACAAAATACCCGTTCAAGGGCTAGCCATAGATTTCCTAAAAAGGGATGGGCAGATTACCGTAGAAGGGCGGAATCCATCATCATGGGATATCACTCGTCACCTCGAGTTCCCACTGTCAAGAGTTGAACGTTTTGTTGTGCAGCGGAAGATTGTTGATTAAGTGCTCCAGCTAGCTAAGCGAAACATGAACGGTATAAGTACACCCTATCGTTATGACGCAACCCATGATGTGGAGTACACACTTCCGCGTACGCCCCCATATAAAAAATGGTGCCAGGAAGTCTCAAGCAAATCTCTCATACCCCCGCCCGGAGGACCATTTCTCAACACCTACAACGTGTTTACTTTTATTTTCTTTGTTAAATCTGTGGTATGATTATAGGTGCCTGACAAGCACTTCCCTAGGGGGTAGCCTCTGCACTCAAAGGTGCCACCAGTTACTCTATAACCGAATCACTTATTTGAATCCCCATTTCGGAGACTTAAAAAACGGCTAGTAGATAAGTAGGAAACTTGTACTCCGGTACAAGGGTAAGTCCGGCGTACTGCTATTTTCAGGTTTAGCTACTCTCTCCCTACTTTTAGTCCGGGTAACCATACCCCTATGGTGATCGCGAAATCTCCACGTCCCTAACTCACCTCTGCCACTCCTCTCTACGGTATGAGGGCATGATAGCAGTAAAATAGCAGCAAGATGGCTTCTCGTAACCCAGATGGGTCGTAAATTATAGATTCAAGTAGAGGCAAAGGCGGGCTGGAGATACTGCAAACTATTGGGCCCCTTGTGGTGGAGGGGCAGCACTACTCGTGCCGGTAGGAGGGTTTCCGAGCGCGCCCGACTTTTGCGGCCCATCTGTTGTGATCATGAGGGATCACTCAGATTTCCTAATTTGTGCTATGGTAGGTTCCACACAAATACCCGACCCGTTTTGGAAGTGCGCCCGACTTGGGTTTACCCCCCAAGTATACACCAAGCCGAATCCCGTAAAATCGATGGTTGGCCTAAACCAGATGTAGTCAGAGCTTATTTTAACCCAGAGACATGACTTAAGTAAGAATAATAGCCGTATCTCCACACATATCCAGTATATTTTGCCCTTAATACGAAGCATTAACCATCGACATACCTTCGCCCTACATTCCCAACACCCTGGATCACACCTTTATCCAACCTTCCTCAGCCCCCGCATCCTCCCTTGAGCAATGATGTGCAGGAGGCACGGGGGGGGGGGCGCGGTTGTCCTGTTAGAAACTATATTACGCTGCTCGGCATGCCTTCTCGGTACCTCCTTTGTTGTTTAGAGAGCCTCCGGGGGGGGCTTGTTTGTGGCTGCGCAAATGCGCTCAGGATTCTGGCATGTGTTTTGTGTTTGTGGAAATCATTTCGAATACAGGAATGCACGAGGGTCCTGGAACTGTGCAGCCGGCGGGAATGACTGGAGAAAAGACGGGAGTAAAGCGGGAACGCTGCAGACCAGCGAGAAAGCGCTGGAAGCCTCGAGGCAGTGGCAGAGTTTGTCTTCATTTGTCAGCGCGGGAGTCATGAAAAGGAAAGGGGCGACTGACATGGAATAGCATGAGTCTGTGTGGTGGCTCATGGATGGATGAGAGGTTATTGTGGTTGATATATACTCCTGTCATCGTGGTTAGTTAGTTGTTGAGAGAGTGTCGTTCAATGAAGTGAACTTGACCGCTGCGAGTGTGCGATCGTTTTAGTGAGGTAACTCTTGGCTTTTCGCCGTTTCGTTTCGTTTTCGCCGTCACCGTCGATCCACGTCTGGAATGTCCCTCCTCGTATTACCTTGTTTCTAATGTCGGTGGATATTAGAGAACTTGACAGTGTCCGGCCATGAGGAGTCTCGGGGAGTGCATTCTTGGCTGGCTTAAGGAAGCCAGGAGAATGCGCCATGTTCGCTACAGGGGTTGCTGTATGCTAGTTTGCGGCTGGCTGTTATATATGGGGACGACTTGTCTTTTTTAACCTTAAAAACCCCTTCTAAATGTAGTTCACCACTGGAGAATTTATCACGGAGGACCGGAGCAGCAACAGGATTAGTTTTGGAGGATTACTGAGGGTTATCAGAGCATAGATAGTTCAACAACTAGGATCGGTTGGACCTTCCCTCACCCTCCGGGTTTTTTCCTGTCTTTCTTCCTGGCATTGGGCACGATTGCAGGGCTAGTATTTATCTTGAATTGAATAGAATTAATTGCGGATTGTGGGATTTTCTTTCACCTCGGGGGATTTACCTGGTGTGCAGTTGGCGGTACTTGTGTCCTAGAAGGAAGACTGATCGGCCCCGGCCACTTTTGTTTCCGGTACCCTAAACCCCTCGAAATCCACCATCTCCGTTAGCACTGTAACCACCGGATCCGGAGTCAAAAGCTGCCTGGAAGAGAGATAGATAGAGGGAGAGAGGGGGGAAGGTTACGGTAGTGGATACCGAGTGTGCTATAGGCCCTGTAGCGCACTTTGGGCGCGCAGCGTTTGTGGCTAGTAACAAGAAGTGTATTATTATAAATGAATATTTCTACTAATATCATACTCTAGGAATGCTGCAGAAAGAGAAACTCAATGAAAATGGAGGGGGAAAAAGAAACATAAGGGCGCTAGTGTACATACAAGATGATAAAACACGTCGAATCTAACCAAAACGGAAATGCCAGTTGCGGCAAAATGCTGTGGATGGCGTGAGATTAGCTCACGAGAATCCCCATACCTGTGGTACTCTATCAAGGCGAAAAATAGGAAAATAAAAAATAGAAAAAACAAACAGGAATAAAGTCAAAAGGAAAAAATAAAACTCTAAACTAGCTCCAAAAGCAGAGATAATAACTAGTAGAGCTAGGTATCGATTGGGGGTTAATAAGGATTTGGAATTAGAGTTTCTAGCGTCTGATAATAACTTCACCACACCCCGCCGCCGCATCACAGTAGCATATGACAAGGGTGTCCGGCCATTGAGATCCTGTGAGTGGGGATTGACGTCCTCGCGGCCCAGAAGCACCTTCACTACACCCTCATGCCCTCTGAAGGCAGCAAATGATAGAGGTGTTCGACCGTGAGCATCCGGTGAATTGGGATTGACACCATGGGATTCTAGAAGTAGCTTCACTACATCTGGAGCCCCGGTAATGGCGGCGTATGATAGCGGTGTCAGACCATTGCCATCAGATGAATTGGGATTGCTATCCCCGCGCCCCAGAAGCACCTTCACTATACCTCCATGTCCCCTCGAGGCAGCAAATGAAAGGGGTGTCCGGCCGCTGCTATCTGGTGAATTAGGATTGACACCGTTGGTTTCTAGAAGTAGTTTCACCACACCCGGAGCCCCCAAAATGGCAGCATATGACAGCGGTGTCAGGTTATTGCCATCCGATGAATTGGGATTGACATCCTCCCGTCGTAGAAGCAGTTTCACTACATCCTCATGTCCCCCTGAGGCAGCAAAGGACAGGGGTGTTCGGCCATTGTTATCCGGTAAATCGGGATTGACACCCCAACGTCCTAAATACAGCTGCATCAGATCCTCTCGCCCCCACTGGGCAGCATACGATAGGGGTGTTAGGCCATCGCTATCAAATAAATTGGGATCGATATTTGGGCTTTCCACGAGTAGCTTCACCACACCTCCATGCCCCCCCGCAGCAGCATGTGATAGCAGAGGTCGGCCAACCCTATCTAGTGAATTGGGATTGACATCTCCGCGTCCTAGAAGCAGCCCCACTACACCTTCGGATCCTCTCGATACAGCATGTGATAGGGGTGTTCGCCCTTCGCTATCCGGTAAATCAGGACTAATGTCCTCGCGTTCGAGAAAGAGCTTCATTAAACCCTCTGAAATGACAGCATAGGATAAAGGTGTTCGACCATTGTTATCCGGAAAATCGGGATTGACATCGGCGCGCCTCAGAAGCAGCTCCACTACACCTTCGTGTCCTCCCGAGGCAGCATAAGACAAGGGTGTTCGGCCATTATTATCCGGTAAATCAGGATTGACACCGCTATGCTTTAAAAATCGCCTCACTAAATCCTCTCTCCCCCACTTGGCGGCGTACAACAGGGGTGTTAGGCCATCGCTATCCGATGAGTTAGGATCGATATCCGAGCTTTCCACAAGCAACTTCACTATACTTTCATATCCCCCAGCGGCAGCATATGATAGCGGGGGTCGACCATTGCTATCCGATGAATTGGGATTGACATCCCGGCGTCTCAGAAGCAGTTTCACTACACTTTCATGCCCCTCTGAGGCAGCATATGATAGCGGTGTCCGGTCAGATTCACTTGAGGTGTCGGGGTTAACATCTCTCTGCTTTAATAGCAGCTCCACTATTCCCTCATGGCCATTCTCCGCAGCCCACGAGAGCGGTGTTCGTCTATATTCACTTGAGCTATCGGGGTTGACATCACTCCGCATCAAAAGCAGCATCACTATTCCCTCGTGGCCACCCTCGGAAGCCCACGAGAGCGGTGTTCGGCCAGATTCATTTGCGCTATCGGGGTTGACATCTTTCCGCCTCAAGAGCAGCCTTACTATTCCCTCATTTCCGTTCTGGGCAGCCCACGAGAGCGGCGATTGGCCATACTTGGTACCTAGGGTATTGGGGTTGACATCTTCCCGCCCTAATAGTAGCTTCACTGTTCCCTCATGGCCATTCTCGGCAGCCCACGAGAGCGGTGTTCGACCGGATTTGCTTGAGCTATCGGGGTCGACATATCTCCTACCACGTAGTAGACCCGCTTCCCGCAGCGCCCTCCCCCATCGACGACCGATGCTCGCAGGATTGACAAATGGGGGTTCAAGAAGTAAACTCACCACTCCCTCATGTCCATTTCCAGCAGCCCATGAGAGTGCGGTTCGGCCACAATTCGCGCCCTGCTGATCAGGCCGAATATTTTCTTCTTGCAAGAGCAACCTCACTACCTCTTCATGACCGTACCTTGCGGCCCATATGAGTGGCGTCACACCCGCACCATCTATTTCGTTCACATCCCATCTATTCATCTCTATCAAGGTATTTGCGACTTCAGCGATGCCGAAGTATGAGACACAGTGCAATGCAGAAAATGGCTTATCGCCAAGGCCCCATCCAAGGGGCCTCGTCCCATTGACCCACCTCCAAATGAGTTTAGTAGATACGTGACTATCAAACTGATCAAGGAGCTGCAACGCAAATTCTTTTGCGCGATCTGAGGTCTCCATTCGCATATGGGTTCCCCAGTATAGAGAAGAATATTCAAGGAAGGGTGTGCCTCGCGGGTCAGGGAATGGGCCGGCTGAAAGATCCTTGACGTGCCGAAAGTTGAGATACGCCAAGCAGGTTTCGGCCATCGTCGAGTGGGCTCTGTCAAGGAGCTCGGCATGTGTGAAAAGATACTCCTGGAGTGTAAAATTGATCAACCTAATTGTTGAAGCACCTTTATCAACCGTCATAAGTCCTTGGCAACAGTCCATCAGGGTCGATATCGCAGGAATGCCATCGCTATCGAGATCATTTGACCCTATCCGGATTGCTACGGCGTGACATAACTCATCCACCCGCAAAGGCCGCCTCGAATGGGAGATCCACATCAGTGCGGCCATCCCGAGTCTTGCCTTCTCTCCACCCTGGGCCTTTACCCTTCCCAGCGTTGCCCCGTATGCCCCTCCCAAGTCTAAGCTATTCTTCATTGCTCCAAGCTTTTGTCTCCTTGAATATATGGTGGTCTCTTGTAGAATCGTCTCGATACTTAGGGAAACAAGCAGGAATCTAAATACAAGATCGTTCAGCAAATAGTTTTAGGTATTTTTAGAAGTGTGCCCTTCCTACTTACATTCCGGACCCTGTTCCGGGAATATTCTGAATAATTTCCTCCTCTAAACTCTCATCCATCGCGTCCGGAATCGTGTCCTCTTTCAGCTTTGTTCGGAGGAATGTGATGATGTCATTCTTGGTGGGTGTTATGGAGCAAGTCGCGACCCTTCCCCCAAGATGCTTCTCAACCTCATCCATGATATGTTGTCTCCCAGTCATGAATAGTCGAACGCCGGGGGACTTCTGGAGAATTTGGTTGAGTAAATCTAGGAGGCTCTCCCGATGTCCTGGCGGACACTCGTCCAGGGCGTCAATGCATATAAATGTGCATCCTGAGGACGAGATATCCTGCAAGAGCTCCACAATTTCAGAAAGCGGTAGCTTCGGGCCACCAATGACCTTCTCTCGGCCTCGGAAAACTCTGACTATTCTTTCCGGAAATGCTTCAAGTCCAGCAACAACCTGTTTCAACACCGAACCCAGAACAGCAGCTGGCGATTGCTCCCGAGCGGCGAAGTCGAAGTTGAAGCACGCAACGGCAGCGTTCTCCTCCATGGCCTGCTTGCGTAACGTATCCACCACCAGGGAGCTAACATTGCAGCTTATTAGCAATATCTTTCTTCCTTCGAGTCGCTTCCCTCTCACCTAATGTAAGTCTTGCCAACTCCTGGATCTCCGTAGCAAAACAAGGCTGCCCCACCAGATCTATCGCCATGGATACTACCAAACCAGTTCCGATATTCTTCACTTTGTAAGAGCCAGCCTCCCACCCCATCGACTCTACGTGTTTGGATTTCGTGGTGTCGTCTCTGGGGCTCGAGAGGCGATAGCCAGGCCAAAATCTCCGACCTCTCGTCAGCCGCAGCAGTGTGACCCCGCGCAGTGTTAGAATCAGTGATATTGAAAGGATTATCGTCGGTGATGCGCTGTCGAGACATTTTGTATTATTCGCAGTTTTGAGGGCTGTAGAGGATAGGTTCTTGAGAAATTTTGTGCGGTGGATTTGGTTGAAATAATTCCTGGAGGGCGAAGAGGAGCTGAGGGAATCACAATCCCAAGGCTTCGCAGGCAAGAGTCTACCAGTGGTCCAATCCACCTGGTACTGGCAGATTGTCTGTGAAACCAATCTGCTGGTAATTGGTGGCTACCTTACCAGATACGTAAACCGCAAGCGGCTGATGGCGGAATGGATGGCATGAAGGTGCCATGTTCTACCGGTATTGCGCTACCGGTATCGGTTCCCACAAGGAATGTCCCCTCGCAAGGAATAGGTGCTTGTAGCATCCCTCATGTGGTGAATAGAATTACCGGTACCGATGTTACAAGTAAACTGGAAGAAACTACCGTATTCGATTCGTAAGGGTTTTATATGCCATTGCGCAAGCCGCATGCATGTACTCGCGACAGGGGTAAAGTATTGGAACAAACTGGGGTCATGATGGCCAATGCGAAACCCCCTTTATTCAGATCCCAAGATACTTAAGAGGGAAAATAACCGCTTTTTTTTGCTCATCGCACAGACATTCGCCCCCATGTTTGTTCCAATACTTTACCCCTATCGTGCGTATTTTAGCCTGAAATAAAATACACACGATATAAAAAACAAACAAAAAAAAACTATTCGATTCATACAGTATGGCCGAGCTTCCTTATTGCCCCTGCTGCGGTCTTCAATGCCCCCCGTTCAGTTTTGAACTTTGTTCTTGAATACTGGTAAGAAGTTCCGCGCACAGTCGCACCCAGCTCCGGTATTCCGGACGGCCAAAATGCAGAGAGCTCCCCGGCACAGGGCGATCCATGACAGCAGGCTATGTTTTAGCATACGGTAGAGGAATTCAGAACTCATTGAAATTCAAACGGAGCAGCGGGCATTAGAGTTATCATCATCCAGGATAGTGTGGGGGGGGGAGGGGGTAACTAGGACAACAAAAGGTATTCGGCTGGCACATTAAGCTAGAGAGCTTCTTAGAGAAAGCAAACTTCTATGCTCTAAGCAAGAGATATTTCCTGAATGGTATGATAGTAATTAGTTTTTGTTGTAGAGATTTGTCCTTGTGCCCCAATGGTTGAGGCTGAAGGCATCCTCGTAGATGAGAGCAGGTTTGATTTGGGTTTGTGCCAGGTGAAGCACTCGGCAAGGCAGCGCCCTCAGCGACGCTTGGCATTCTTCATTGGTATCATACCAAATTTCGTAGGAATCAGCCGCAAATATTTGCCAAGCCTCGCTGGAGGCCAAGTATGATACCGTAAGGGATGGTTGTCCCATCTCCCACCCCCCATTTGAGTTTGTTGATCACCTTCCTTCGATGCCCCACCCCCAGAGATCAAATTCAACAACAAAGCCGGTAGCTATCATACACGAGATAAATCCGATACCGCGCCGAAAATCCGCCATTCCGACAGATAGTGACTGTGGTAGTGTCGTGGCGGTTATGGGAGCGTGTAGGATAACTGCAACAGATCGGCCGCCGATGGGAAACGCGTCGTTCCGGAATGGTCGTCTCCCCTCGAACCTCGCGAAAGACATCGGGATAGGCATCGGCTGGGTGGCGGTGTGGGCGACTAGCTTCTTCTTACGAACGAGTTTATACCTTGGGGTGAAAGTGGTGACCAAACTCCAAGCCTGCCTTGTTCTGTTGGGGGAATCACGGCGATGGGGGGCCTTGCGCGCTACGTGTGCATTGGGTATAGATTGCGGCTGCTCTTGGAGAGTGTGGGCGAGGCTAAATAGTAGCACTGACAGCTCCCTTTTGGTAGATGGACCATGGCGATCGGATAGCTGCGGGCAACATGGTTGTGGCATGTACAGTATGTGCCGGTACTACGGCTTTCGTGCTCGGAATGAACAATCCGTGGCAGCGTCACTTACACTGTTAAAGCAGGTTGTCAATACATCGGAACTGATCCCAGATGAGGCACAGCCGTCATTTGAAATTCGAAAGGGGGGTTGGTGGTCGCAGGCTCTTGCTCCTCGACACCCTCAGGAGCTCGTCAAGCCTTCGTCATGACTACGGAGGGTACTTATCTGCATAGATGCCCTGGATGAGCTTCCTGCGAAACTCCAGCTAGAGTTTCAGGAATCCTTACAGCAGGTTGTGCGGAGGTGCTGAAAGGTCGATTCCGGGCTACACAAACAGAAGGTGCAGATAGCGAAATCACTTCCGTCGATGGAAATGATAGTACGAACGGAAAACAAACACCAAGACAAACGAAGATGCTTCCGGAGGGGCAATCACCGCTCACACTACCGGAAGTAGGAGGACGAAGTAGATAGAATCACAAAGTTCCCGGTAGAAAAAGAAAGAAAAGTCACGATGGCGTTCGGAAAATACCTCTTCCCATGAGGTTGTCATTGTTCTCTGCGTCGGCTGCTTCCCTTGTTGTGCCTGTCTATCTAGCTACAGCCTTTTATAACCCTTCGCCCCCTGTTCAAATCACGTAATCCCAAGCTAGCCCATCCTGTCCACCATACTAACTCCCTATCTACGGGTTAGGAAAACTATCTAAGTACATAGTGCTGTAGCGGTAAACACAATTTCATACGCCACAGTGCCCAAACACTCGGCTATTCCTCACAGGGAGACTTCACATATGTGACAAAGTACAGCGCTACGTTTCCGGAACTCCTGAGATTTTGCCACTAAGTCTTAGGAAGCATGACATTGGGTTATATTTGAGAATTAGTTGAACTGGAATCCGGAGCTCGATGCAATGGGCGGGAATTAGAAGCCGGTATTCAAAGAATTTTACGGGGAGTATGCATTTTCACGATGTATTGACTTCTAGGAGTAGAGCTAATGGTTGTCACTAGACTCCCCCTGGCGCTCCCAATATGAACGCAGCCCTCGTAGAGGCGACCATTCACTAGACTTTATAGGATGACCAATCCCCTTGGTTTATAGAAAGCATACGACAAGATATTGAATCGGATGGAATGGAGGGTGTGAGAACATATAAGCTTGGAATACCAACGCTCATGCGCACGTCTTACACTAGATGTCCTTACAATCAGAGGAGTTACGCCATGCACTTTGGGTAGAATTATGGGCGGAAGATTTCAACTTCAGCCAATGTCTGTACAACCTCGTTCCAAAAGTTCTCGCACCCAGGGTGGTACTGTGACACCAAGGGCTAAAGTTATAATACATCTGGTATAAAAATTCGTCACGGTACTAGCCAGGGTGCGAGAACTTTTGGAGCGAGGCTGTAACATTAGAGGGTGATATAGTGACTAGATACCAATCTCAATGATTGCGGAATACCGAGACACGACAGTGCACCGAATTGATATTTAGCAAAAGGCTGATAATAGAATTGCAATGGTAGAAAAAAGAGATAGATTAAACATGAAATATTACCATAGTAGTATTCGAGTAGGCAAGCAAGAGCCCATTTAGTATTCTGTATCGTACCGGTGCCTGGTTTTTCGCTACGGGGTCGTACTTGTTCTCGCTTAGCCTTTGCTGACTAAGTTAAGCTTTCACAACGACTGATCTCTGGTGACTGTACCAGCCTAACACACCAGACGCAGTGCATAGTCAAACACCGCTCCAGTGGACTGCCGGGAATGGGGTGGAGGGGTAGTTAAGCTGCTGTTGGGGTAGGAAATTTTCAACCCCGATAGTTTGAATTAATCCCGCCGAGTACAGCTCACACGGACTGCCGGAGTGGTGATCAAAGAGTAGTGAAGCTATTGTTGGGGCGGGAAGATGTCAACCCCGACATCCTAGACACAGTGCTTAACCAAATGCAACTCTTGCGGGCTGCCAGGAGTGGTCATAAGGGAGTGAAGCCACTGCGGGGGTGAGAAGATGTCAGCCCCAAGAAGTCGAGCAAATCCAGCATAACACCGCTCATGAAATGCTGCCGCAAACAGACCCCCTCGAATTGTACGGCTGCTGCGTGCCCGACATTCCCGACGGATCCGGTAATTGGGTCCTCGCTTGCTTTCACAGAGTCTGTAATCCCGTTCCACAGAAATCGCTGTTTGTTCGTATCAGCAGTGTTGGGTGAATATGGGTTTTGCACCGGGTGGTCTGTGATGTTTATTAGCTTTTGCTTTCGGTCCTTCTTCTAGGGGTTTCAGGGATTAAGTCGGAAGTTTGTTGGATGAACTAACCTTTCTCCCGCTTCTAGGCAATCTCATTCTTTTACTCAATGATGGAATATTTAGGTTTTGGTGGAAGATAGATCATAAGATCTAATTTTGGGCAGAGCGTGTTTTAGTCCCATACAATAACTCTCTTTTTTCCTTCCTCTTGTTCGAACATAAAGAAATGCGTGGGATACTTAGATACATTGTCAACGCATTCCGGGGTGAATGTAAGAGGTTGACGTTTTGTGGATTTGAGGCACAGGTGGGGGTGGCCGCGTCCGATAGTGAAAGGCCGCTTGAAATAGAACGGCCCAATTCCAGAAGACGAACAACTTCTTTCCCGAACGAGCTTATGTCTTATGTTTCTAAATTATACACATGACTTATCTTCTAATTCTCGAATGCACAGTACGATCTCGTATGTTACCACAAATAGGGGACATTGGGGATATGGCTAGCAGAAACAGAGGATTAAAAGAAGAAAATGTGTACTTGACGGGGGCTACAGCGCCGAAGCATGGTTGGATGCAGGAGGATTGCTTTCGCTGGAAATGGTTGAGCTCGAAAAACAGTCTTTTTTTCTCACCGTCTCTCACTCCAAGTCAATGGGAGTGAGGACTACAGAATACGCGTTCGATGGCTAGCCATAGAGTTTCTAGAAAAGGATAGGTAGATTAGGAGGGCGGAATCCAACATCATGTGATATCACTCGTCGCCTCTGTTGGACTTAGTTTTATCCGCCGTACAGAAGTAGTTTTCTTTTACTCTTGTTTGCTTCCTTAGTCTCCCCTTTACTTCCGCAATTTCTAAGCTGCGCATTGTTGAAATTATACTTTCGGGTATGTACTCTCTATCTTCTTGAGTACGACAGTACTTCATAGTTCATACTTGTTTCACTTCAATGCCGTCAGAGTCTAAGCTCAATTCATTTGTTTTGGATCTTTCATTTATTTCGCTGCTCAATTGGTCAATCATAGATGTAACTCTATGCGCATCAGATCTTTTTTTGGTCTTCTTTTGTTTTCTTGAAGTTCTTTTCTACAGGGGATATGTATTCTTGTTGCGCAGCATAAATAGCACGCTCTCCGCTTCCTTAGAAAATCAAGCTTCTTTTCTCTGGTCCGGGGGAACATAAACATCAACAGCCTCGAAATTCTTATGTCGGAAGTATTACTTCAATGTGATGTGCGGTTCACATATGTTCCGCCAATGGCCAGGCTACTTGGAATGTGGGGTACGAGGAAGTAACCTGAGTCATATTGATGTATGTTGATACGGCGGATTGTTATAAAGTACCGCAGTCTGGGGCGTCTATAGGCAAGTAAGCAAGATAGAATCAATCTCTTTCTTTCTTTCATCGTTCGAGTCCCATTACTATACACTGCATCTCCGGCCTCTTCTGTGCGACCTCCGACATCTTACAGCAAATTTACTCTTTTTTTCATTTTTGCTAAATCCCCAGTATGATTATAGGTACTTAAGCACTTCTCTATAGCGTAGCTGCTGCAATCGGGAAAGAGCCTAAGTTATAGCAAATCAAAACTCTAAGCAAAACAGAAACAAAAGAAATTATCTTGTATGTAGAGTAGGAAGTGTTGTTCATTGTTGTCTAGTAGTAAGAGCAAGGGAGGTAACTTAGATAAGAAGCACACTTGTACATACCAAGCTGAATCCTGTACAATCAATGGTTAACCTAAACCCAATGTAGTCAGAGTTTATTTCTGCTGGAAATGACGCTGCTCGCCATACTCTCACAATAGTTTCTTTGTCGTTTGGATAACTTCATTGGAACATGCTTTGTTTGTGGCTTCGGAAATGCGATGAGGATTCGGGCATATGTTTCGGCTTTGGGCGTGTTTGTGGAAAGCATTTCGAATTTAGGCATGCGCGATAGTTTTGGGATCGTGCAGCTTTCGGGAAAGCGGGGAGAAAAGCCGGGAGAGAAGCGGAAGCACGGTAGGGCAGGCGTGAGAGAGACGGAACCCCGGCAGGAGTGGGAGAGTTTGTCCTCCTTTTGTCAGCCTGCCCGGGAGCCATGATGGGGAAGGGGAGACTCACATGGAGCAGATGTCTTTGCGACTGATATATACTCCTAGTGAAAAGATTTTCCCCTCCCCCCGAGTGTGCGATCGTTTTCATTGTGAGTTTGCTTGGCGTTTCGTTTCACCACCCGTCACCCGCCGTGTATCGCTTTGGCAGTCGAAGTCTGGAAATTTCACCCTCAATGCGAAGCACTAACCGTTAGCATATCTTCGCCCCATGTCCCCAACGTCGCGGATCGCACCTTTATCCTACCTTTTTCAGCCCTTGCATCCTAATAAATGCCGTTCCTCAGCCTTTCTAAGTATGATAACAGGGATGGGATTCACTAAGAACATATATAGCAAGTGGTTATCCCTTGAGCAATGATGTGTAGGTGGGGGGGGGGGTGATTGTCCTGTTGAAAACCATATTATGCTGCTTGGCATGCCCTCTCGATACCTGCTTTGTTGTTTAGATAGCCTCCGGAGAGCCGCTTGTTTGTGGCTTCGGAAATGCGCTTAGGATTCTGGCGTGATGTTTTGTGTTTGTGAAAAGCATTTCGAATGCAGGAATGCACGAGTCCTGGAACTGCCCAGCCTGCGGGAATGCCGGGAGAAAAGACGGGAGAAAAGCGGGAACGCTGTAGGGCCAGTGAGAAAGAGCTGGGAGCCCAGAGGCAGTGGCGGAGTTTGTTTTCTTTTGACAGCCCGGGAATCATGAAAGGGAAAGGGGAGACTCACCGGAATAGCATGAGTCTGTATGGTGGCTCATGGATGGATGGGAGGTTATTGTAGTTGATATTAGTGTATATCACGAGCCGACTCGAGTCGGGCCGGACCATAGGCTCGAGCCGGCTTAGCTGATGAGCAAAGAGACTCGAGCCGCTCGAGCTTTACCACAGGGCTCGAGCCTGGAATATATATGCTCGTGGGGGAAGGCTCGAGCTGGCTCCCACCTGAATTTGTTAATCGATACAAGATATCACCTGCTCAAAGGCAGAACAGCTGGAAGTCGGAAGGATTCTCATGGATCGAGATTCAATTGGTATTGAAATCCATGATCTCAAGGGGTCCGAAGCTTGGTTGGGACTAATCTGGCTCGGGTCGGCACAATTTATTTCCCGGAAATACCTGTCTTTTGAATCAACAATCGTGCAAGCCATAGAGTTCGAGAAAACATTTGCTTCGCAGCCTACAATACTAAACTACCCGTTGACATTTAGGCCTCCAATGATGTGTGCAAAAGGATTCTCATAAGGAAACCCTTTCAAATATTAAGTTCATACCGTTTCTTCTTTCCGGGCCTGCCCTAGGATTCATATTGCGATACCTGTCCCCTCCCGCTTTCACCAGCCCCTCACTTCACCTGTCCCCTTTCAGTCCCGTTCCCTTCCGCCCTACCCGTTGCCAGATTTGAGATAAAACTTTTCAGAGGATCAAATATCACAAAAGCTCGAGCCTGGCTCGTGTCTGGCTCGAGGAATTACAGTCACCACCGGGGGCATGGCGAAACTGGACGGGTGGCGAACAGGGATTAATCCCTCTGAACCATTTGTAACCCTAACCTTAACAAATCCATTTTTGCCCATGAAGGACCCCTGTTCGCCGCCCGCCCAGTTTCGCCATGTCCCCGGTGGTGACTGTAGTCGGCTCTTGAGGCTCGAGCTTCTCCGCTCGTGGCAAACACTAGTTGATATACAAGTATACTCGGTCATCGTCGTTGGTTAGTTGTCGAGAGAGTGTCGTTCAATGAAATGAACTTCCCCACTCCAAGTGTGCCATCACTTTGGCGAGAGAACTCTTGGCTTTTCGCCGTTTCGTTTCGTTCTCGCCGTCGCCGTTGATCCACGTCCAAAATGTCCCTCCTCGTATTACCTTGTTTCTAACGTCGGTGGGTATTAGAGAACTTGACAGTGTCCCACCATGAGGAGTCTCGGGGAGTGCATTCTTGGCTGGTTAATAAGGAAGCCAGGAGAATGCGCCATGTTCGCTACAAGGGTTGTGTATGCTAGTTTGCGACTGGCTGTTATATATGGGGACGACTTGTCTTTTTTAACCTTAAAAACCCCTTCTAAATGTAGTTCACCACTGGAGAATGTATCACGGAGGATCGGAGCAGCAAAAGGATTAGTTTTGGAGGATTACTGAGGGTTATCAGAGCATAGATAGTTCAACAACTAGGATCGATTGGACCTTCCCTCACCCTCCGGGGGTTTTCCTGTCTTTCTTCCTGGTATTGGGCAGGATTGCAGGGCTAGTATTTAGTTAGCTTGAATTGAATTGAATTAATGGCGGATTGTAGGATTTTCTTTCACCTCGAGGGATTTTACCTGGTGCGCAGTTGGCGGTGCTTGCGTCCTAGAAGGAAGACTGGTCGGCCCCGGCCACTTTGTTTCCGGTACCCTAAAATCTCCCGAAATCCACTATCTCCGTCAGCGCTGTAACTACCGGATCCGGAGTCCAAAGCTGCTGGGAAGATGGATAGATAGAGGGAGAGAGGGGGGAAGGTTACGGTAGTGGATACCGAGTGTGCTATAGGCCCTGTAGCGCACTTTGGGCGCGCAGCGCTTGTGGCTAGTAACAAGAAGTGTATTATTATAAATGAAAATTTCTACTGATATCATACTCTAGGAATGCTGCAGAAAGAGAATCTCAATGAAAATGGAGGGGGGGAAAGAAACAGGAGGGTAGTACTGTACAGACAAAATGATAAAACACACCGAACCTAACCAAAAGGGAAATGCCAGTTGCGGCAAAATGCTGTGGATGGCGTGAGATTAGCTCACGAGAATCCCCATACCTGTGATACTCTATCAAGGCGAAAAATAGGAAAATAAAAAATAGAAAAAAACAAACAGGAATAAAGTCAAAAGGAAAAAAGGAAACTCTAAACTAGCTCCAAAAGCAGAGATAATAACCAGTAGGGCTAGGTACAGGTACGATCGATTGGGGGTTTCTAACGATTTAGAATTAGAGTTTCTGGCGTCCGATAATAATTTGAGTACACCCTCTCGCCGCATCATAGTAGCATATGATAAAGGTGTTTGGCCATTGATATCTTGTGAGTTGGGGTTGAGATCCTCGCGCCCCAGAAGGATCTTCACTACACCTTCATGCCCTCTGAAGGCAGCAAATGATAAGGGTGTTCGGCCGCAGGCATCGGGTGAATTGGGATTGACACCATCGGCTTCTAGAAGCAACTTTACTACACCTGTAGCCCCGGTAATGGCGGCGTATGATAGAGGTGTGAGACCGTTGCCGTCAGATGAATTGGGATTGCTATCCCCGCGCCCCAGAAGCACCTTCACTATATCTCCATGTCCTCTCGAGGCAGCAAATGAAAGGGGTGTTCGGCCGCTGCGATCTGGTGAATTGGGATTGACACCGTTGGTTTCTAGTAGTAGATTCACCACACCCAGAGCCCCCAAAATGGCAGCATATGACAGCGGTGTCAAGTTATAGCCATCCGACGAATTGGGATTGACATCATCCCGTCGTAGAAGCAGCTTCACTACACCTTCATGACCCCCTGAGGCAGCAAAGGACAAGGGTGTTCGGCCATTGTCATCTGGTAAATCGGGATCGATGCCCCAACGTCCTAAATACAGCTGCACTAGATCCTCTCGCCCCCACTGGGCAGCATACGATAGGGGTGTTAAACCATCGCTATCTGTTGAGTTGGGATCGATATTCGGGCTTTCCATAAGTAATTTCACCACACTTCCATGCCCCCCTGCGGCAGCATGTGACAGCAGAGGTCGGCCAACCCTATCCAGTGAATTGGGATTGACATCTCCGCGTCCCAGAAGCAGCCTCACTAAACCTTCGGATCCTCTCCATACAGCATATGATAGGGGTGTTCGACCTTCGCTATCCGATAAATCAGGATTAATATCCTCGCGTTCGAGAAAGAGCTTCACTACACCCTCATCCTCTGAAATGACAGCATATGACAAAGGTGTCCGACCGCGGCTATCCGAGGAACCGGGATTGACATCCCTACGGTCGAGGAAAAGCTTCACTACACCCCCAGAACCTGAGATGGCAGCATATGATAAAGGCGTCCGACCGCTGCTATCCGAAGAATCGGGATCGACATCCCCGCGTTCCAGCAGCAGCTCAACTACACCTTCATGCCTTCTCGAGGCAGCATATGATAGGGGTGTTCGGTTATTGTTATCCGGTAAATCGGGGTCGATACCCCCACGCTCTAAGAATAGCTTCACTAGATCCTTCCGCCCCCAGTGAACAGCATACGATAGGGGCGTTAGGCCATCGCTATCCGCTAAATTAGGATCGATATTTGGGCTTTCCACAAGTAGCTTCACTACACCTCCATGTCCCCCGGCGGCAGCATACGATAGTGGGTGTTGGCCATTGAGATCCAATGAATTGGGATTGACATCCCCGCGTCCTAGAAGCAGCGCCACTACACCTTCATATCCCGTCGAGGCAGCATAAGATAGGGGTGTCCTGTTACTGTTATCTGATAAATCGGGATCGACATCCCCATGTTCCAAAAACCGATTCACTAGATCCTCTCGCCCCCACTGGGCAGCATACGATAGGGGTGTTAGGCCATTGCTACCCGGTGAATTGGGATCGATATCCGGGCTCTCCACAAGTAGCTTCACTACACCTTCATACCCCCCCACGGCAGCATATGATAGCGGAGGTCGACCATAGGTATCCAGTGAATTGGGATTGACACCCCGGCGTCTCAGGAGCAGTCCCACCACACCTCCATGCCCCTCCGAGGCAGCATATGATAACGGTGTCCGTCCAGATTCGCTTGGGAAATCGGGGTTGACATCTTCCCGGCCCAACAGTAGTTTCACTACACCCTCCCAGCCATTCTCGGCGGCCAACGATAGCGGTGTTCGTCCAGATTCGCTTAGGCGATTGGGGTCGACATCATACCGCTCCAACAATAGCCTCACTACTCCTTCATGGCCATTCTTGGCGGCCCACAAGAGAGGTGTTCGTCCAGAATCACTTGGGTAATTGGGGTCGACATTTTCCCGGCCCAACAGTAGCTTCACTACCCCTTTATGGCCATTCTCGGCGGCCCACGAGAGTGGTGACCGCCCAGATTTGCTCGGGCGATTGGGGTCGACATCGTACCGCTCCCACAGTAACTTCACTACTCCCTCATGGCCATTCTCGGCGGCCAACGAGAGGGGTGTCCGTCCAGATTCGTTCGGGCGATCGGGGTTGACATCTAACCGGTCCAACAGTAGCTTCACTATTCTCTCATGACCGTTCTCGGCGGCCCACGAGAGCTGCGATTGGCCATACCTCGTGTCTAGTAGGGTGTCGAGATTGACATCTTTCCGCCCCAATAGCAGCCTCACTATTCCCTCATATCCATTCTCGGCAGCACACGAGAGCGGTGTCCGTCCAGATTCGCTTGGGCGATTGGGGTTGACATTTTCCCGCTCCAACAACAGCTTCACTACTCCTTCATGCCCATTCTCCGCAGCCCACGAGAGTGGCGTTCGTTGAGATTCGCTTGGGTAATTGGGGTCGACATTTTCCCGCTCTAACAGTAGCTTCACTATTCCCTCATGACCATCCTTGGCGGCCCACGAGAGGGGTGTCAGTCCAGATTTGCTTGGGTGATCGGGGTTGACATCTAACCGGTCCAACAGTAGCTTCACTATTCCCTCATGGCCACTCTCGGCGGCCCACGAGAGGGGTGTCAGTCCAGATTCGCTTGGGTGATCGGGGCTGACATCTTTCCGCTCCAACAGTAGCTTCACTACTCCCTCATGGCCATTCTTGGCGGCCCACGAGAGGGGTGTCAGTCCAGACTTGCTTGGGTGATCGGGGTTGACATCTTTCCGGTTCAACAGCAGCTTCACTATTCCCTCATGGCCATTCTTGGCGGCCCACGAGAGGGGTGTCAGTCCAGATTTGCTTGGGTGATCGGGGTTGACATCTTTCCGGTCCAACAGTAGCTTCGCTATTCCCTCATGGCCATTCTTGGCGGCCCACGAGAGGGGTGTCAGTCCAGATTTGCTTGGGTGATCGGGGTTGACATCTTTCCGGTCCAACAGTAGCTTCGCTATTCCCTCACGGCCATTCTGGGCGGCCCATGTGAACGGTGTTCGTCCAGATTCGTTTGGGTGATTGGGGTCGACATCTAACCGGTCCAACAGTAGCTTCACTACCCCCTCATGACCATTCTCGGCAGCCCACCACAGTGCCGTTAGGGCACAATTCGCGTCCTGCTGATTAGGTTGAATATCTTCGTTTTGCAAGAGCAACCTCACTACCTCTTCATGCCCGTACCCTGCAGCCCATATGAGTGGCGTTACACCCGCACCATCTGTTTCGTTCACATTCCATCTACCCATCCCTATCAAGGTATTTGCGACTTCAGCGATGCCGAAGTATGAGATGCAGTGCAGTGCGGAAAATGGCTTATCGCCAGGGTCATGGTCAAGAGGCAGCCCCCCATTGATCGACTTCCAAAGGAGTTTGGCAGATATGTGACTCTCGAACTGATCAAGGAGCTGGAGTGCAAATGTTTTTCCGCGATCTGAGGGCTCTATTCGCATATGGGTTCCCCAATATAGAGAAGAATATTCAAGGAAGGATGTGCCTCGCGGGTTAGGGAATGGGACAGCTGAAAGATCCTTGACGTGCTGAAAGTTGAGATATGTCAAGCAGGTTTCGGCCATTGTCGAGTGAGCTCTGTGAAAGAGGTCCGAATCCGCGCAGAGATACTCCTGGAGTGTAAAATGGATCAACTCAATTGTTGAGGTACCCTTATTAATGGTGGCAAGTCCTTGGCAACAGCTTAGCAAGGTCGATATCTCAGGGATACCATCATAATTGAGACCATCCGACCCTATCCGGATTTCTACGGTGTGACATATCTCCTCCACCTGCAAAGGCCGCCTCGAATGGGAGATCCACATCAGAGCGGCCATTCCGAGTCTTGCTTTCTCCCCACCCTGAGCCTTTATCCGCCCTAGCGTTGCCCCGTACGCGTCCCCCAAGCCTAAGCCATTCTTCATTGCTTCGAGCCTTTCTCTCCTTCGATATATAGTCGTCTCTCGTAGAATCGCCTCGACGCTTAGAGAAACAAGCAGGAATCTAAATACAAGACCGTTCAGCACATAGTTAAGGAATTTTTAGCAGTGTCTCCTTCCTACTTACATTTCCGAAACCGTTTCGAGAATATTCTTCATAATTTCCTCCTTTAAACTCTTATCCATCGCGTCCGGCACTGCGTCCTCTTTCAGCTTCGCTCGGAGGAATGCGATGATATCATTCTTGGTGGGGGTTATGGATCTAGTCGCTGCCCTTCCCGCAAGATGCCTTTTAACCTCACCCAGGATATGTCGTCTCCCGGTCATGAATAGGCGAGTGCCGGGGGACTTCTGTAGAATTTGGTTGAGTGAATAGAGGAGCTTCGCCCGATGCCATGACGGACACTCGTCTAGGGCGTCAATGCATATAAATGTGCATGGTGAGGACGAGATATCCTGCAAGAGCTCCACAATTTTCGAGAGCGGTAGCCTCTGACCACCCATGACCCCCTTTTGGTCCCGGAAAGCTCTGACTATCCTTTCCGGAACTTCTTCAAGTCCAGAAACAAGCTGTTTCAGTACCGAGCCCAGAACAGCAGCTGGCGATTGCTCCCGAGCGGCGAAGTCGAAGTAGAAGCACACAACGGCAGCGTTTTCCTTCACGGCCTGCTCGCATAGCGTATCCACCACCAGGGAGCTGACATTGCATCTTATTAGCAACATCTTTCTTCCAAGTAGCTTCTCTCTCACCTAATGTAAGTCTTGCCAACTCCTAGATCTCCGTAGCAAAACAAGGCCCCGCCATCAGATTCACCCCCACGAATACCACCGAACCAATTCCGATATTCCTCAGTTTGAAAGAGCCAGTCTCCAACCTTATCGACCCTGCGGGATCTAATGTCCTGGTGCCGTATCCGGGGTTCAAGTGGCGATAGCCAGGCCAAAATTTCCGACCTCTCCTCGGCTACAGTGCAGTTATTCCACACATTGTAATTGGCATTGTTAAAAGAGTCGTTGATATTGGCAATGATGTGAGGTTGCGACATTTTGTACTTTTTCTCTATTTTGAAGGTTGTAGGGGATGGGTTTTCGAGTACGGTAATTTAAATGGTAGAATGGGTTGAGGTAATTTCTAGGAGCGAAAGGCTCGAGCAGATTGTCTGTGAAACCAACTTAGTGGTATTGTCGGCTACCATACGGTATGCGCAAACCCCAAGCGGCTGAAGGCGAAATGGACGATATGAAAGTCCCATATATTATGCTATACGTGGCATCAAGAATTATCACTTCCCAGCGAGTAGGCGAAACCAGTACCGTGCAGGCGCCCTATTTCGCACCTTGAGCCGAATTACCCTAACACTTTCTGTACTGGAGCCGTAATTCCACCCGTGTCATGAAGAATTACAGTATTTGTTCCTCGCAAGGAATACAGGTAGGTAATTTCCCTCATGCGGCAAATAGAATTACTCAAGTAAACTGGGAGCAACTATTCGATTTGTATGGTTGAACTTCTTTGTCGCTCTTGTTGCGGCGCTCGCTACCCCTCATTCAGCTTTCATAAATAGACCGATAGGTTCCGTGCGCGG
>Ga0307513_10002952_pt1 | contig 23213 bp, 22 predicted proteins | sample 15_EM_MG_FD_202174 | JGI IMG/M metagenome (GOLD analysis project Ga0307513, IMG submission 202174) | Populus trichocarpa ectomycorrhiza microbial communities from riparian zone in the Pacific Northwest, United States - 15_EM | ecosystem: Host-associated > Plants > Roots > Unclassified | place...
TCCAAGGCCGCCCGCACACATTGCGCGGCGACATCGTTCTCCACCTGGGAGCCATGGGTGAGCCAGTTGCCGTAGGTCAGTTCGCTGATCTTGAGGCCGCTGTGGCCGAGGTACCGATAATCCATGCCTCGAGCCTATGCCCGCCGATCCGCGCAGGCGCGGTCAGACAGGCCTCGTCAGACAGGCGCGGTCAGAGAGCCGCGGTCAGGCAGGCGTGGTCGGGCAGGCGCGGTCAGGTCGGGTACTGGCCGCGGTTGACCTGCGGCTTCGGCATCCGGGCCCGGCGCAGCTGGAGCGCCCGCATCAGGCCATAGGTGCCGACCCCAGCCGTCCCCTTGTCGCCGAACTTGGCCTGCGTCACCCGCTTGATCCGCCGCTGCAGCAGGTACGAGTCCACCGCGATCGCCAGCACCATCACGTAGAGCACGATCAGCGAGATGACCCGGGCGATGTCGACGCCGAGGAAGCCGATCAGGATCGACACCAGCGCGACCGGCAGGAAGAACTCGCCGAGGTTGCGGCGGGCGTCCACGTAATCCCGGACGAACCTGCGCACCGGGCCGCGGTCCCGGGCCGGCAGCGCCTTCTCGTCACCGCTGGCCAGGGCGATCCGGTTGCGGATTCGCTGCTCGCGGGCGGCGGCGGTGCGGGCGGCGCGCTGGGCCTTGCGCTCGGCGCGGGTGGCCCCCCTGGGCGGTGCCGGAGCCCCGACGACCGGGCGCCGGTTGCGTTGTTCGGCTTCCCGGCGGGTCGGGGTTGCGCGGCCCTTGCCGCCTTCCTTCACCCGCTCGGACGTGTTGGAGCGGTCTGCCGATGGGCTGGCAGGGGTGGCTGAGGTCTTCTCGCGTCCGAACACCAGACCAGCCTACGGCCTCGACGGGTCTCATCCTGGACCTGTTGTGGTGCACACTGTCCGTATTCGTTCCATAACCCTCCGAGGAGGTCGGAATGCCGGTCATGCAGCGGCGGGCCCAGGACACGCGCTCTGCGCTGCTCCAGTCGGCCCGCGAAATCTTTGCCGATGTGGGCTACAGCGACGCCAATGTCGCAGAGGTGGTTTCTCGGGCCGGATCCAGTGTCGGGAGCATGTACCACCATTTTGGTGGCAAAGCCGACCTGTTTCTGGCCCTGTACGACGGGTACCACGCCAGGCAGGAGGCTCGGGCGGACATCGCCGTCCGAGATGTCCTGACGGCAGGGGAGCGGAACCCGGTCCGAGTGTTTGCGGCGGGCGCTCGGGCCTTCATGCAGGGTGCCTGGGAGGAGCGTGATCTGGCCCGGTTGTTCCTGGCCGGTGACGGTCCGCCCGGGTTCGACTCGGTGATGCGCGCCGGGTTCGGGGATTGGGTCCGGCGCAGCGGGGCGGTGCTCCGCGACGCGGACGGCGAAACCCTGAACCAGGCCTATCCACTGGTGCTGACGACGGTGATCGCGGCCGGCGCCCGGGAGGTCACCCAGCTCTCGGACGAGCAGGCGGCGATGGGCTTCGCCGACGACATCCTCACCCTGCTGGACAAGTTCACCGAGGATTGATCCCGCTGGACCCGGGTTAGCCCCGCTGAGGGCTGTGAATCAGGGGGCTAACCAGGGTCAAGCAGGGTCCAGGGTCAGGTCGGCGATCCGGGTGCGGTGTTGGGCGGCGTCGCCGTAGGTCTGCTCCAGGCGCCGAGCGCGCTTGAAGAAGAAGTGCGTCTCGTGCTCCCAGGTGTACCCGATCCCGCCGTGGTACTGGATCATGCGTGCGGTCGCCAGCCGGGCCACGTCACTGGCCTTCGCCTTCGCCACAGAGACGGCGACCGCGGCGTCCGGCAGCCCCGCGTCCAGCGCATGGGCGGCGTACCAACCGGCGTGCTCGGCCATCGTCAGGGCGACGAGCAGGTCGGCCAGATGGTGCTTGAGCGCCTGGAAGGACCCGATCGGCTTGCCGAACTGCTCGCGGGTGCGCAGGTAATCGACGGTCCGGGTGAGCGCCTCCCGGGAGATCCCGACCAGGTCGTTGGCGGCCAGCACGGTCGCTCGGGCAACCAGGTCGGCTACCACCGCTTGGCCGCCGCCGGGCAGTCGCTCGGCCTCGGCGCCGGCCAGGGTGAGCGTCGAGGTCCGGGTGGTGGCGTCCAGGGTCGGGGTCCGGGTGATCGTCACCCCGGCCGCCGTCGGATCCACCAGCCAGAGGCCCACCCCCGCGCCGGTCTCGCGCTCAGCGGTCGCCGTGGCGGCGGTCGCGTCGGCGGCCTCGGCTGCGACCACGATGCGGTCTGCCAGGTGCGCGTACTCGACCTGCCCGATCTCGCCGGTGAGCAGGTCGTCCTTGGCGGTGACGCCATCCCCGGGCCGGTCCAGGGCGGCACCCGGGCGCAGCAGCGCGACCGCGAACCGGAACCGTCCTTCGGCGAGTCCGGGCAGCCAGGTCGCCTGCTGTTCGGCCGAGCCGGCTGACCGGATCGCCTCGCCACCGATCATGCTGGCCGTGATGGGCCCGGGGACAACACCTGCGCCGAGGCAGCGGGCGATCACTGCCGCTTCGAGCAGGCCCAGCCCGAGGCCGCCCTGCTCCTCCGGGATCAGCACCGCGGGCCAGCCCTGATCGGCGATCCGCGCCCAGAGCCCGGCCGGTTCGCCGTCGGAGTCCGGGGCATCGACCACGGAACGAACGACGCTCAGGTCGGTATGGGTGGTAATCAGGTCGCGGACCGCTGACTGCAGACCGACCTGTTCTTCGCTGAGGGTGAAGTCCACGCTGACCTCCTTGGGGTCGTGATGAACAGAGCCGGTGACGAAGGGAGTGACGAAACTGTGCCGCGCTCGTGATGTCAGCGAGGTAGGCCGAGCAGTTGTTCGGCGACGATCTGGCGCTGGATCTCCGAGCTGCCGCCCCAGATCGTCTCCGAGCGCGACCAGAGGAGGGCCCGCTGCAGTGCATAGGCGGCGGCATCGGTGCTGCCCCTGCCGGCCGCATCGGACTGGGCATCGGCAGAGGCATCGGATGCCCCGCCGGTCGTGGTCAGCTGGTGATCGGCCCCCGCCACCTCGGTGAACAGGTCGCCGATGTCCTGGTGGGTCTGGCTCCACTGCAGCTTGGTCAGGGACGAGGTCGCGCCCAGCGCCCGGCCCTTCTCCACCTGCGTCAGCACGTACAGCGAGTGCAGCCGGAGCGTCTCCAGTTCGATGTGGAGGTGGGCGATTCGCTGCCGGATCGACGGATCCTCGATCGCCGGCCGGCCGCCTCGTTCGGTGCGCCGGGCCAGCGCGATCACCTGGTCCAACTCGCGCCGGAATGCCGTGTACTGGCCCATCGCCGAGGACCCACGCTCGAACGACAGCAGCAGCATCGCGACCTTCCAGCCCTCGCCCGGCTCGCCGAGTACCGCGTCGGCCGGTACCCGGACGTCGGTGAGGAACACCTCGCCGAAGTCCAGCGAGCCGCTGAGCTGGCGCAGCGGACGCACCTCAACGCCGGGCGAGTGCAGGTCGATCAGCAGCATCGACAGACCCTGGTGTTTGCGCTCGCCGGGCTGGGTGCGGACCAGAGCGAACATCCGGTCGGCGTGCAGCGCGTTGGACGTCCAGATCTTTTGCCCATTGACGACGTACTCTTCCCCGTCGAGCACCCCCCGGGTCCGGACGGCGGCCAGGTCGCTGCCCGCGTCCGGCTCGGAAAAGCCCTGGCACCAGATGACGTCGTTGCGCAACAGCGGCCTGATGATCTCCCGCTTCTGGGTGTCGGTGCCGATCGCCATCACGGTCGGGGCGAGAAAGGTCAGGCCGAGGGTGTTCACCGTGAGCGGCGCACCGGCGTGGGCCAGTTCCTCGTCATGGATCGCCTTCTGCGCCGGAGTGCCGCCGCGGCCACCGAACTCGGTCGGCCAGTCGATCCCGGAGAACCCGGCGGCGGCCTTCGAGGCCTCCCAGGCGCGCCGGCGCCCAAAGCTCTCGTCCGCGGCGAGCCCGGACCAGTAGCCGGGGGCCCGCCACTCCTCCGGCACGCTCTCCGCGAGCCAGGCTCGCAGTTCGTCGCGGAACCGCTCGTCTGCCTCCGCGTACCTGAGGTCCATCAGTCCGCCTCCCCTGGTGTCCCTGACCATCGATAGCGCCGGCCGCTCGATAGCGTTAACCGTATGACCGCCTCGACAGAATCGCATTCGGCAGAACCGCCAGTTCTCGGCTCCGACGTCGACCGGCTTCGCGCCGCGATGCACGAGCTGATCCCGCAGGTTCGGGCCGATCTGGAGGCGCTGGTCCGGATCCCGAGCGTGTCCGCCGCGGCCTTCGATCAGACCCACGTTCAGGCCAGCGCCGACGCGGTGACCGAACTGCTGCGCGGAGCCGGCCTGGTTGACGTCCAGCAGTTGCGGGTGAGTGTTGACGGCCGGCTGGGTGCACCGGCGGTGGTCGGACGTCGTCCAGGGCCCGAGGGCGCGCCGACGGTGCTGCTCTACGCCCATCACGACGTCCAACCACCAGGGTCGGACGCGGACTGGGTGACGCCCGTTTTCGAACCTACCGAGCGCGACGGTCGGCTCTACGGTCGAGGCGCCGCCGACGACAAGGCCGGGGTGATGGTGCACGTCGCCGCGCTGCGGGCGCTGGGTGCGGAGCTCGGCGTCGGCGTCACGGTCTTCATCGAGGGTGAGGAGGAGATCGGCTCGCCGACGTTCGGCGCCTTCCTCGCCGAGCACCGGGACCTGCTGGCCGCCGACGTGATCGTGGTTGCGGACTCGGTGAACTGGAAGGTCGGTGTCCCGGCCCTGACCGCCAGCCTGCGCGGACTCGTCGACGGGTTCATCACCGTGCGCACCCTGGACCACGCGGTGCACTCCGGGATGTACGGCGGCCCGGTGCCGGACGCGATGCTGGCCACCGTCCGATTGCTCAACTCGTTCTGGACCGACGCCGGCGATGTGGCGATCGCCGGTCTGGTCAGCGGTGACGCCGAGGCGCTCGACTACCCGGAGGCGGACCTGCGGGCGGACGCCGGAGTGCTGGACGGCGTCCAGTTGATCGGTACCGGAAGCCTGACCTCCCGGCTGTGGACCCGGCCGGCGCTGTGCATCATCGGGATCGACGCGACCAGCGTCGATTCGGCGTCCAACACGCTGCTGCCGTCGGTCCGGGTGAAGTTCTCGCTGCGGCTCGCGCCCGGCCAGGATCCGGCGGCCGCGTTCGACGCGTTGCGCAGCCACGCCGAGGCGCACACCCCGTTCGGCGCCACGGTCGAGGTCACCTCCGGCGAGGAGGGGCAGGCGTTCGCCGCGGACGTCGAGGGGCCGGTCTACCGGACCGCCCGCTGGGCCCTGGAGCAGGCCTGGGGGACGGCACCGGTGCAGATCGGGATCGGCGGCTCGATCCCGTTCATCGCCGACCTGCTGGAGGCCTACCCGAGCGCAACGGTGCTGGTCACCGGCGTCGAGGACCCGGACAGCCGGGCCCACGGAGCAAACGAGTCGCTGCACCTGGGCGAGTTCGAGCGCGCCTGCCTGGCCGAAACCCTGCTACTCAAAGCCCTCGCCGGCTGAGCCCGGTCCGGCTGAGTTCGGTAGGGAGGCGGTCAGCCGGGCAGGGCGAGCATTTGGTCCAGCGCGACCCGGGCCCAGTGCGCCACGTCGGGATCGACCACGATCCGGTTCACCATCCGGCCGGCGGCCAGCGATTCCAACGACCAGACCAGGTGCGGCAGGTCGATCCGGTTCATCGTGGAGCAGAAGCAGACGTTCCGCTCCAGGAAGGTGATCTGCTGTTCCGGGTGCTGATTCGCCAGCCGCCGGACCAGGTTCAGCTCGGTGCCGATCGCCCAGGAACTGCCGGCCGGGGCGGCCTCAACCGTGCGGATGATGAACTCCGTGGATCCGACCAGGTCGGCGCTGTTCACCACCTCGTGTCGGCACTCGGGGTGCACCAGCACCTGGACGCCGGGTACCCGCTCGCGGACGGCGGCCACGTTGGCCTCGGTGAACCGGCCGTGCACCGAGCAGTGCCCGCGCCAGAGGATCATCCGGGCGTCCTGCAGTTGCTGGCGGGTGAGTCCACCCATCGGCTTGTGCGGGTCGTAGATCACGCACTCCTCGAGCGGGATCCCGAGCTGCAGGACCGCGGTGTTCCGGCCGAGATGCTGGTCGGGCAGGAAGAGCACCTTGCCGCGGCCGGTCGGTCGCTGCTCGAAGGCCCAGTCCAGGGCGGTCCGGGCGTTGGACGACGTGCAGACCGTCCCGCCGTGCCGACCGGTGAACGCCTTGATCGCGGCGGACGAGTTCATGTAGGTGACCGGGACGACCTCTTCGGCAACTCCGGCCTCAACCAGGGTGTCCCAGCACTCCTCGACCTGGGCGATCGCCGCCATGTCCGCCATCGAGCAGCCGGCCGCCAGGTCCGGGAGCACGACCTGCTGGTGTGTTGCGGTCAGGATGTCGGCGCTCTCGGCCATGAAGTGGACGCCACAGAACACGATGTACTCGGCGTCCGGCCGGTTGGCGGCGTCCCGGGCGAGCTTGAACGAGTCGCCGGTGACGTCGGCGAACTCGATCACCTCGTCGCGCTGGTAGTGGTGTCCGAGGACAAACGCCCGGCTGCCGAGCGCCTCGCGGGCGGCTCGGGCCCGGGACACCAGGTCCGGGTCGGACGGCGCGGGCAGGTCGCCCGGACATTCGACGCCGCGCTCGCTGCGCAGGTCCTGGCCTCGGCCAAGGAGCAGCAGCGCGCTCGGGGAGGCGGCCGGCTCGGCGAAACCGCCGGACTGGGGTGCCGATGGACCAGCCGACGAATCAGCCGGTGTGCTGTCTCTAGGCATCGTGGGCGGCCTCATCGTCATCCTCGGATTCTCACACGGCATGATGGCGGCCGTGCGCGTGCTTATTGCTCCGGACAGCTTCACCGGCACGCTGACCGCCGCAGAGGCGGCCGAGGCGATCGCCGAGGGCTGGCGACGCCACGCTCCCGGGGATGACCTGGACCTCTGTCCGCTCTCGGACGGTGGCCCAGGGTTTGTTGACGCCCTGCATGCGGGCATCGGTGGGCGGTTGATCCCGGTCGAGGTGCCCGGCCCGCTGGGGGCGCCGGCGTTGCCAGTGATTCTGCTCACGGACCAGCCGGGCAGGAGCGACAAATACCATCAAATGGACGTTGTCCGCACCGCGTATCTCGAATCCGCCCAGGTCTGCGGGCTGGCCCTGGTTCCGCAGGCGGACCGTGACCCCGGCCGCAGCAGCAGCCTGGGCCTGGGTTTGCTGATCGCGGCAGCGCTGGCGGCAGGCGCCCGACGGGTGGTGGTCGGGCTCGGCGGGGTCGCCACGAATGACGGCGGCGCCGGGATGCTGGCCGGTTTGGCGCAGGGGCTCGAGCTGCCGGGCGCCGATGGCCTGGTCGCCGTTCTGGCCGGTGGCGGGGAGCAGTTGCGCGGTGTCACCGCGGCCCAGGTCGGCGCGCTGAGCGGGCTGCGCGAGCGGCTGGCGGACATCGACCTGGTGGCGGCCAGCGACCTGGACGTCACCCTGCTCGGCTTCAAGGGCACCAGCTCGCTGTACGCCGCACAGAAGGGCGCCACCCCGGAACAAGCGCAGGAACTCGACCTGGCGATCAGCGATTTCGCCCGTGCTGCACTGGAATCCACGGGTATGCCGGAGCGGCTGGTCGCCGACCCGGGCTCGGGTGCCGCCGGGGGACTGGGGTTCGGGCTGTCCCTGCTCGGTGCCCGTCGCGAACCCGGTGCCAGTGCCGTCGCCGAGGCGGTCGGCCTGCCGGATCGGCTCGCCTGGGCCGAGGTGGTGATCACCGGCGAGGGCACCCTGGACTGGCAGTCGCTGCGCGGCAAGGTGGTCACCGCGGTCGCCAAGCTGGCCCAGGAGGTGGCCGTGCCCACCGTCGCGGTGGCCGGTCAGGTGCTGGTCGGGCGGCGCGAGCTGCTGACCGTGGGGGTGGAGTCGGCCTATCCGGTGGCCCGGACCGCCGCCGAGATCACCCGGTCGCTGGCCGAGCCCGCTGCCCGGCTGGCCGACCGAGCCGAGCGGGTCGCCCGCACCTGGTCGCCACGATCGAATCCGACCTGACGTACGCTGGTTGGAGTGCCGCAATGAGGTGGACGGCGAGGCGACATGGATCTGAGAGCGAGCGGGACGCAGATCTCTCGGGTAACCGGGAATTACCCGTGACGGCTCGCCGCTGACCCCACTGCACACCGCGTGCTCGTACAACCATGTGCGGTACGCCCCCCAGACTGGCCGACCTGACCGTTCGGACGAGCAGGAGATGCACCTTATGACCGTCAACGACCAGAGCGTCGCGGAGCAGAGCGTTGTCACCGCCCCGGAGACGAAGACGCACGCCGTGCAGCTCACGGACGTCGCCGCCCTCAAGGTGAAGAGCCTGCTGGAGCAGGAAGGGCGGGACGACCTCCGACTTCGGATCGCCGTCCAGCCCGGTGGCTGTTCCGGCCTCGTGTACCAGCTGTACTTCGACGAGCGTTCGCTCGACGGCGACCTGGTTCGCGACTTCGACGGCGTGGGCGTTGTTGTTGACCGGATGAGCGCCCCCTACCTCGAGGGCGCCTCGATCGATTACGCCGACACGATCGAGAAGCAGGGCTTCACCATCGACAACCCGAACGCCGGCGGTAGTTGCGCCTGCGGCGACAGCTTCCACTGATCCATAGGCAACACCGAAGAGATTCAGCTCAGGCCGTGCCCCTTTTCCAGGGGGCATGGCCTGAGCTGGTTTGCCGGTAGGGTTTCTTGACGTGCGTATCGCCGTAACAGGGTCCATTGCGACCGATCACCTGATGACTTTCGATGGCTTGTTCGCGGACAGCCTGCTCAAGGAGCAGCTGGAGAAGGTCTCGTTGTCCTTCCTCGTCAGCGACCTGCAGATCCGCCGCGGCGGGGTGGCTCCGAACATTGTGTTCGGGCTGGCCAACCTCGGCCTGCGACCGCTGTTGGTCGGGGCGGCCGGCGAGGACTTCGCGGAGTATCGGTCCTGGCTGGAGCGACACGGCGTGGACTGCTCCGGCGTACGCATCTCCGAGTTGCAGCACACCGCTCGATTCGTCTGCACGACGGACGCCGACCACGCGCAGATCGCCTCCTTCTACCCGGGTGCGATGTCCGAGGCGCGGGAGATCGAACTCGGCCCGCTCGGTGCCGTCGAGCCCCTGGACCTGGTCCTGATCGGGGCGAACGACCCGGAGGGGATGACCCGCCACACCGAGGAGTGCCGCGCTCGCGGGATCCCGTTCGCGGCCGACCCCTCGCAGCAGCTGGCCTGGTCCGACGGGGCGATGATCCGGCAGTACATCGACGGCGCGAAATACCTGTTCAGCAACCACTACGAAGCCGGCCTGATCGAGCAGAAGTCCGGCTGGAGCCATGCCGAGGTGCTCGACCACGTCGGTATGCGGATCACCACGCACGGCGAAAAGGGTGTGTTCATCGACGGGCACGACGTCGAGGAGCTGCACGTCCCGGTCGTCCCGGCGGAGAAGCTGGCCGACCCGACCGGGGTCGGCGACGGCTTCCGGGCCGGCTTCCTGGCCGGCATCGCCTGGGGCCTCAGCCCGCTGGCCAGCGCTCAGATCGGCTGCACGCTGGCCACCCTGGTGATCGAGACGGTCGGAACCCAGGAGTACGAACTGGGTCAGGCGGCCTTCCTCAAGCGGCTCGGTGCGGTCTATGGGGATACCGCCGCCGCCGACGTCGAGCCGCACCTGCGGGCCTTCCGCCCGTGACGCCGGTCGAGGTGTGACCGGTCCGTCGTCATGATCACCGACCCGCTGGAGCCGGTAGCCAGCAGGTATGCCTTTGACCTGGCCGTTGCCGTGCCGGGCGAGGACCTGATCGGCGTGGGCGCGGACCTCGAACCCGGCACGTTGCTCTCCGGCTACCGCTCCGGGGTGTTCCCGATGGGTCTGGGGCGGCACGGCCGCGGGCCGCTGGGCTGGTGGTCGCCGGACCCGCGCGGAATCCTGCCGATTGACGGGCTGAAGGTCAGCCGCTCGCTGCGCCGCTCGGCGGCGACCTTCGAGATCCGGATCGACACCGCATTCAACGACGTCGTCACGGCCTGTGCGGACTCCCGCCGGCCCGGGCGCTGGATCACCCCGCGGATCGCCGAGGCGTATCGCAGGCTGCACGACCTGGGCTGGGCTCACTCGGTGGAGTGCTGGCGGGAGGATCGGCTGGTCGGTGGCCTCTACGGGGTCGCGGTGGGTGGGCTGTTCGCCGGTGAGTCGATGTTCCACCGGGAGACCGATGCGTCCAAGGCTGCGCTGGTCGCCCTGGTCGGGATGCTGTCCGAGGACGGCGACAAGCGCCGCCTGCTCGACGTCCAGTGGCGCACCGATCACTTGGCCACCCTCGGCGTGGTCGAGATCGCCCGCGACGACTACCGCTCCCGCCTAGAGGCTGCTTTACCTGCCCCCCGCCCCGCCCTTTTCAAGACGTCCTGAACACGGTCAGCACCGGTTTGGACCGTGCTGAAGCCTGATTTGAGCCTGATTTGAGCCCGAATCACAGTCCAAACCGGTGCTGACCCGCTTGGTGGATGGGATTAGGTGACGCGGATTCGGCTGGTCAGGGTGCGGGTGGGGGGTGGGGGGGACCAGGTTTGGTCGAGCAGGTGCTGGTTGCGCATGCGGCACCAGGCGGCGACGTCCGGCTCGGCGGCGGGATCGGTGCTGATCAAGGTGATCACGGTGCCGGCCGCAGCGGTGCGGGCGGCGGCAGCCAGCCGGATGATCGGCAACGGGCAGCGCAGCCCGGTGGCATCGACGGTCAGCTCGGTCACAGGTTCTCCGCCCCGAGGAACTCCCGAACCCGTTGCACCGCACCGGGAAGCACCGCGCAGAACGCCTCCACCTCGGCCTCGCTGACCCCTGGCGGCACCCCGACCCGGACATTGCCGTGGGTCAGCACGCCCATCGCCGCCAGCACGTGGCTCGGTTCCAGCGTGGACGCCGTGCAGGCGGAGCCGGAGCCGACAGCGAACCCGGCCCGGTCCAGCTCGTCAACGATCGCCTCCCCGTCCACATAAAGACAGGAGAAGGTGACGACGTGCGGCAGTCGGTGCTCGGGGTCGCCGACCACCTCGGTGTCGGCGATCCCGGCCGCCGCGGCGCGAATCCGTGCGGTCAGCGCCCGGCGACGGAGATCGTCCTGCTCGGCGTCGGCCAGCACGGCCTGCAGGCTGACCGCCGCGGCCAGCGCCGCCGGGACCGAAGGGGCACCCGGTACCCGCTCGGTACCGTCGTCGTCCGGGGCCGCCGACGTCCACCGGGTATTCGCGCCGACCGCGAGCAGCCCGAGCCCGCCCGGCGCACCCCAGGATCGCGGGTCGGCGACCAGCAGGTCCCAGCCGGGCGGGGTCGGCAGCCGACCGGCCGAGGCGGCGATGTCGACCAGCAGCGGTACCCCCGCGGACCGAGCCGCCGCGGCGACCTCGGTCACCGGCTGCACGGTACCGACCTCGCCGTTGGCGCTCTGCAGGCAGCCCAGCACCACGCCGGGGGAGTAGAGCCGGTCAACAAAGGTGTCGGCGTCCACCCGGCCCAGTCGGTCGACGCCGATCGGCTCCGCGGTGCCGGCTCGACCGGCGGCATGCAGCACCGCGGAATGCTCCACCGCGGAGTGCAGCACCCGGTTTCCGACCCGATGCCGGGCCTGCACCGTGCCGAGCACCGCCGCGTGCACCGCCTCGACAAACGAGCCGGTGAAGACGAGTTCTTCGGTCCGGGCGCCGATCCCGGCCGCGAGCGCCTCCCGGGCACCATCCAGCAGCAACCGAGCGCGGCGTCCTTCGGCGTGCAATCGGCGCGGATCGGCCCATCCCTCGTCGAGCGCCGCGAGCAGGGCTTCCCGTCCTGCGGGATGCGGTGGAGCCACCGTCGCAGCGTCCAGGTAGACCCGTGGAACGCGGGCCTGAGCTGCACTTGTACCGGTCGGGGAGGAGGCCACGAGGTCAGTCTCTCGTGCCGCCACGATTCGGTGTGTCGACCCATCGCAGGCGGTTCGTAGGCAACCCGCTACGCTGCTCTTCAGCGAGAAATCGAGACCAGTTCCGGTCAAGGAAGAGCACTCGTCCAACCAGGAAAAAGCACTCGGCGGCCAGGTCAAGCTGCGCACCGGGTCGAGACCGTGGGAAGGCCGCCGTTGCGTTCGCACGAGGGGTTCCAACTGGCGCGTGGGCGCGCCCGAGCAGTGGCCGTGATGCTGGCCGGTACTGCTGTTCTGACGTTGTCCGGGTGCAGTGATTCGATCAAGACGGGCTGGCTGCCCGCGGATCATGACACCACCAACCAGACCGGCCGGATCATCGATCTGTGGAACGGCTCCTGGATTGCCGCCCTGCTGGTCGGGGTGCTGGTCTGGGGGCTGGTGATCTGGGTGATGGTGGCCTACCGCCGCCGTCGCGACGACACCACGCTGCCTGCGCAGGTCCGCTATCACCTGCCGCTCGAGATCATGTACACGATCATCCCGTTGATGATGGTGGGCGTGCTCTTCGGCTACACCTACCGGGACCAGACCGAGTTGCTCTCCACCGAGACCAAGCCGGACCTGACCATCGGTGTGGTCGCCAAGCAGTGGTCCTGGGACTTCAACTACCTGGACGACGACGCGTTCGACACCGGCGTCCAGGGCCAGCTCACCGGTAAGCCGGGGGTGGAGGACGAGATCCCCACGCTCTACCTGCCGGTCAACGAGCGGGTTCAGTTCAACCTCACCGCCCGTGACGTCATCCACTCGTTCTGGATCCCGGCGTTCCTGATGAAGATGGACACCATCCCGGGCATCGAGAACAAGTTCCAGGTGGTTCCGCAGAAGATCGGCCAGTTCAAGGGCAAGTGCGCCGAACTGTGCGGAGAGTTCCACTCGGAAATGCTCTTCAACGTCAAGGTGGTCAGCCGCGCCGACTACGACGCGCACATCGCCGACCTCAAGGCCAGCGGCCAGTCGGGCAGCCTGCCGACGGACCTCGGGCGGAGCGAGCTGACACCGGGCACCGCCGCGATCGAGGGGAACGGGTAATCCATGACCGCCGCATTCAGCCCGGATGAGATTTCGGCGCCCAGGGTCGCCACCGTCGTCCCCGCCCGTAAGGGCCGCACCGCCGTCAAGTGGTTCACTACCACCGACCACAAGGTGATCGGCAACCTCTACCTGATCAGCTCGTTCGGGTTCTTCCTTATCGCCGGTCTGATGGCGCTGCTGATCCGGGCCGAGCTGGTCAGTCCGGGACTGCAGATCGTCAGCTCCAAGGAGCAGTACAACCAGCTCTTCACCATGCACGGCACGATCATGCTGCTGCTGTTCGCGACGCCCCTGTTCGCCGGGTTCGCGAACGCGATCATGCCGCTGCAGATCGGCGCACCGGACGTCGCGTTCCCGCGGCTGAACATGCTGTCGTACTGGCTGTACCTGTTCGGCGGCCTGATCGTGGTGGCCGGCTTCCTCACCCCGGCCGGTGCCGCGTCGTTCGGCTGGTTCGCCTACGCGCCGCTCTCGAACGCCGTGTTCTCCCCGGGACTGGGCGGTGACCTGTGGGTCTTCGGCCTGGCCCTGGCCGGTTTCGGCACCATCCTCGGTGGTGTCAACTTCATCACCACGATCATCTGCATGCGTGCCCCCGGCATGACCATGTTCCGGATGCCGCTGTTCAGCTGGAACGTGCTGATCACCAGCGTCCTGGTGCTGATGGCATTCCCGCCGCTGGCCGCCGCGCTGCTCGCGCTGGGCGCCGACCGTCGGCTCGGGGCACAGGTTTTCGAGCCCGAGAACGGCGGGGCGATGCTGTGGCAGCACCTCTTCTGGTTCTTCGGTCACCCCGAGGTCTACATCATCGCGTTGCCGTTCTTCGGCATCATCAGCGAGATCCTGCCGGTCTTCAGCCGCAAGCCGGTCTTCGGTTACAAGGGCCTGGTATTCGCGACGATCGCGATCGCGGCGCTGTCGGTCGCGGTCTGGGCGCACCACATGTACGTCACCGGCCAGGTCGCCCTGCCGTTCTTCGCCTTCATGACGATGCTGATCGCGGTGCCCACCGGGGTGAAGTTCTTCAACTGGATCGGCACGATGTGGCGAGGCTCGCTGACCTTTGAGACGCCGATGGTCTGGGCGATCGGCTTCCTCGTCACCTTCCTGTTCGGTGGCCTGACCGGCATCATCCTCTCCGCGCCGCCGCTGGACTTCCAGCTCTCCGACAGCTATTTCGTGGTCGCACACTTCCACTACGTGGTCTTCGGCACCGTGGTGTTCGCGATGTACGCCGGCTTCTACTTCTGGTGGCCCAAGCTCACCGGGCGGATGCTGAACGAGCGGCTCGGCAAGGTGCATTTCTGGATGACCTTCATCGGCTTCCACACCACCTTCCTGATCCAGCACTGGCTCGGCGTCGAGGGCATGCCCCGCCGCTACGCCGACTACCTGCCGGAGGACGGCTACGAGCTCTACAACCGGATCTCGTCGTTCGGTTCGCTGATCCTCGGGTTGTCGCTGGTCCCGTTCGTCTGGAACGTGTACCGAACGTGGAAGACGGCTCCGCTGGTGACGGTCGACGACCCGTGGGGCTACGGCGCCTCCCTGGAGTGGGCGACGTCCTGCCCGCCACCGCGGCACAACTTCGACTCGTTGCCGCGGATCCGCTCCGAGCGCCCGGCCTTCGACCTGCACCACCCGGAGGTCTCGGCCTACGACATACCGACGGCCGACAAGGGAGTCCTCGACAACCTCTTCGGCGAGCCGGAGATGGCAGAGCGTGGGCACGGCACCAACCCGCCACAGCAGAACGGCAATGACATCGGGAACCAGGGAGTCCAGCAGTGAAGGTGGAAGCGTGGTTCTTCGGCGGCGGTGCTCCGCTGTTCGTCGTCTTCGCGGTGGTCTATGGCGCGGTCTCCGACTGGAATGAGCCGGTCGGTGTCGCCTGTCTGTTCCTGACGGCCGGGCTGGCCGCCCTGATCGGCGGCTACCTGGCCTACACGGCGAAGGTGATCGACGCACGGCCCGAGGACGACCCGTTCGGGGAGATCGCCCAGGGGGCCGGTGAGCTCGGTGAGTTCGCGCCGTACTCCTGGTGGCCGCTCGCCGCTGCGAGCGGTGCCGCCCTGCTGTTCGCCGGTCTGGCGGTCGGCTGGTGGCTGGTCTTCATCGGGGTCGGGTTCAGCGCACTCGCCGTTGTCGGCTGGGTCTTTGAGTTCTACCGCGGTGAGCACGCTCACTGAGAGCCACCGTTCAACCACGCTGACCTGGGCAGATGAACACCGCGCGCCGTCCAATGGGAGGAACGTTTACTCCCTTAGTCTGGGTTTAACGTAACCTGTGCAACCCATTGCGATGCTCATCCGTCGTAGTGGGTGTGAAGATCCCCTCATCGGTCAAGTTGGAGTTCGGTGTGAAGCGTGTGAACCGTAGGCGTCCGGTGGGGTCACGTGGGCTCGGGTCGCTGAGTGCGATTCTGGTCGCCCTGGTGGCTGGTACCACCGCGCTGGCCGGGTGCCAGTCGGACCCAGCGTCCACGACTGGCTCGAAGGCCGGCTCCGGCGGTGACGGCGGTTCTGCACCGGTTGCCACCACTGCCGCTCCGGCCCTGATCGCCTTCACACCGGCCAACGGAGCCGCGAAGGTCCGGTTGGACAAGACGGTTCAGATCAAGGTCTCCCAGGGCACCCTGGCCTCGGTCAAGGTGACCACCAGCAAGGGCAAGACCATCCCGGGATCGCTGTCCACCGACAACCTCAGCTGGACGAGCAAGAGCAAGCTCGCGCCCGGCACCAGTTACAAGGTGTCGGTCGAGGCCGCGGCCAGCGACGGCAGCAAGACCACCAAGACGTCGTCGTTCAAGACGCTCACCCCGAAGAGCACCGCCAGCGCCTACATCCAGCCCGGTGACGGCTGGGTGGTCGGCGTCGGGATGCCCGTGGTGGTGAACTTCTCGCGCTCGGTGACCACCAAGAACCGGAGCAACGTGGAGGCCGCGCTCGAGGTCTCGACGACCAAGGACGTTGAGGGCGCCTGGCGCTGGATCACCTCCCAGCAGGTCCAGTGGCGGCCCAAGGTGTACTGGCCGGCCAACACCAAGGTGAAGGTCACCTCCAACCTGGCCGGCGTCGAGCTGCAGCCCGGGGTCTGGGGAACCGCCAAGCGCACCTCGGACTTCGACATCGGCAGCAAGGTCATCAGCACCGTGGACGTCGCCGGCCACAAGATGACCGTCCGCAAGAACGGCAAGGTCATCCGGACGATGCCGGTGACCACCGGCAAGGCGTCGATGGCCACCCGGAACGGAATCAAGGTCATCATGAGCCGAGAGACCGTGCACCACATGCGGTCGAGCACGATCGGCATCAAGAAGGGTGACCCGGACTACTACGACATCGAAGCCAGGTACGCCATGCGGCTCACCTACAGCGGTGAGTTCCTGCACGCGGCACCGTGGTCGATGGGTAGCCAGGGCCGGGCCAACGTCAGCCACGGCTGCACCGGAATGAGCACCGCCGATGCCAAGTGGCTGTTCGGCCAGTCCAAGGTCGGCGACGTCGTGATCTATACGAACAGCAACCGCGCCCTGGAGACGGGCAACGGCTACACCGCCTGGAACATGACCTACTCCCGCTGGAAGAACGCCTGACGCGTCTCGCCGCCGATGTGATATCGGCAGATGACCCGGTGGAGGGGCTGAACCGCGATACCAAGTCGCGGTAGGCATTGGGGTACGAGGGTTCAGGAGCGCGCCGATCACTTGATCGGCGCGCTCGTGGCGTTCTACGGCGGTTCAGCCCGAGTCCGGCGGCGCCCTAGTTGGCGGTGGCGGTCAGCTCCGGTTTGGAACGCTACTCAGGGGCTCCGGGCGCCGGATTACGGTCCAAACCGGTGCTGACCCTGGACCGCTACGCCACAGCATCTGCGCCACCACGGGGGTTCGGGAGGCAAAGCGGAGCCGCCGGGCTCCGGCCGGTGAAGGTCGCGGAGCCCGGCGGCGGGAATGCCGGGTGGTGCTGGTCGTGCGGTGGTGCTGGTCGTGCGGTGGTGCTGGGGGAGCGGTGGTGCTGGGGAGCGGGTGATCAGTGCGTGCTGGTGCCGGCTCCGGCGGTCACCGCTGGCTTATCGCCACCACTGGCGGACAGCTCCTCATGCCCGTGGTGCTGGGCTGCGACCAGTTCGGCCGGGGTCACCGGCTCGACCCGGTCTTCGAAATAGAACCGGCTGAGCTTCTGGCGCATGCCATCGAGGAGGCCGTGCGGACGCCGGACACCGCTGGCGTCGGTGGCGGGCTCCAGCTCGACCGGGTAGTTGTTCTCGAACTGCACCAGGAGCCAGCGGTCTTCGGCCGACAGCGGGGCGTGCAGCTCGAACACCTCGCCGTCCTCGGTCCGGAAGACCCGCCCGGTCTCCCGACCGTGCAGTACCTTCTCCCGGTCCTTGCGCTGCAGGCCGAGGCAGATCCGCTTGGTGATCACGTAGACCAGCGGCGGCAGGATGAAGACCAGTGCCCGCAACGAGTACGTGATGTCGTTGATCGAGGCATGCAGGTGGGTGGCGATGATGTCGTTACCGCCGCTGATCCACAGCAGCACGTAGAAGGTCAGCGCCATCATGCCGAGGCCGGTCCGGGTGGGGACGTTGCGCGGCCGGTCGAGCAGGTGATGCTCGCGTTTGTCACCGGTCGCCCAGGCCTCGATCGCGGGGTAGGCAATGGCCGCCGTGGTGATGATGCCGGGCATGACCAGGGCAGCTATCGCGATGTTCAGCGACAACGTGTATCCGAACGCCGTGATCTCGGTGAAGCCAGGCATCAGCCGTACCGCGCCGTCCAGGAAACCCATATAGAAGTCGGGCTGGGCGCCGGCGCCGATCGGTGAGGGGTCGTAGGACCCGTACAACCAGATCGGGTTGACCGTGAAGAACGCCGCCATCACCGTCGTCACACCGAAGACGATGAAGAAGAACCCGCCGGCCTTGGCCGTGTAGATCGGGAACAGCGGATAGCCCACCACGTTGTCGTTGGTCCGACCCGGGCCGGGGTACTGCGTGTGCTTGTGCACCACCACCAGGATCAGGTGGAAGGTGATCAGGGCGAGCATGATCCCCGGAATCAGCAGGACGTGGATCGTGTAGATCCGGGGGATGAACGCCTCGCCGGGGAACTCGCCGCCGAAGAGGAAGAAGCTGACGTACGAGCCGACCACCGGGATGGCCAGGACGATGCCGTTGGCGATCCGCAGGCCGTTGCCGGAGAGCAGGTCGTCGGGCAGCGAGTAACCGAGGAAGCCCTCGATGATCGCCAGCAGGGCGAGCGTGACGCCGATCATCCAGTTCAGCTCACGCGGCTTGCGGAACGCGCCGGTGAAGAAGATCCGGAACATGTGGACGATGGTCGCGACGACGAAGATCAGCGCGGCCCAGTGGTGGATCTGGCGCAGCAGCAGACCGCCACGAACCTCGAACGACAGCTTCATCGTCGAGTTGAACGCCTCGGACACTTCCTGACCCTGCAGCGGGATGTACGGACCGGTGTAGGTCGTGACGCCCGTGCTGGGAATGAAGAAGAAAGTCAGGAATGTCCCGGTAAGCAATAGAATGATAAAGCTGTAGAGCGCGATCTCGCCCAGCATGAAGGACCAGTGGTCCGGAAAGATCTTCCGGGCGAACGTCTTGGTCAGCTTGCTCGCACCGATGCGTTCGTCCAGGTAATTCCCGACGCCCGCCGCCGGTGAAGTCGACGTGGTGGTCATCCGCGCTCCCAAAAGCTCGGGCCGACAGCCTCCGAGAAGGGGGCCTTAGCCACTAAATATCCCTCGGCATCCACAGTGATCGCTAGCTGTGGCAGCGGTCGTTTCGCCGGCCCGAAGATGACCTTGCAATTCTGGGTGACATCGAAGGTCGACTGATGGCACGGGCAGAGCAGGTGATGCGTGCGCTGTTCGTAAAGCGCGACCGGGCATCCCACGTGAGTGCAGATCTTCGAGTAAGCGACGATGCCGTGGTAAGAGCCCGGCTCTGCTTCGGCGGCAATGAGGTCTTCCTCAAGCCGAATCAACAGGACGGCGGCCTTCGCACGTTCTTCCAGCGGGTGCTCGGTCTTCTCGATGCCCTCGGGCATCACGTGCACGACCGAGCCGATGGTGAGGTCGGAAGCCTTCAGCGCGCCGCCCCCCGGTTGGTCGCGCTCGATCCGCATGCCGGTTTTCCAGAAGGTCGTCGACAGCTTGTTGCCGGGCATCGGACCGGTGTCCCGGAGCAGGACCAGGGCCGGGATCGGGAACAGTGCCATCGCCCCGATCAGCGTGTTGCGGATCAGCGGCCGACGGGCGATCCCGGACTCGTCGGCACCTTGCTGGAGGATCGATACCGCGTCGGCGCGCTCCTCGTCGGTGCCGCGCTGCATGTGCCGGTACTCGACCCGCTCCTCGTCCGGCATCAGCGTCTTGGCCCAGTGCACCGCACCGGCCCCGATGCCGAGCAGGGCGATCGCCAGACCGCCACCAAGCAGCTGGTTCGACAGTCGCAGTCGGTTCGCAGCTTCGTAGAAGCTGAGATCGGCGTACTCCAGCTTGACCGCGAAGTACGCGATCAGCAGCAGCAGCGTGCCCGCCATCGACAGGGTGAACAGCGTCGCGACCTGTCGTTCGGCCCGCTTGGCCGCCTTCGGATCGGTGTCCGCCATCCGGTGCTGGTGGGCCGGCAGACCCGGGTTGACGAACCGATCCGGCAGCTGCTGCTCGTGCGGAGTGATCTCGGCGTCGTCGTGATCGTCGTTGTTGTTGCTCATCGTTCCACCAGTCTCGTCGTTCACGAGGACTTCGCCCCCAGCCACACGGCGAAGCCCAGCAGCAGTCCCAGCCCGACCAGCCAGGCCACCAGACCCTCGCTCACCGGACCAATGCGGCCGAGGGAAAGGCCGCCCGGGTTCGGCGTCTGGTTGATCGTGTCGAGGTAGGCGATCACGTCGCGCTTGGCCTGCGGGTCGATCGTCATGTCGTTGAAGACGGGCATCGACTGCGGCCCGGTCACCATCGCCTCGTAAATGTGCGTGTTCGTGCTGCCGGTGAGGCTGGGCGCGTACTTGCCCCGGGTGAGGGCACCGCCCTTGCCTGCGGCTCCGTGGCACATCGCGCAGTTGGTCCGGAAGATCAACGTGCCGCGGGACGGGTCACCGGTCGACGGATCCACCGCAGCCGCGTCCGGGATGGCCGGGCCGGGGGCCAGGCTGGCCACGTAGGCGGCGAGATCGCTGATCTCCTGGTCGGTCAGTCGGACCGGGGCCTGAGGAGCCTGGGGTCCGTTCTGCGCAAGCGGCATCCGGCCGGTTCCCACCTGGAAGTCGACGGCGGCCGCGCCCACCCCGATCAGGGACGGCGCTTCCTTCCGGCCCTCGGCGTTCTTGCCGTGACAGGTCGAGCAGTTGGCCAGGAACAACTTGCGACCGGCAGCGACGTCCTGAGTCACGGTCCCCGCAGCGTCCGCACTGCCCGGCAGCACGGCGGCATAGGCCGCACCCGTGATGACCAGACCGAGCAGAACGAGCAGGGCCGTGGCCAGCGGGTGTCGCCGACGGGCAGCGAGTGCGGTCACGATGAAGTTCTCCTACAGGAGGCCGGAAGCGGCAGGTTGCTCATGATCACTTGATCACGTAGATGACGAAGAACAGACCGATCCAGACGACGTCGACGAAGTGCCAGTAGTACGACGTGACGATCGCGCTGACAGCTTCCTTGTGGCCGAAGCGTTTGGTCGCGAAGCTCCGGCCGATGATCAGCAGGAAGGCGATCAGTCCGCCGGTGACGTGCAGGCCGTGGAAGCCGGTGGTGAGGAAGAAGACCGAGCCGTACCCCGATGAGGAGATGGTCAGGTTCTCGCTGAACAGTTCCGCGTACTCGAAGACCTGACCGGCGATGAAGAGCGCACCCGCGGCATAGGTCAGCAGGTACCACTCGCGCATGCCCCAGTTGCGGAAGCCGTGCTCCCGGGTCCACGGCGTCCACCAGGCACCGAGCGCGGTCGGCTGGAAGCGCTCCGCCGCGAACACCCCCATCTGGCACCAGACCGAACTCAGCACCAGGTTCACGGTGTTGACGGCGGAGAACGGGATGTTGAGCTTCAGGGGCTCGCTCTGCCACAGATCCGGCTGGACCGACCGGATCGTGAAATACATCGCGAAGAGTCCCGCGAAGAACATCAACTCGCTGGCGAGCCACACGATCGTGCCGACCTGAACCATGTTCGGTCGGTTGAGGGTCGCGTGAACGCTCGGCCCGGGAGGGCTGTCTACTGCCGATACGGAGGCCACGGCGGTCATTATTGCGGTACTCGGTCGCGGTTGCCTGATTGGGGGTACAACCACTCGGCGCGCCGCGGCGTGGCGCCTCGTCGCGATCGCGCGGAACAGGCATTTCGCGGTTGTTCCGCAGGTCGGAAAGCGGCGGCGGAGAGGCTGCGGGGAGGCTGCGGAGCGGGTCGGGCGCGCACCGGTACGATCGCGATCGACACGAAGGCACAAACGCCCGGAGCCGCCAAGGTCATCGTCACGACGGGCCCGCCGCAACAGAGCGGGCGACGTAGGTGACCGGGCGGGCAAACGACCTCGGAGACGACGGATGACGAGCACCCCGGCCCACCCGGACACGGCAACTCCCGCACGGGACGGGCTCGCCCCAACCGCGGGCGAGGACAAGGGCGGCCACGAGTTGGTGACGGTGGCCGACGTCGGCTCGCACGGCGGCCCAGACCCGCGTCTGACCGGAGCGGAGCCGATCTCCGGTCCGCCGCCGATCAGCATCCTGCTCTACAGCGACAAGGTCACCACGCGGGACCAGGTCAAGATGGCGATCGGCCGTCGGCTGGCCTCCGACCTTCCGCCGGTGGAGTGGACCGAATGCGCCACCCCGCCCGCGGTGATCTCCGCCGTGGACGGATCCGCTTTCGACGTCCTGATCCTGGACGGCGAGTCGTCGCCCGCCGGTGGGCTGGGGATGTGCAAGCAGTTGAAGGACGAGATCTACAGGTGCGCGCCGATTCTGGTGCTCACCGGCAGACCTCAGGACGCCTGGTTGGCCACCTGGTCGCGAGCGGACGCCGCGGTTCCGCACCCGCTCGACCCGCGGGCGCTGGCGGAGGCCGTCACCGGTCTCGCGCGCCGCCGTCGGGGCTGATCGGCGTGGCCCCCGCAGCAGTCTCCTGGCCGCACCTGATCACCTCGCTGCTGGCCCGCGAGGACCTGTCCCGCGCCGAGGCGGCGTGGGCGATGGAACAGGTGATGACCGGCGAGGCCACCGCGGTTCAGTTGGCCGGTTTCCTGGTGGCGCTGCGGGCCAAGGGCGAGACCATCGACGAGCTGGCCGGACTGGTCGACGTGATGCTCCAGCATGCGGTGCGGATCGAGGTGCCCGGTCCCGCACTTGACGTGGTCGGCACGGGTGGGGACCGGTCGAGGTCGGTCAACATCTCCACGATGGCGTCGATCGTCGTTGCCGGGGCCGGCTACCGGGTGGTGAAGCACGGCAACCGGGCCGCGTCGTCCGCGACCGGAGCCGCCGACGTGCTCGAGGCCCTCGGGATCCGACTCGACCTGCCCGCGTCCCGGGTGGCCGAACTCGCCACCGAGGTCGGGATCACCTTCTGCTTCGCCGGGATGTTCCATCCCTCGATGCGGTTCGCCGGCCCGACTCGCCGGGAGCTCGGCGTCCCCACTGCTTTCAACTTCCTCGGCCCGCTGACCAACCCGGCTCAGCCGGGCGTGGCGGCGATCGGCTGCGCGGACCTGCGGATGGCGCCGATCATGGCCGGCGTACTCGCCGCCCGAGGTGACTCGGCGCTGGTGTTCCGCGGTGATGACGGGCTCGACGAGTTGTCCACCACTGCGCCGTCCCAGGTGTGGCAGGTGCGCGACGGCACGGTGACGCCGCTGCGGTTCAATCCGGTCGACGTCGGGATTCCGCTCGCCACGCTCGACGATCTGCGCGGCGGCGACGCGGCGCACAACGCCGGCGTGGTGCGAACCTTGCTCGACGGTGGGCGCGGGCCGGTCCGGGACGCCGTCCTGCTCAACGCCGCGGGCGCCCTGGTGGCGGCCGGCGTCGGCGAGGGCGACCTGACGAAACGGATCATCACCGGCCTCGAGCTGGTAACCGAGTCGGTCGACTCCGGCGCCGCGGGCGCTGTCCTGGAACGCTGGAGCACTGCGTCTCAGTAATTTGCGAGCGAGGACAGCGGCGCGTCGCTGCCTTCCCTCGTCGGTTGGCG
>Ga0307513_10002953_pt1 | contig 23211 bp, 26 predicted proteins | sample 15_EM_MG_FD_202174 | JGI IMG/M metagenome (GOLD analysis project Ga0307513, IMG submission 202174) | Populus trichocarpa ectomycorrhiza microbial communities from riparian zone in the Pacific Northwest, United States - 15_EM | ecosystem: Host-associated > Plants > Roots > Unclassified | place...
CTTCATGGATTCCGGCGTCATTAGGGGGAAGAATGTATAGATACTGTTTTCGGTGAAATGATTAGGAAGAGTGCGGAGGAAGAGGCGTCCGAGAGTGCTTCCAAATCCAAAGGCATTGGGGTCTCTTTGACAATCGGCAAATCCCCAAGCGGTCAGGTTATAAGGCGTGAAGTCGTGAGTGAAGTGTCTGTCACCACGAGTGAGTGCAATGGCATCACCGAGGATAGCGCGGCTGATGGTATAACCTATAAGAGGATTAGCTTGGACGGATGTGAAAAGCAGGGGCGCCAAAAAGAATTTACCTGGGCAAAGGCCAGCCCCTTCCATAACAGGTTTCGCCTCTTCTGCCTGCAATCCCACATATAACTCCAGATAATTAATGTCTCCATAGAGCTTCTCAGCAGCATCCGCAATCTCTGGGTCCGAATTCCATTCCAAGAACGAGGAGAAGGCTACAACAAGAGTGAGTGGGGGTCAAAATAGTTACTATTTTGGAGGCGTACGTTTCAGCCCCAGGAACTAGAAGACCATGATAAGAATGGGATGAGGTCTTTAAATCTGGTTATCGCACCTTTCTGAAGTCATTCAGAGAACATAAGCCCCAATCCCTACCTCGCTCGATACCTTGAACTTCATTCACTTTCATGACCGCTTACAAAACCAAGGTCAAGCCCCGCTCGATGATTGCCCTGAGGAAAGCTTACATGGGGTACCGCGCGCCCTGAAGGCACCTGCTGAACGCGCCGTGCTATAGTTCGATTAAGAAACAGTGAAATAACAAGGAAAATCCACCCTTACGCATTGTGCAAAATATTAGCAAGGTCGGCATCTTTAAAATTTTTCCCCTCGCCGCGCTGAAGACTTAGGAAGAGCAGAGCAAGCATCAGAATGGTGCAGACTGACAATAAAATACAAAAACATACCCTCCAAAGGTCCACTCCTTGACGTCACGCTGCGTCTGTTGCAATTTTTGTGCCACCATTCCAAAGTCCTTGCTAGTAAGCTCCTCCAAAGGTTTGCCCGGGAAGAGCCCTTCGAAAACCTTCTGCGTCCATTGCTCGTCCTCCCTGCTGGTGGTTGCGTGCCAGCGATACAAAGAGTTAAACTTGTGGGAAAATAAATAAGAAACCTGTGCAAAGGTCGAGCACATACCTCAACGCTGCACACATTGCCTTTTCCGCGTTCAAAGAGAGAATGGTCAGACTTTCGCATTTCCTATGGAATGGCGAATGGCCAGTCAGTACAATAGAATAAATGTACCCCGGATGAACGACTGACATCGAATGGGATGAGACTCCAGCTATTACCATCGCGCACGAGGCCAAGGATGGTAGAGAAATAGTCCGAAAACACCACTATGAGTAATGTATGAAAGATGGGAATCCAAATAATAAGATAGCAAGTGATGCATACCCATTCCAAACCAACCACAATTGATGAGTCGGGCCGTCTGGAAGATTTCTTCCTCTTGTGCGACAAGCTTAGCCTTTGAGGCAAGATCATCTTTCTGGAATGTAGCCGGGTCTTGGAAAGTTCCTCGTTCATTGATTTCCAAGAGCTTAGCTGCTATGTACTAAGGGCGGTTTAGTACATTGATAATAGATGCGAGGGTCTGAAGCAAACAAACGTTGTGGTTCCTGTTGAAGAGTACGAGCAAAGCACAAACTGCTGGAGGTAAAAGAAGCAGTCTGTCCTCAGAAAACACATCTGGGTGTAAAAGTCCACGGCCTTCGTTGAGTCCCTCGTGGTCTCTAATTTTGTTTTGATCCGCCTGGTTATTTCCATATAAGGGGGCCAAATCAACATATGAAGAGGTCTCATTAATACTTGAATCACGATGGGACGTCCGGAAAATACTGAAGCGTCTTATATCAACGAAAGATTCATGGCGGCTGCTGCAGAAACCTTACCTATGGATAACGAGGGTCGCGAAAGCGAACATCAACGAGGAAAGGCCACCTGGATGCTCGACAAACTTGGATACAGAAGCAACATCAGATAAATATTGAGTTAAAAAAGAAGCCCGCCTACCCCTTCCCTTCGAAGAAGACTGTTGATAATAAATCAGCTCCTGTATGCTACATAAACAGATCTGAGGCTCACGTATCAAACAGGAGACCAGGATCTGGGAGTTGATTTCGGGGTAATGGGCGCGTTTGTTGAACTGATCGGGAATAAGGTGTACCAGCCTGAAGAAAACGGTTGAGCAAGCCTTGAATAACCGGAGTTGCCAACTTGCGACAATCGCACCTTGCCTAAATCTGGCATGTCGATGTTGTTGTAAGAACCGTCCGCCGTCCGCCATGCATACTTATTGCTGATACTAGTCCCAGGTGGGTGGGCAAGGTCATTATACACTATAGACGTTGCTTTTATTAGCCTTCTTGTGCGATGTGCCGAGTGATGCACTAACAGAGTTGGATGATCTTGCCCTTCAGAGCATTCGACGCCGTCTCATTCTTCAGCTGAGAAACAAACGTAAGGATGTGCTCAAGCTGTGGAAAACCCGTGATGAACAACGACCAAACAAGGAACAGATATTTTAGATACCAAGAACTTGCGGTCGTTCATTGCATCCTTGTGAGCTAAGAAATCGACAATTGCAGACTGCATACATGTCAGAGGCGGCCTCCAGTCATACAGGTGTAGAACTCACTAGTGTGCTCTTGCTGGACGACAATGGCAAGCCTTTCTTGATCTGGCGACCAATCTTATGGGATGGAGGTAAAGGTAATAAAAGCTGTTAACTGACCTGCTCCCGGAGCTCCTTCAAAGCCTTTGGTTCCCCCTGACTGGGAGACAGAGGCTCCTTATCAATGGCATGTGCACCCTAAGAAACAGTTAACCAAAGGAGAGACGACCCAGTGCATGATAATTACATCGCCATTGGGGGACGAGTTGAAAACAGAGGACATTCGCTTTAAGTTTGTAGTCATAACTTGCGAAGGGGAGGCTTACTATCGAGAAGGCCTCTTGGGGCAATCTTGGGGTTCATTTTATAGCACACCCCATGACTAGTTCGGTTCGAACTTCATTGACAGGTGGAATGTCGAGTTCCATTAATTAATAATCGAGTCGTTCGGCAATCTGAAGAAGGTGGTCATAAATACAAGAGCCGACTTCATTGTGAGAGGCCGATGCTGGTTATTCGGACCTGCAGTGTCACGGACAACCGTGGACTCCACTTCGCTTCCGACTTTCAGATTTTTTCGACCACTCGAATTTCTCCCTCAAACTATACGGACTCAAACCCCAAAATTCATACATGTTAAATCTACTTACTACAATAGCCCTCTCCAGGGATTTTTTCTTCATGAAAAACGCAGTAAGAAACAAAGATAGTAAATAAATAGGTCCTCTTGATACCGATGCATCTTCTGCCAGTTGTTTTCCCCTTACATAAATGGACATATGGGAAACAAGTCTCGTCACGTTTCGGTGTTGTTGAGTTCCGGAGCCAAATGTCACGTCACTGGGATAAAATGTCACAGAGATTTTAGGGCATTTTTAAGCATGGAAGTGGTTAGACTCGCCACTCAGGGTTCTTCCACGCGGTGATTTGTTCGTCATTTGTTATGGGATTAAACTTATCAGGCGGACTCGAGCTCCACTCGTCTTGTGATGGGAGAACAAATGAACAAACCTAAGGGCTCGATCTCGCAGAAGAGCGACTGCCAAAAAAGCAACAAAAAAGTGCGTAACCCGGGCCACTGAGTACATAACCCTAATGTTGGGTTCCCCAGAAATCGCAATAACTGTCTGTTTTTGAGACTGGTGACTACTAAGTATGTCTGGTAGCGGATGGGCATTGGGAGACTCTTTGAATGCCTCCTCGATGACAGGCCTCGTTTTGGAACCCAACATTAGGGTCAATCAGTGGTCACGGAGGTCACTCCTCTTAGATTTGTTGATTTGTTCCCTCCCATCGGATTAAATAACGATCACATATTAGCTCTCCCTCAAAGTAAGAAAGCCTAAGAAAGCTCGCGAGACGAGCGGCTGCTATCAGAAAGGGCTTTGGGGGTAAGACCTCAGTGTTGTTCTTTCAATTTGTCATAGTCCGGTGCCCAGTTATTCATATCGCGGTGTCACAGGCCGTTATTCGAATTCGAGCGTCTACCATGTATGTACTTGCGGATCGGCCACACTAGGCTGACAGAGTTACTTGTGGGGGTACAGCATAGTGGGCTGCATATTGATCAAAAATTTCAGACTTTTGGGTTATATCCTGAACAAGGGGGTGCGATCCGTGTTCGGAGACAAATTTGCTATTGAGAAGAGTCAAATCAGCAAGACGCAAATCTCAGGGAGAAAAACGTACGCCCATAACTCCTCAGATTCGGGTTTCTTCGATGCTCCTAGTCCAGCAGCAACCACATAGGCTGCATCCGCCTCAGATTCTCCCTTTTGTTGCGCTAAGGATTCCTCCAAGTCTGATTTAGCCTCTTGAATCTCTCCCCGTAAGATACGGGTTATGCCTCTTGCTGTGAGAAGGTGCGGTGATGACAACGAAGGGTTGCCCAGCTGTTCTGTGTAGAACGAGCTTGTGTTTACGTAATTATCTTTTCCGGTCACAAAGCCAATGGTCGACTCGATGAGTTGCAGAAGGAGATCATCTTCTGCCCAACGTTTGGATCGATCAAACTGCTTCTTGGCAAGGTCGGGACGGTTGATTGATAAATATATTTGCACAATGAGGGCCACACTTTCACGTACGCAGGATGTAAGACGATGTAAGACTTAGAGATGAACGAACTCACGCTTCAAGATCTTCCGAGTCTGATCCAAGGGTTTCTAGGGCTTCCTCGATCTCGCCAGCACGGGCAAAAGCAGTACCTGCGAGGACTCTGACGAGGGCCTTTTCCTGTTCACTGCAATCCACATCATCGCCTTCTATCTCCACAGATAGGTCTCGCAATTCTTCCAGCGAAGTCTCTGCATCACCGGAATCTGTTGAGTCAACGAAACGCGCCAAGGCTGAGATGGCCTTTGAAGCAATATCCTCAGCATCTTCCGGAATGAGCCCCAACGCTGATTTTGGTTGGTTGAGAGCGATGTATGACCGAGCTTTGTAAAAAAGGGTGGAAATGTAGTCCGGGGATGATTTATCTGGAAGTGGTTGGCTAACCAGAACTCTGAATGCACCTGGAAAGCAATTTTATCAACATTGGGTGCAGATTTCAGAAAATCAGTTTACCTAGGGTAAACTGTTGCTTGACGTGGTACAACTCTGAGGAATCCATGTGGGTTGATGTGTGGTAATGTGCTCTGTTGTCGAAACGATGATTATGTCAGCTTTCACTAGGTTGGATTGCTTACAGATTCTATCGAGGCCTAACTACCAACTCAATCTTTGAAGACAACCATGGTGAACTCTTTGGTCGTGCCAATCTAGAGTACTTAAGTCCGCTTGATGAACATATCCAACATGAAAGTTTATTGTAACCTTCACTATATCGCTATAGTTGACTGGGCCGATTCAATATCCCCACGCTGCATCATATCCAAGGAGATCCGAGGAAAGTCATTTCTACCTATGCACCACCAGTAAGTGGATTCATCGGATCGCTATTCATCCATAAACTCACTTAAAGTGAACAAGTTTGGACCCGACTACTCCCCGGGAACAAGATGTCTTGCTTTTACAGCACTAAAGATCTAGTTTTCACGACACATCCGCTTTTGAAGTGACAACCGGCTCCCTCCCATTGCCTTTTACCCCTTATACGCGGCAGCTCGTCAGAGAGTCAGGCCCTCCGGAATACCTTTCCCCGCCGTATTATTGTAGGAATGCAAGTACCCTGAGGCTTGCTTTAAGTTTCAATACCTATAACCCAACCTTCCGCTGAAGTGGAACCACCGATGACCGGGATCTTTGAAAGAGATGCTGCAGTCAACCAGACTTAGTTTCTGCAACGCGACGCTGGGCATATCATTTTTATTACGCAAGTGCCTCCAACATAACTCCCCGGCTCCACATCCACAAACGCCCACTTCTCTTTAATGAGGTGCACAAAGTGCCAAATGATACACTTTGTGAAAAAAGGAACCTTCGACAATTTGGAGTTGATAAGACGCAGCATGTGATTAGGACCCCCACATTCGAAGTATATACGATCTCGCTGCCTGCTCTGTCCTTTTTACGGAATTACCTAGAATATTTGGATCTCTGCGACACGCTCCTTGCGCTCCCGGTCGATGGAACACGGAATCAGTATAGCGGGTGATCCACTTACCTCAGCTCCAAGCTCCATATCTATACTGCAGTGCATCTCATTCCTACCAATATTACTCGGTGTTCGCCGTTAGATGTTTTGGATATCGCCTATGCCCATCGGACAACAAATAACCCAGGGTTTGGTAGTGATTTCGTACGCGCAGTTTTATCATTGAATAAATCGGCGACGATAATCGTAGGATTTCATCGAGCTTTATGGTATGAAGTGAGGTGTGAAGTCAAAAACATATCTATGTAGAGATCTAAAAGTCAGTTCGGTATCCGTCAATCATACACCCACAGAAAATCGGTGTTTGATGATGATTACGTCAGTTTTGATGTGGTCAATTCCAAGCCTTTTCAAGCTGCAGTTCCTTGGTAGTTCCACTCAACGACCGCCTCAGGATCCACCACAAGAAACCGATACTGGCCAAAGGGCAGGTAAAATTTAACCGAATTCAAATTCGCGATATCATAGGATCCCATGCAACAGAGTCTGTTTCGTTTCCCTTTGGATTGCTTATTTTTTCAACCAAACTCTTTCCACCAGACTTAAATGAACAGAGTGAAATTATTTGCTCAACCTTGGAGCATACTAGTCCACAGGGAGCTCAAAATATTATCGACAAACAAATTTCCAAACATGAAAGATCTATCATCGCTTTGAAAACCCTACGGAACACATTTTCACCCATCTCCAGACTTCCAACAGAGGTTCTTTGTCATATTTTTTACTTTACCCAGGAGCAGCAAAGGTATTTTGTTTTGAGCTGGATAAAAGTCACATATGTCTCTCGCCAATGGAGAACAGTGGCTTTGAACTCGCCCAATCTCTGGACCAACCTCCCATTTGGATACGGCCATTGGACATCAGTGATGCTGGAGAGATCCAAGAAGGCAAACCTTACAGCCGAACTCGATTTATCGAACCGCACAAGCAACACGATAAAATACCTCGAATCTGCTTTTCATCATGTAGATCGCTTCAAGGTCCTCTCACTGGAAAACGGTGACTCTTCCCTCCTCCGCGACCTAGTCTCGAAGTTACCAAAATCAGCACCGCGCCTTCATTCTCTTGTCATATCCGTTTACCGTTCAAATTTCTTCGAGCGTGACTCCGATACTTGCGATCTACCGGAGGCGATGTTATGCGAAACAGAAAACCTTCATTACGTGGAGTTGAGAGGGTGCAACCCTAGTTGGAACTCGCACCTGTTCAGCTCCCTTTCACACTTGAAGATAGACTGGGTTTCAAGGGCTGCCAGACCAACTACGAAACAGTTTTCGGAGATGCTAAAAAGGATGCCCAACTTGGAAAGTCTGGAGCTTCGCAATGCTATCCCGGTTGAAAACTCCGGTTCAGTGCAGGAGACAATTCACCTATCCGGATTAAACTTCCTATCTCTCTCCTCGCCTTCTACAGAAATCGGTAATCTTTTGCGATACCTCACATTTCCTCCAACCACAAGAGTCAAAATCGTCGCGGAGATTTCTGATCAGAATTTTTCGGGGATACTTTCGAGACTGTCTTCTATCCTATCACCGTCGGACAAAAAACGCGGTTGCGATATCGCCAGACTTTTCATTGGGGGAGCGGACGACACCCGCCATAGTGTTCAGATTCAAGCATATTCAAAACTCGAACCCCAATCAGATCTATTCCGGCCTAGTTTAATTAATCCTGATATCGATTTGACCTTTAATTGCCAAAAATTCGCGGAACCCTTCAAGCAATTACTGGACTCGGTTTTACCCCAATACTTCCATGCCTTCCCATTGGATAACCTAAGCTCGCTGTTCCTCTCCGAGGTTACGCCTAGTCCGCAGATATTATTGGATTTATTTGGTACCCTGAGTCATCTGGAGTCGATAGTTTCGAAGGGTACCAGTGCGCATCCTCTAGTCGAAGCTCTGCAAAGTACACCAATTCCGGGGCAGGCGACATCGCCAGTAAAAACTAACTTCGTTTTCCCTGGCCTTCGTTCTCTTGCGTTAGGTTCTGCCACCTTCGAGCCGGATCACTATGACTCAGAGTTCGCCTGCATCCATGTCGATTCGTTGCGTGATTGCCTCAAACAAAGGCACGAGCATGGAGCAGGACTGCATGAACTTCATCTGAAAGACTGCTATTACCTGTACCCTGACGATGTTAATCTTTTCGAGGAAGTTGTTGGGCTTGTTCATTGGGACAAAGTAGAACAGGGACTCAGCGATGATGAAGAATCCGAGGAAGACGATGAAGATGAGATGGAATACGATGAATTCGATGAATTCGAACCCGACTCTGACGTCGATCCTTATGGTTACGATTGGGACTATAGCTAGCTAGGGCGCAGCAGGATGAAAGAAAACTGCAATCTTCATCGAATTCGTACACACGTTGCAACTCTATTTCTTTTTACTTGTGTCCAGAAAATACAGTTCGAAGGGACTGACAAAATTTTGCTGATGTTAAGATATAAGAGTATTACTGAACACCTAACCAAGAAACAACCTCTCAACGGGGAAGGAAAAAGCTCCTGACTATAACAGTGTATAAAACGACAAGGCAAAATGCTACATCCACAAATCTTGTCACAAGAAATAAGACAAAGGGGGCAAAAAGGAAGGAGGAAGATGGTGAGGGTAATGAGGAAATTGGCAGAAAAAAAAGAGCGGCACACGAGCCAAACATGTAAGAAATAGTTGTTTTTATGTTTCTTCATCGTCAGATTTCTGTACCACCAAGGATATAGATGCACGATACAATGCGTGGGGATAAGGTTGCGAATAATGAATATAAATGCTTCACAACGATCATTTATTTATTTTTGGCGATATCTCTCGCAGCCTTGATGAGAGGGGCAAGCGTCCGAAGAGGTTCCGAGAGCTTGAAGAATGGATGCTACAACAAACATGAAAAAACATCCTTCGAAAGAAATACTTGACAGACGAACCTGCAAAAGCTCTGTGGCATTCGGTCGCTTCTCAGCATCCACCTCCAAGGTCTTCGCAAGGTAATCACTGAACACTGGAGATAGGCTCTCTGGATTTGCAATGGTCGGCGTGCCATTCGTGGCGATGAGATACAGAGCCTTCAAGGGGTTCTGATTAAGGTATGGTGGTTCTCCTTCAATCATTTCTAAGTAAAATTGGGTGTGAGTCAAGGTGACGGGGGGTGGCATTTGCTTTATTCTTTGACGTACCGATGGCCATAATACCCAGACTCCAGATATCTACTTTGGGACCGTACTCTTTCCGAGTGACGACCTCCGGGGCCATCCAGTACGGAGTACCTACCATCGTAGTTCGCTTTGCATGTGCTGGATCCGAAATTTGGGCGCAGAAACCGAAATCAGCTATACGAAACGAATATTTAAGCACACATTCATCCTAAATAAACAAATAAATTATATTGTCGGACTCACTGAGTTTGATATCGCCAATCATGCTCAATAACACATTGTCACTCTTAATATCACGATGGATGACACCGTGCCGATGAAGATGTTCCAATCCTTGACAAGTTTCTCTAGAAACTGCCGCAATTTGGCCTTCTGTCATCAAGTTGGCGGTAACAACATCTGTGAGTGAACCGCCTTCCATGTACTCCATTACCACCCAAAGATCGTTCTTGTGTAGGAACGAGTCGATATAGTTGACGATGTTCGGATGACGCGATGATCTCATCACTAAAATTTCATTAATGATAAGATCTTTCTTGGGTTGTTTCTCGAGGTCCATTTGCTTGATAGCTACCGAGAGGTTCGTACCGACTTGGTAAGCTGTGTAGACACCGCCTGAAGCACTGAGATAGGGAGAAGTTTCGTTGAGATTAAGAGAATGACACGAAGAGAGAGACTCACCCTTGACCAATTTTCACAAGATTACGATATAGCCTTGTTGGATCGGCATCTGTACAAATCGCTTGCAGGCGCTTGACAATATCTTCCTCTTTGGCTTTGTCGACCTTCTTTTCTCTTCTGCGAGGTGTTGCGACACCAGAAACCTTCGCCAAGCTCGATGCGGCAGGGCTTGGAGCTTGGTTATGAGCCCGAGGATCGCTGCGTTCCCTGGCGGCGGGGGAAGCGGTTTGAGCTTGGGATTGTTTCAATGGAAGATCTGAAGATGATGAAACAGGCGATGGTTTGGTTGACTGAGGTTTCTGTTGCGCAGTAAGGCCTTGGCCACTAGGTACTTGCGCTGGCGCAGGGGATCGCCGGTCACGCGTGGTGTTTGCACGCCCAAGATCTGCTGGTTTGCTTGCCTTTGAGGGAGCACGCTGAGAAGTTGAACGGTCCAAAGCAGGTGTAGCCGCGGAAGGTGGTGTAGGTGCCGGGCGATACGCAGTGGGAGGGGTAGAAGGAGAGTAAGATGCCTGCGATGGTTGTTTTTTCGGGGGTGGTGGTGGAGAGCGCTGAGAACGGAATAAATATACAAGGAAAGCATTAAATCCTGGTTACCCACCGGATTTTGGAAACTTTCGTCTACCCTAGGCTGCAAGAAAGAGAGTTCTTGCGTCGGCCCAACATTGCCTAGCTTATCCCAAACGTCTCCGTGGCCCTCCTGGTAGAATTTGACAATTTCCATGACTGCCTGCGGGTTCTTCTCTTGCTCGGAACGAGAAATACCACTTTCCTGCAGAAGTTGTTGCCATTCCTTTGGTAGGCCCGTAAACTCGCCGGTTGAAGAGTTGAAACCAACGTGGGTAAGATGAACGGGGTCGTAAGGCGTGCTGATTTCAGGTCGTTTCGTTGGGTTGAACATTTCTGACATTAAACCTAATACGCCTTTCTTAGCCTTGGACGTGGTTCCACTTCGGGACCTTATCCTTGAGTTGGTACCTACAGGGGCCGAAGGGCTGTAATCCTGAGACGGGCCAGAAGGCAAGGACTCCTGGGGATCGGCATAGAAATGACCATCGTCAAACATTGGGGTGGACGGTTGTGAGAGACGACGTGCAGCGAGTTGTGATGGATTGGGGATGATGTCGTTTAGATTGGCCGTATTAGCGCGAGAAGGGCGTGGAGGGGGTGATGTACCGGTAGCCATTGATCCTGATTTCTGTGATTTCAGATGCTGTGTGAGAGGATTATCGTTTGCGTTTGCAGCGAAAGGATCGTGCTCTACGATACGAGGTGATGGCGATACAGATGTTAGGCTGTGTTTACGAGCGCGTGGGTTCGGCTTCTGGAGAGAATTGCGTATTTTAGCAGGGGGAGGGGCAGATACTGGAGGTGCTGGCGAAGATTCGGTGGGAATCCTGGAGCGATGGGTTGTCTGCAAAGGTGGTGCAGGAGCCTGCCTTGATGGAATAAAAGCTGTTGACTTGGCGGCCTCTACGGCGTGGTGATCAAGAAGAGCCTGGTATTCCTGAATGGACGCGCGTGAAGGCAAGTGGTATTCGACCGTCTTTGATTGACGGTGGGGGTGGTTCGGAAAGGAACGTTGATTGACTGCACTTTGGGAAAAGGACATGTCCCAGGTGGATCAAACAATAAACGGGGAGGATTCCTGGACGTGGGAAGTAGACCGCGATGAGAGAAAAGGGCGAGATGGCAGTCGATGACAACAATCTGCGAAGGTAGACGCTGGTTGTCACGGATATCAATGATGACGACGGGCTTCGTTGCAGGGGAATTCTGCTGGTCGGACGATGTCGACAACGACGACAACAACAACCCCGGGGGAGGGGAATGCAAGGATGATGGTGGCAACGAGGAAGAGGCGACTGCAGCAGAGCAGAGTGATTGCACCTTTAGGCTGCTTTGCAAAATTGCTAACTGTTTAAACACGTGACGGACTCTTGTCCCCCTTCTCCACCCCTAATATAATCAACTAATTGCGCCTGCCACACTCTCTCAGGCCGCAGCACCCAGTTATCTTCGCCCTTCTCTCTCTTGATTCTCAGAGATTCTCCAAGGTGTCTGTAAAAAGTTTTCCACACTCCGCATGGTCGCAGCCAACAACGCTTGTTAAAATTTCAAGTAACCAGGACACAATTAGTAGCAACCCGCTCATCGGTAAGAAATAGTCCCGCAATTGTTCACTCATTAATTTTCGGCCTTCTTATGCCCGCTTATTAGCACTGGGAAAGTGTATCACCGCAATTGGGAGTTGGAGCTTGGGGCACAATTTCCCTCACGCCGCAAGACCATGAAGAAACATCCACTCACCTCTGTAACTCCCATATTATTTTGATTCGTCCGAGAATCACAAGTAATTTTGACAAGGTTCTTCTTGGTGCTAGGTCCCGGTTTAATTTTAAAACACGACTTGTCTTACTCTTCGATCACACTTCCCGTCGATCTTCGTCGGCTTATGACGTCGTGGTGTCGGGTGTTCTGATATAAATCCTTCGCAACTATGAATCCTCTCTCGCTCATAACGAAATCTGGAATAAATTCCTAGGCGTCCTATGACGAAGCTCTTAAACCTTCGCGTCTGAACTCTGATTCATGACACTAAATCACGTATTCGTTTTCTCTTAAATTTTACACGGTATCCCTACGCTTTGCAACACCTTGGGCTCCAGTGCCCCACCAATCATGACATCCCAATGGGATCAAAACCGAAATGAAAACAACCCTACCTCGACAGAGGCGGTTGAGATGAAGACACATGATGCGAACGCATACCCATTCACGACCTCTACAACGACCTCCCCGACCCGAATCATTCAGAAGAAGAAACATTCTTACCACCTTCGCGATGATTATCTTGAAGGTGCCGTGGCTGCGAATGTCAGAACCGCGGGTAGTCGGCGAATGCTCGCAACTCTTTCTCATCCTCAGAAAGTCGACCACCCTAACCCACGGCGGTATGCTTCATGGCCCTTATTAAATGCCAACAAGGTTGCCCGCGCCTGCGAGTTTTTATGATAGTCTTGGTTTACGTTTCTTAAAATACCCCCTTTCCACTGGCATTCGCTCTTGAGAAATGTCTTTGCCGTATGATACAATATGGCGATAGAAATCATAGGTTAGAGTCACGAGGCACTTTATGCGACGGAGTTGGGCAATGTGAAAGAGACGTCCATAATCACAAACATCGCCAAAGAAGTTAAGGATAATAGTACAGACGCGGTGGTATAAAGCGTTTAACTTGAATGTATAATCGATACAGTAGTAAAATGAGCTTTTCAATTATTCTAAAAGTGAGAATTCTGGGGTCCGAGGGGAAATTATATGTATGGACTCCATCCTGGAAAAGCACGATAAGCAGCTGTACGCCAATTACTAGACCAACTTACCATAGAAGATGGTAGCAAGATTCATAGGGTCTGTGGCTTCAGCGATCAGTTCATTGACGGTGCTCTCCACGCTGAGAGACTTGTCCAATTTCCTCGCGACCGAACTCAGAGCTCGGTCTGCGGCTTCGTCCGCGGATCCACTGCTCATGTCAATACCAATACCGACATTGAAACGGTTCGTGTCGTTCACACTTGTGCTAGTAGGCACTCCCGTTTGCGCCTGCTTGACCTTTATCTCACTGGCAGTCCTGTGCAAAGGTCGACATCAAGCGAGTCGGAAGGCAACAACGGGGTGGAATACATACCAGGAATGCAGAGGGTCGTGCTTGAAAACTTCCAGGACCGTCATGATAAGTTCCGATTCCTCCCGTAGTACTCTAAGGGTTTCTTCAGAGCATCTCTGGAAAACCCCCGAAGTTCCTGATGGACCCATTCCGTCGATAATATCGGCAGTCATACGGAAGGGCACTCGCTCAGGAATAGGAAGGAGTTTACCCTGGAAGAATTGTTCAGCGATCAACGAGCAATTAGGGGTTACAAAAACGTGCCTGATCAAAGGCGATCCCCAGGTCAATGTGAACAACTTCTCCGGTAACATTATCGAGCAGGATGTTTGAGATATGGCGGTCTCCTAGGCCTAGAACGTGGCCTACAATGGATGTCGTGGCTATGCTGCGACTGTAGCAAAGGCGCATTTGGAACCAGGTTATCGGCGTCTTGTGTTTCTCAGTAAAGTAATGTCGCATTACAGGTTTGAATTTTTTGCGTCCAGCCGTGAAGGTATTGAGTTGCTTTTGGTGATCATTGGGCCAGTCGGTTTGAACCTTTCGTAGGCGTTCTTGGAAGTCATTAGGTTTCATGTCCGTCGGATTGTAACTGGTGATGTTGAAAGATTTAGTGCATCCCTAGGGCAAATGAGAAAACAACACTACCGAGGATGGGATCTGGTCAACCAATCTCGGAGAGGCGATGTATTTCCAACAAATTCCAGGATGCCAGCCTGACTAGCAAGAGGTATGACTTTGTAATCCCGGACGTTCAATAGTCGACGGTTGGTTTCTCTATCACGCTTCAGGACACTGTTCACAAGGTCGAAAACTTGTTCCATAACTGCATCTTGTCGTAGGTCGTCGTTGCCTTCACCTTTAAACTGAAGGGCCAGGCATGAGCATCGATTTTAAAGAATAAGACCAAAGAAATCATACAAGCTGTTTATATTCCTGCCCATCAGAGCCCTGGCAAATGCTAATTTTTGGCAGATTGACTCCACCAGCGGTAGTAAATGTTTGTTCATAGCTCTTGATCCAGACACAGTTGTTGTATTCCAAAGTTAAATCAAGAGGTGTGCTTGCTGTTGTAACAGGAACTTGTAGATTGGAAATTTGGAGAATTTTAAGGTGTGAAGGAACTTTGAAAGAAGGGGGCTTTAGTTTGGCCTTATGAATTGGGTCTTTGGTAATGGGGTACTTCGCCCACTGGAGACATGCATCGCAAAGCTTTTCTATGTCTCGAACGCGTTGGGATGTTGTACTTTGGCAGCGGAGACGATCAAGGATAGTACTAGCAGCTGTGCTTCTGTCAGTTTGGGTAGGTTGAGAGTCGAAGCGTCCAGATTGGCGAGTGTTGCCAATGGTTGGGCTTGAATGGTCGGATAAACAATACACCTGATAGAGTACGTGGAATGGATGCTCTTGACACATCCTCAAGACCAAGTCATGAAGATTTTCTTGAGCGCCCGTCAACGTTGCATTGAAGGGACTGGCGACTCTTGCAGTAATTTGATGCTTTAACGTGTGGTTAATAGGGATAGAAGATAGAAGTTGGTGCCCAAGCTCAACTCACTGCAAGGAACACAAGTTTTCGAGAGGGTACCTTTGCCAGAGCCATCTTGACACATTCTAAGATAGATTCGTCATCGAAATTAGCAAACCAGAGGGAGCAAAAACGAATGGCCGAGTCATTGTCAAAGCTATCTGAAATTTGTAGGCACCGAGAGTGCATATCCATAGCTTGTTTGAGGAAGGTCTCTCGCAGGGTGTTATGCTTCTTAAACAGTTCACTATCTGCTTGTAAAAGCTTGCGTGCCCTAGCTTGGTCACTTTCGAGTGTCTTTTTCCTTAATTTGTCGGAATTTGATAGAAGCTCCACACTCCGTTGTTCGATTTCCTGCCTTTTCCGGTCGACATAAACCTTCCATCGGATCGCGTCGGGTGATCGTAGTGTTGCATGGAATTGCCGCTCAGCAAACATGGCACATTCGCGATAGATAGTAGCTTGGTTCAGGTCAACTTTAGCGTCGAGTTCCTGGACCCTTTCCAGAAGTAAGATCGAAGGGTCAAAGTATCGATCCCATATTTCAGTTGGCTTCTCGATGCAAGCTTCGGCGGTCCAAGTCCCTAGACGAGATAACCACAGAGCTTTTCTTGCCAAATCTTGTTTATTATCATCGGACAAGGGCGCCCGATGCACAAGATCTTTTAGAAATTGCACGGCCAATTTTTCTTCCTTTTGAAGCCAAAGCACATTGGCAAACTCTTCTGAAACCTCCGCTGATGGAATTGTCTCCAGGCATTGAGCGCGAATAACAGAGTTGAGAGCAATTTGTATTTGACCTGATGCCCTTGCAGCTGCTGAAAGGCGAAGAAGGCAGCTCCTCTCGATTTCGATTAAGCCCCTAACATATGATGTAACAAAGGTCCCAATCTGCTGGCGTTCCTCTCTTTGCCGAACAGATCGTATAAGGGAGATACGAGTTGCCATAAGCGATTCGAAATCAGAGAATCTGTGGGAGAGTGATTTTTTTTTAATGTTTGGATGAAGAGTGTTACCCGACTTACTCAAACTGCTCGCTAAGGTTGACGAAAGGCTTCCAATTTTCTAAGGATATTTTGTCGGGCCTGAGAAGGGCCTGTCGATCCTGTCTTATCCAGCTCAAGATCTCACCCAAACACATGAGATCCTGGGATACCGAACGTATCCCCACTAGGTTTTCTGCGCCCAGGGATTGCAGGTGTTCCATTTCCTGGAAAAGGGAGGAACGAATGGTATCCTCCACGACGCGGGGGTCCCTTTCTCGGTAAACAGCTTTGAGAGATCTGTATAGAGGTGCACTAGACGACTCTTTGGCTCGGTCCGGTAGATCCCACGTTTCAGTTCGCCATCCTAATCTATAATCCATCGAGGTGGTGTGACTATCTCTTGATTGTCCTATCGAGTTCCGGAGGGTATCGATGGCAAGGCGATCAAATCCAAAGTAATGAAAAGATTGAAGAAGTCCATCTCCTTCACCCGTCCGAGCGCGACCAGCTTCGAGAGCGGCACCATGAAACCGAAATGCTTTGTCCCATTGTTTTTCATGGTGAAGGCGCTTGATTAGGAATTGATGGAGATCCTTAGTTTCAATTCCATAAAACCCATCTGGTTCATCGATGTGGGCATAGATTTCGAAAAGAACTTCCTCTGTCGTGGAATCATTTCCTTGGGATGATTCTTGCTCCATTGCGGTTTCCACAAAGAGCAAAGCGGTCGTATATGCGCCACAAAGAATTGCGGCTCGTGCAAGCAACGCAAAATCAACTTCGAGCCATTTGTTGTAGGCGAGAGCGTCTCCCGGTCGAGGGTTAGAATATCGCAAATGAAGGACAACATCCACGACGACGCGGATGCAGGAAAGATCGGTATTTTTTGAGGACAGAATCATTGTGAAATATTCGGACAGGGTAGTTCTATAAGAATGGGGTTCTGCCTTTTTCGAATCGTGAACGAGGAGTGTATGTACGAGGATGGGCAATATCTGATCTGCAAATTCGGTGTCAGAGATCAACAACGAAGTGAGTTGGCCAAAGTATGGATCGATGGTGGCCAGTGTATCACTGAGCAGCACGGCGATCAATGATATCCACTTCGAGAAGTTAATGGCAGATTCAAAGTAGAGATCGGATTTGAGCATGTCGTGTATATTGACAACTGGCCTTGCTATGGACAGGCATCGGTAGATTTTGAGAAGTTCCAACTCTGCACGATAATCGGACGGCAAGTGAAAAAACTGATGGTCAGGAGAGGAAACGGATGTAAGCAGGCGTAAGGTTTGGTAGGCATTGGAAACATGCGACGGGTCGTCATCTTCTAGCATGAGGAAAATACCCAGGGTAATGGTGTCACGGGCAACTGAAGAATCCGTGATTCCCTTTTTCTTAAGTACACTGCAGTGGCGGGCCCGGGGTGCATTCAAGTCGGGTTGTTCCACATTGAAGCTCCCGATTTTGCCATAATTCTGTGCAAGAAGAGTTGTAAATGACTGCACGTCTTCATCTTGCAGATGACCCGGAAGTGGCATGCAGTCTTTCAAGCGCCAGAAATAAAACTTGGCAAAATGTGATTGCGCATTTGTTTCAAATTGTGTATGATCTTGGATTTGCCGAACTAATCGGAATTTGTTGGAGGTAATGCGATGGTCTTCAAGAACTGCTGTAAGGGTTTGGGTGGTGATTTGTTTGTAAATGGGCATCAACTTCTCCGAAGGTGCTTGTGGCCAAACTGTGAGGGCTCGAAGGATTGAGGTTTCCATAACTGCAGAAAGGCTATCAACTTGGCCTTCAATCCAAATCAAAAGCGTAGCACCCATCTGTGAAGTTGATCTGTCGCGAGTATCGGAGGCGAAACCATGGGCAATATAACATATGCGGATGAGTATATTGGGCAAGCGAGTATCCTTCAGTTTGTTTTTTCGGTAACGCCGAAAGGCCCATTCCAAAATCGATTGGGCAGACCGTGCAAGGTCGTACTGAGATAGAAGTAAACTCGCTCCATGAACCACAGTGTGTAATAAGGTCAAATCATCGAAATCTTGTCGGCGATAGGCCATCCAGAGGGTCATGGCGTTTATAAGACGATATTGCTCGTTAACCAATGGCGTAGAGTATATTTCCCGCATTAGCTGTTGTAAAACGTGATATGTCGTTGCTTTCGTGTATGCAGAAGGAATGGTTGAAGAAAGCCAATTGAGGCTCTTTAAGGTGTTCTGCGTTGGGAAGGCGGGGAGGTTCGGAGTGTGACATACAAACTTATCATCAGCGCTGCGGTAATGGTTCAAAGCTTGGAAGGTTGGGGCAAATTTGTTGGTCTCTTCGAAGGCCTGCAGTGCTGGAATGATAGGACCGTTGATCGAGAAGTCCTGGTCACCGAGGGATCGTAAGATAGTTGCGACAATAGCATCGACGTTTTCCTCCAATGTCGATTGAAAATCTCTTAAATCCATTGCATTTTGGATGAGATGTAGGATTTCATCGTCAGAGAGGTCAGGACGATCGAGTTTCCAAGAAACAATTAGCAATCCAACAATGTTCCCAAAACATTCCCGCAGTCCATCGACTGGAAATTTTTGAAGGAGCTGGCAATGTTGTTCAAAGGCTTGTCGTGCATTAGTTAAAATATTGGTAGGGGTAAATAGGCGGAAGGTGGCTTCTGCTGACTGCCTCCTATCACGGTAGCCCAATAAACGTGGAGGGACACCAGTAAAGTCGCCCTTTGATTGGAAAATGGAGTAGGCAATTTGCGAAGCATATGCTTCGAAGAGCGTTGATAAAGATGCCATGCCCAATCTCGCTGCGACTCCAGTAAGAATGGATTCGATATGATCAGAATATTGTTGGCTATGCAGGCAGGTTTCGAGTAGATGCCAATAAGGACCGCGTCGAACAGCGGAGCTAACCACCATAATGTTTCCAAGCGATAACATCCTCGTAAGCATATGTTCATAGCTAAACAACAGTAAGAACCGTGAAAAACGAGGGAGCTATGATGGGCTTACTTGTCAAGGTGAAGGGTGTACGACCTCTTCATAATCTCGTACATCTCGAGAGGTTCAAGGTTGATGTGTTTTGAGAAGGCCAACAGTCGTGTGTTGATAACGGCGACACGGAACCGGACCCTGATGTCGATATCGGAACTGAGCTGAGGAAGAGAAAGTGGAGGGCAATGTGGGGAGTCCTCAGTCTCAGGTTCATTATTATTAAACGGCCAAGATCTTTGACTTGGGTCGTCTAATAAGTACAATTCAATAAATCTTGCGAATGCGTCCCGCATCCGCCAAGAGCGCATCAAGTTCTTTTTCAACATTTTTGAAAGCCACCCGCAGAGTTCACAGAAATTTCCATGCACCTCCTCCAGCACCGCATGAGGATCCGACCGAGCTCCTAAACTGCAAGTCAGAAGGTCGAGAACAACACCCAAGAACCGTTCACTCTTGGAGAATGAGTATTGTCCCAGCAGAGTTCCAAACTCGGTGTAGAGGTCGCAGAGGTGTTTGGGGGTTAATGAGAGGGTGCCTCGACGAACATGACAAAAGAAAATGGATGAAATATGACAGATTTTGTCAGGCATCGTCCGCACAGTTTCAAACATGAGTTGAACCAGTTCCTTGTCTCTCGTAGGCTCGGCGGAAGGGGACTGTAGAAATGGCCCACAAGCCAAGAATCCGGCACATAACTGGAGAAGGTGTTGTGTGGGGCGATCTTCATCCGGATTTCGTACACCGGTGGCAGAGCTTGGGAGATTTTGATGAATCGTTCGGATAGGTCCAAATCCATCTTTATCATCGAGGTCGGCCACTTCCTCTTCGCTGCTGTTCAATGACCCATTGAGAGTTTGGTTGAGGATGATCCGGAAATTGGTCGTAACCGCACCGAGCGCTTCTTGGGCCTGAAGGTGCAACCAAGTTAGTAGACTATTCATTGATTCCATCGTAACGACTTACATCGGCATTCTGCCAGATGAGGCGGAGAAAATTCATCCGTCTGAGACTAGAGCGATCCTCCACAATAACCTCACTAAGGAGCAAGTTTTGCAAAGTCTGCTTCTTGATCCCAGAACCTGGACCTGGTCGAGCAAAAGCCTCGTGGAAGGAACCATCTAAAGCCTGCTGTTCATAGCTGATAAAAATTTCGAGGGAATGGGCAACAAGTAATTTTTCGGCGATACTCCAACGAGACTCGGCTAAAAGCCGCGTCAGCAGGGCAATGAGCTTAGCAGAGGTTTGCAAAACTTGGCGGTTCGATACTGTGCCATTAAGTAGTAACAATGATTCAAATGCTATTGCAGTGGCAGCAATATCGAGTGACCGACGCGCCATCTCAGCGGTAGGATGATTGTGGCCATTTTTATTGTTTTGCCAATCGAAGATATGAGATTCGAGTGTTCTGAGAAAGAAAGATGACAGCTTTCGTTCCCTTCCTCGGGGTGTGATAGTTTGAAACTGTTCAGAGGAATCGATGCCCTTGCCTACATCGTTGTTGTGAGTAGCATTGGAAGGGCCGTCGTGGGCTTCAGAGTGCGGGATGAAAGGTGGCAGCTTGGCATATAAAAGGAAGTCTCGGATGACTCTAACTTTCTTCTCTTCGATGATACTGTCCACAACGTGGCTTTGGGGGAGTAGGGGCCGGAAAATGATATCCACGCGTTTGGAGAGTCCACACAGGGTCTCCAGCAAGAGTAAAATATCAGCTGTCGTGTTTGGAGCTAATTTAACCCGGCTGTCAGGAATCTTCCAGCTATCAACAAACCAGGTGAGGACTTTGTCTTCCAAATGCATGCGATAGAGCCGGACGTCTTGACTTGCAATTGCAAGGCAATGTGACAGAAACATGCAAACAGAGTCAAACGGGTACGAGGGGCCTTGAACGTCCATGTCCTTCGCAAATGTTTCGATTTCCAATAAAACGCGGTTGGAGGTGAGAAGATGCGCTCGATGTGTCTTGGAATAGAATGAGGTTAATAGGCTGAGACCTGCATGGCAGGCGGCACGACAAATGGCTGGAACGTTGGTTTTTCGGATAGCATGTGCCCATGCTGAATCCCAGATCGTGGCATTTAGTACCTGTTCGTGTTCTGTCGATTTTCGATTCGGCATTGACCCTTCTTCATGAGCGATGGCCGCCAGGTTTAGAAACACCCATGACTGAACTTCAACATCCTCAAACACAACAAGATCAAGCAGTGCCTTCACTATATCGTGCTTCAAGGTATCGTGAACAAGATGCCAGTGTCGATCAACAAAGAAGAGGAGAATCTGGAGGCGATAGCCCCGGATATGGGGAGGTATTGTCACTTTTTTGTCCTGCTTGAGATTTAGAAGATCGAAAATGGGGTTTGGGATTTTGTGCCGTTTAGCATCCGGAAGTGAGGAGCCAGGTGTCGTATGGTGTATTGATTCAGAAAATTGAAATAACTGATTAAGGCTGCGTTAACACTCTACTTGGATCTAGCTGGCAGGAGGCTTACTTTAGCAGCACAATCGGCCTGTAATTCAAGGATGGCCCAGGCTAATGCCTGGTCTGCATCGAAATTCCATCCTGCGCGGAACGTTTTGGCCACAAAGGGGTCTTCAGTAGGGCCATGCTTTATTGGATTCCAGATCTGCAGCCTCAACGCGTCTAGGGATAAACTATCCAAACTCCGTCTGCCTTCCGCCTCTCCATCAAGTGAATTCCAGAGGCGGGAAATTCCATCTACAGAATCAAATGGCGGTAATCTTGAGCCCTCAGAAAGGCTAGGGCATGTCACGAACTCGAACAGGTTTCTGAGAATAACAACCAAACCCTCTTTCATACGTCGGTCCTTGGTTCCCAATAGTCCAACGAGTCCAACCCAGGTTGAGCGGGCAAACCTTTCCACAGCATGCTTCTTGTTCAAGGAGAGGTGATGAAGAGTCGATGAAAGCATGCTAAGGTAGTCATGGAGGAGAGAAGAGTCGGCGGGATAGCGTTCAAGGAATCTCTGCAGGCGGGAAAGGATCGCTGTGGCTAGACCTGGGTAATTTGGAGATAGAATTGGGGCGATAGAGGAAGAGAGGAGGATGGATAGCAAGGCGGCGCACTCAACTTGTTCAAGTGAGACGGAAATGACATTCCGCCTTCCCTTCGCCTTCCGAGGGGACAAAATCGGAGTCGGCGTAGGGTCACGTCGTGAACGCTTCTTACCCTTTCCAACACCAGAAGGCGTTGCACCAGAGTCGGTCGCCTCGTCTAAAGAATCGTCATCGATATACATCTCGGACTCGGATCCGTCTGCTCCTATATCATTGGCCTCCGCTACGAGCTTTGTTTCCAGGGGGTCGTCCAAGACGACATTAAAAGCCAATTCGGCCAGATGAATCCAGGAATCATCGTCTATGTGCTCGAGATGTGGTGTGAAGTTCACTAGGCATTTCAAAGCCTTCACATAATCCAAGGCAACAGGCGCCAACAGCTTTCCTTCATGTTGCAACGTCTGGGACAAGTGCCGCAAGAGAGCGTTGATCACTTTTGTGTTCATGAGTTGAACAGTTCGATCAGTGAGCCATCGAACGACACTTGCTGCTTCGGAAAGCCTTCTCGTCGCTGCTGAGGAAGAAACACCTGCCCTTTGGGTGGATGGCCTGGTCAGTGCCCGCTTCTCGGCCATCACAGCCTCGAACAGGGCTTGAAAAACAGCAAGCCATGGCAGAGCATTAGATTTTCCATCGGATTTGGTGAAATTCGCGACGACTTTGTCTTGAGAGAAGACCTCCCGAATCTTCGATAATGCATCCTGACGAACTTTGATTTTGTCGCTCTTGAGATTCTGGAGAACGGATGCCAAAGTTGTCATGAAATTGAGAGGGTGTTATAGCCAGTTGGAGATGTAAATCTGTAGATTTCCAAGAAATTAAGGACTCTGAAAACGCGTCAAGATGATGGACATGACCCACTCGGTCTTTCGAAGAGATAAATGTCGTCCAGGAGCAAGG
>Ga0307513_10002954_pt1 | contig 23208 bp, 23 predicted proteins | sample 15_EM_MG_FD_202174 | JGI IMG/M metagenome (GOLD analysis project Ga0307513, IMG submission 202174) | Populus trichocarpa ectomycorrhiza microbial communities from riparian zone in the Pacific Northwest, United States - 15_EM | ecosystem: Host-associated > Plants > Roots > Unclassified | place...
CTGCTCGAACGGCAGAGAGCGACTCACATCCTGGACGGACATTCGGCCATCGTCGTCAGAGGTTCTGATCTTCTCGAATCGAATAGTGGAGAGCGACTCACCGTCTGGATGTGTTTCCAAGTTACCTTATTAGTATGCTAATTTGCGTCATCAGATCCAGGTCTACCTCCTGCCCCCCAATTATTTGTTAATCGTCACTGCACTTTTATACCACACATCTTACTGTTTCATCCTGGAAAGGCACTTATTAAAGTCCAACCATTCACGCCCAGGACTGTCACATACATACTGTAATCATCTCATAAGCCTAATTTTCGCAGTCATTCAGCAAGGTACGGCACTCACGTTCTAAAACATATCTCAATCTCGGGTCTCACAGATTAATATCATAATTCTAATTCACATAGCGCTTTTTTTCCTCAGCTTCCGCTGATGCTCTGATTAAACAGATGTTAACAGATGATAACACTAAAAGAGACAATAGGTGCTTACACATTCTGCGTTGGCACTCACCGGTATCTATTTCGTGAAAAGTAAATATCCTGCCCAGGGAATCGAACCTTCACTCACGAATGAATGCCCGAACCACCACATCGTACGAAATGCCATTCTCTTCTGAATCAAATTCAGCCTTACGCAATCATTTGGGTCAGGGTAACGAGAACAAACGGTATCCATGTCCCCACACTCAGTGGTCAAGTTGAAAAAAGTCGAAGTCAAATCCCCACAATGATTTGAGAACATAACGTACTGATCTATTGCATATCGAATGCAGAGCTCAATATTATTTTGCTGCACTGAAACGAACAACATTTTGAGAGCAGTATCATCGAGGGAGGATGCCGTCTTCTCGATGAGAACTTTCACCTGGTCCTGATGTTGACCTATTTCGGTAGTATGTAAGGCTACAGAAGCTTGAACGTTGAGCTATCCAGTCTACACTATGGCACAAGATTAACGAGCACTTGCCTTCGAAGCAGACGTCCGCACGCGGCGGGAAGGCATACCCGCTTAATGGCTTTCTGAACTTCCTTTCCACTTCTGCCTCCGCAATTTGGCGATTTTCATCGTCATCTAGATCCATGTCGTAGATCTGAACCATAAGATCATCGAACTTGGTGAAGATTGCGATGACGGGTACTGTAAAGTGTTAGTCTGGAACTCGTACGATGGAAACGGAGATAGATACCATTTCCGGCCCTCGCTGTTTCAAAGAACGCTATTTCCAGTGGGAGTAGAGGCCGCGATTTGTTCAGAACGAAACAAAACCTGTCAGCGGAGAACCGAGCATCAGTGACTATGTGTATACTGGTATAGAGACCGACCAAATGGCATGCAGTTGATCGTCTACTTCAGTGGACTTTGCTTTCTTCTCCAGGAACGATTGAACTTCCTGGAGTTGCCTCTCGTCACCTGTCTCAAATCCAGGAGAATCGTGGAAGATGAATCCGGGGTTGCTCCTGAATGCGAATGGTCAATGGATATCGTGTATCCCTCGCTGACGTGGGTAGGGTCAGACACGGTAATAGATATGTACAGCAAGTGGAGTACCGCTGAGGTAGGCTCAAGCTAGTGGAAATGTTAGAAGCTGACTTCATACCCGGCCCTATGGAACACTCGCCAAGTTCTGATCATTCTCGTCATATATACAAGGGTCCTCGGTTGTGTTGCAGACTTTTTGCAAGAGCGTCGTTTTTCCCGCATTAGCCCGACCGATTACAAGGATACGAAAGCGAGAATATTTCGCTCGGAGATTATAGACGGGATCTGGGTCCGAGTCGCTCATCATCGTCGTGGGTGGGGGTAAGGAAGGACACGCGAGTTGCAATTGGTTCCTTGCATTTTGGCAGGCGTGTGAATTTTGAAAGTTAGATAAGAATCGATTCTGGTGTAATCGATGGTCAGTCTTCTTCCTCCGTACGGCTGACTACTCCTTAAATAGATGTGACATGGAAGGTCTCTCGTCAACACCCGAGGGCCGATAACAGTCCAACATTCAAATGTCCAAGTCCATGGACACGACCCATCTCCGACCTCCGCTTGAATACGCATAGTCAACATCGCTCAGCATCCATGGCTAGTGAATATTTGAATTCCCTTCGCAAATTGAACAAACTCTTGCGATATGCCCTAGGTGCGCAACCCAGAAGAACCGATTCATAACCGTTGAATGGTGAGTCCTCGCACGTAGATATTGCATCGTCCTCGTGTTATCCCATTTATACCCTCAGTGATGTTCTCATAACTATCTAGACCGGCGTCGGCAAGTCATCTCTCGTCAACTCTGATTTCTATGTTGTCTTCAATGTATACGTAAGCCTACATAATGGCAAGGTATTCTCAGGAGCTCTTACTGCACCTCTAACAGGGCTGTAGATCGCCATTGATATCGCTCATGATCGAGCTGGCATCAGCCATGCATACTACTCCGACCAAAATTTTCGCTTCATCCTCCATCAAATACTGATTGCACCAGCTCCTTCTAATTCCACCATACAAGAATGAGGGAACGAAGTGAAAATGGCGAAATGGTAAACCGCGTGCTGGATCGGCGGCCGAAACGTATATAGACGTGAGAACTCGAAAGATCGAGTTAGAGAAGGACATTTGAGAAAGGATGAAGACTGCGGTAGAACGAAAGGGATGTTCATAAAAATGACGAAAATGCACCGTACGAGAGAGGCTCGTCAAATGGGCAGATGACGAGCGTTTGTCCCTCTCGATAACAAATTCCACCCACGACAACCTAGACAAAATCAGAACATTGACAGATCACGTATTCATGGAAGGGCCTCACGCACCTTTACCCGAGACACCTCTGCAAGATGAACGTGAGGGGTAAGAGAGACAGGCAGAGCTACGAAGACGTATTTGAACGGCGTCGCTCCCACCAGCATTATCCGGGCACTCCGAGACACGACCTTCTGGCATAGACTGCCACTCCACCCTAGCCTCTCCAGGCACCACTCAAGGACCTCGCATGTCCACACCCTCCAACCAAAACTCGCTTCTTGTCCTGACTCTTCACCGCATCCCACCTAGGGATTTTATCCCATTAAAAACACTCTCCTACATTCAGCGCCGCCTCACCTACATGTGCCTGTTCCATCCCTGCGATCTTGGTTATCCCCAGCCCGGTGCCACCTAAACCAGATGGCAAGAACATAAACTCGAGCCTGATTCCGGCCAAGGAGAGAGCCTCCAGTTTGCTTTGGACACGGAGTTCGATGCTAAGGAGGGAAGTGCTAAGCAGACGCAGTCCCGACATCTGGAGTCCAGGGTAGGCGAGGATTAGAGACGTGCCTGTAGCATGCAACATCAGTTATCTAGCGAACCGACGCACCGAATGGATGGACGGAATACGTACCGCTGATTCAACATATCCTGCTTCACAACATGCGTAATTCAATCTTCCTTCGTTATTCACGAGAGCATGTTGCGAGGTGGGCGGTGCTGCCGTCGTCCGCTCTCCACCTCCCATACTCCAACGAACAAACGATTCCGTTGCACCAATCGCACCCCTCCTCATAGCCTGCACCAGGTCTCCTGAGGAAGAAACGACAGTTCTTGGCGAGAGATCGTAAACCTGATTGGTGAAGGCAGGAAGGAACATCGTGGATGAAAACTGGTTATCGATGCGTCTGCCGGCCATTGATCGATTCCAGGATGGACAATCCACCAACAAACGCCGTCATATCTATGAGGTAATGTCAGGACACCAAAACAGAAAAGAGAGGGGATGAAGGAAGACGGAATGGTTGGCAGTAAACTCAGTAGTCGCCCTCCAATATGCAACATGACCAGCATGTGGAACGAAGTGTAATAGCCATTGAGGCATACGACCACCCAGAAAATCGCCGTAAGATAGAGCAGTTCAAGATGGTGGTCGATTCCACTATAACGTTGTCATGAAATAGTCTGTCCGAAGGGGATGCGCAGAGAGGTTACGGTGTAGGATTTGGAAGTTGAGGAGGTGAGCAGGATGGACACGTACCATGTGTACCACACCACCCTTTCCCGAGCCCATAATTCACCTAGTGAACGACTGAACGACATGGAAAGAATTTGGATGCATCAGAAATTCGTATGAACCGAAGGTTGAAAGCCTGGCTTTGGTTGTGTATGGCAACACCTTCTCCGATAATCAAACCGCAATCAGCTATGCCTTCAGTGGAGCCCTGATGCTGAACTTTTCCTGGAGTCACATTCTGAAGGACGGATGGACAGGGGGCAAGGTGGGGGTCGTTCGTTGTCCTATGAGGGACCGGTTCAAGTTTTTTCACTGCTACTGTGTGGCTATCAGATGAGTGGAACGACGCAACCACGCATAAGTACAACGGACTCTTCGGGGATGAACCCGCAGAAGAGAAGCTCGAACCTGATGGTGTTAGATTTGGTCATGTGACCCTGGTGCTCACGTGTCATCAAGTACATATTCGGTAGTTTATGTCAAATACAACCAAGGGGGCACCGGGATCGAAAAAAAAGACCCGGGGTCGATTTTTTTGGTAAGGCCATTTCAGCTGGACTAACTAACTAACGTAATCAGGCACATGTCTAAATATGGTAATATGACATCACCTTTTGTAAGTATGTCACAGTTGACCTCGCCCTCAAACGCAACCATCCTCTCTCTTCCTCCTTCCCACTCAACCTGCGTGCCAGGACGCATCGAAAATGTAGGTAATTAGTTTTTACATAGCCTGTTACATAAATATTTATATTTTAGGTCCCACAGCACTCGCACTCATCGCCAGCTGCTGCCACCAGGCCTCTCCCCTGCAACAAGGGATGTAGGCCGTTTGTTGGCATTCTCGAAGGGCTCTGTACAGGGATAGGAGGTTAGGGATGGCGTAAGAGAACGAGACGGGAGCCCCACGGTGTGGGATACCCCCCAGTTGTGTAAGGAGGCGAACCGCCTATGGTTTGCCTCCAGAGTCCTTTCTCCTCACCTCGCTGACAATCAGGTTGCATTAGGGCCCAAACCAGCTACCTATGCACTCCCGCATACACTCTGAATACACCACCTTGGCAACCAGGCCGTGCATACCCCCACTGACACACAGCCGCGGCAGTTCGTCTGGTGTGCATGTCGCGTCACTGCGTCACCGCCTCGAATCTACTGGCATATGCAAGGCCATAAGACCTATCACGGGGTCGAAACGCCCAGCGTGAGACAAACGCAAGTGCAAATGACCCCACTGCAGGTCGGTCGACCCAATGCAAGGTTGAATGGCCTCAGTGAACCCACATCATCAATCTAGGTTATTGTCTATTCAAGCTGTACTACAACATGGATCAGCTGTAGATACTGTATCATGTGCTAATGTACCAAATTTGAAGTTACGAGGCCCTGTTCTGCAGGGGTCGATTTTTTTTTTTCGCCGCTGGCAGCTGGACTAACTAACCGGGTACCGGTACGGGATTCCCGGGCCGGTGCCCCCTTGAATACAACTTACCGTCGTACTCCGTACTTCTGCTGTGGTCATTAGGTGTTTGTGTTCCCCCTTAGGTGTCTTAGGTGTCCCCCTCCCTTCATTCCTCAACTCTAACAGATGGTCAGGCGAGTTCTTATCTACAAATCGCGATGTTCAAGCCGACAAGGTGACATATATGACACCATCCATGCCCACCGCCGAGAGCGGACTCCCCATCATTTTCCAATGCTTCGCTCAAGTCTTGCGCAATTCCAATGCTTCACATTTCAAGTCCTATAAAAGTGAGGTCCCAGGGATTTCTTGGCGTCCAGTTGGTCGTCAAAAAAAAGTGGGAATTTAGACTGCAAAGGGCGTTGCGGCAAAGCACAGTAAGAGAAGGAATAAAACCTGGGAAGTAGCAAGGCAGGTAATGATCAGAAATGAAGGGGGATACGTAAAAGATGTGGCCATGCATTGCTTCGTGCACTTTGAGAGGACTAGAGACCAGTGCCGTGCATACATTCATTTTTGGCTCCATCAAGGGGTAAAAATAGGAATGTATGTAATTCAACATGATTAAACCATTCGTCCCCTGAAAGTGGGAGAGTATGGTTTCGTTGCCAGCTAATCCTACAGCGGAACAAAGCACAACAAAAACCAGGTTGAAAGCGCGATAAAAATCAGAGGAAGTAGCGAAGTCGTAACGCGAGAGAGTTCAAACGCGAGTCCCATAGCCTGAACACTACTATCAAATTGGTTAGTTCAACCCTGACAATGTGTACGATGACATCGATAATGAAAGGTGGATGTATTGGAAACATGATGTTCCAACTCAACGCAGCACTACTAGGTGCTGAATCCTAGAGCCAAGCTAGTTGCGATGGTCCAGTATTCCGCAGCAAAAAGTTCATGTGTTCTGAGCCTCGATTGACAAGAGTAACAAGGCGACAAAGATCGTTGCTGCAGGGGAGACAGACCAAACCGATGGCATTCCCAGTCGAACTCCGAAGAAGGGACATAACACATTAGAAATACGAATTAAAGAAAGTAAAGATGAAAACGAAGGGAGAAAACATCATTGCAGATGATTGCCCGCCACCCTTCCAAGCCAACACGATTACCGCGGACATTAAGCCCTATCAGACTTTATGAATAGCATCGAGGGAGGATACCATGTTCAATGGGAGTAGAGTTCAAATGTTGGCATGGAAGGGTGTGAAAACGGGGAAGACATCACGATAACGGGGTCCTGAAGAAAAGAAAACTTTTTAGGATGCAGCGAATACGGCAGAGTTGTGGTTGGATGGTTACCGGTTATTTATTGACGCTGCCGGGTGGACAACTGAATTGGGTCTTAGACGAGGAATGAGGAGACGCAACAACGAAAAAAAGCAATGTCATTATCGCACCTAGTATTATGGAAGCGAGTCGGCAGGTGAATTAGAGAACGAGACGCACCAAAGCAGCCCGTGGAAGGACAAGTAAGTAGATGATGTGCCTGTAATGGAATGTCAGGACGCTGAAATACAAGGGAGAGGAGGAACCGACGTCCGAAGGGACCGACATTGATTAGGGGTAGGTAGAATGGGACGTCGGATTTAAGCTTCATAGTGAAGCCGACTTATGGGAGACCTTTGAATGTATGAGGGATAGGGCAGCGAACAGTCTTTAACAATGGCCGGTGAGCGATGAAAGGAACTGGGAAAGAAAGAGAGAAAAATCGAACCACCCAAACCGGCTTTGGTTATGTGTGGCGACGGCCTTTTGTTGCTTCCAAATTTCATCATCGAACGCTGATGCGGCGATTTTAATATTCTACTCAGTCGAAGCTTGTGTTATCACCAGCGGACACACTCATATTAATAATGGAGTCGTTCCGTGTGGAATCACATCTATCATGATGTGCCATAGTCACTTGTACGGTGCATGAACGCAGTGGGTGGCGATCAATGAGTGCTCGATGCCAAGGCTTGGCCGAGCTATGGAGCGCCCACATTGCTCTGCTTGAAGGATTGGAAAATAAGGAGTTGGGATGTATGACCCAGACACATGGGGTGGAGACGGGGTTTCACGCTGAAGGAAGGAATCAATTTGAGCACGGAGTAAAAGTAAATCCATAGCATCTCTCAGAAAGCGCTCATGCCCAAGCAAGGCTTACACCTGAAAAACAAGGGATCGAATCCGCCACAGGATGAGATACATAGTTGCAGTTGTTTCGTGTGCTGGTGGCTATGAAATAAATACGCCAACGCACAAAATAAACAACTGATCTCGAGGCCGCTGGCGCGATCGATCCGTGGGGGTCTGGTGGTTGTACACGCTCGGGATTTCAAAATAGAAGAAGCGCAGTGAGGAAGGTGACGGGTGGGAGGGCTTTAATCTTCCAATTGGGAAAATGACGATTGGGGATGCGCTTGGGGATTCTTCCGTTACATGCTGCATCCACGAGCGAAACCTCTGCCACGAGGAGAGCGATACCAATAGGTTAGGGAACTCAAAAGGAGTTGGAAAGAGCTACATTACCCATAGGCGAGATATTGAACAAGGATGAATGAGAGAGATTTAAAAACGGCGAAAGCACACCCCACGACACCACTGTTCTGTTTAGCCAGGTCTCTCGATAACGAATTCCACCGACGAAAACCTAGACAAAGTCTGAACCTCAACACGTCATGCATTCATGGAACGACCTCACGCACCTTGACCTGCCACTGTCGCGAGATTAACGCGAGGGCTAGGATGGACAGCGGATGACGATAACGAAGACATATCGTCGCTCCGAGTAGCGGTACTCGGTGCGCTCCCAGACACGAACCTCCCGCTGGGAGTTACACTCTGTTGTAGCCTGTCCGGTACGACTTGATGCGTTTACATGTCTATATCTGCCTCCAGTCGCCCACCAGAAACCGCTCCTGTGTTTGCTTTCACGAATCTTCGCCGCACCCCCACGAACCAAACAGTCTCTCCCTCTCCCATTCTGCGCCGCCTGACTTATATCCGCCTGAATCACCTACTGCCGTCTTCGGTATCACCAGCCAAGAGCCAACCCAACGCAAATGGCGAGAACGATAAACTCGAGGGCATGCCACCCGATTGCTGCGAAATAAATGGATCCTGCCGAGGAAGACCAGATCCTGCGGGCTGCTTTGGAACAGGTGTTCGAGGACGATCCGACACGAAGGAGGGGAAGCAAGGACGAAGGGGGTGGGGGGTGGAGTTGGCGAGAAGACGATGGGAATGCTAACGCTGGGCGCTGGGTGTATCCGACTCGGACGGGTAGATTCTGGGATAGTAACATAGTACCTCCTCCGTCGTAGTTGTTGCTGTTATTCAAGTCACAGCACGTTCTAGGGGGCTCTCGTTGACAGTATGAAGCGTATCGAATCTGTCCGAGGATAGAACATGTAAAGTTGACCAGATGGAACTACCCTACGGCTACGAAAGGAAGGGTAAAGTCAGTTGTCCAACTGAACATCGAATGGGTGGAAAATACGTACCGCCTATCCAATGTATCCCATCTCGCACAAGGAATATCATCCGCCCTGCCATTATCGTTCAAGAGAGCGCGTTTCGAAGACAGTGCTGCCGCTGTCCTGTTTCTGCCTCCCGCAATCCAACCCACAAAGGAGTCCATCATATCAGCCACTCCCTCATAACCTGAACCATGTCTCCAACGGCGGAAGCGATAGCGGCCGTCGTCTTGTGAGTGCGTCGATAACGAATCCCAAGACGGTTAATCCAATGAGGAGCGAGTGGAAGAGGCCACGGTTATGCCTATGAAGTGATGTTAGGTTGCTGAAAGAGAGAATAGAGGAGGATCTCATACGGATTCCGACTCGGAGAAGGTGTGGGATCGCGCCTGAACAAAACTAGATTCCAATCAGATAAGGTGTAGCGAGATGAATAGAACATAAAGAAAAGATAAAAAAGAAAGCAACGAGCCAGTTGAGGAGAAACTTTGGTTCATGAAATCGTATGTGACACGACCAGTGTGTAGGACGAACTACGCTGCGTATTCCTGGGTTACACCACCCAGCATCTCACGGCAGAATTTGAGCAGACGCAAATGGTGGTGAATTCCAGTACGACAGTGGCATGAATAGTCCGTCCGGCGCATGGAGGTTACGGTGGTTGACTTGCAGCGAAGTGAGCAACATGGAGGGTGAGCAACATGTTTGTGATTGGCAACGGCCAGTTTGAATTCCCGAGTCAATCGACATCCACCTAGTTGAATGTGTAGATCATGGACGAATCAAAAATCGAATGACATCTCGTCCGTCTTCATCGTGCTCTCATGGGAATATTGACCATGGTAGTGTTCTGGGGGGTGGAGATGGCTCGCGGGATGAGCCAATCTCCAGGGCGAAGGGCCGATGAGGATGGGGGCGGATGAATCCCATTCCCAAGGCCCTACTCTATCTATGGTCAAGGGTGAGTGGGTGCGTAAAAGAAATATTATTATTATTCGGGATTCTGAGTCGAGAATGAAACGGAGATGTGAGGGGACGGTGGACGAAGAAAGCAAACAAGCGATGTGGCACAAGAAGGCAAACCACGTGATCTGTCACACAGGCGTTTCCATCCACCCCAAGGCCCGATATCGCCACCATTCTCCCCCGCAGGCGCTGCCCGAGTCTCTCCAAACCCCTGAATCCAAAACTCTCCGATTCTTCCGAGTCTTCCATATCTGCCCCAAACACGCGCCTACTAGTTGATCGCAGAGTATCTATCGTGCGGAAGCGCACCAGCTATATTTCCTCGAGCGGTAATGCCAGTTCCAAACGAAGGGCGAGCGAAGGCCCTCTTTCTCGTCGTCAAAATTCCACACAATCGACCGAAGTTGCGTATCTCGCGAAGGATAATTACGCACCACTAGCAACTGGGATTTAGCTATATTACGGTCCCTACCTTCTTCACCCTTACGCATGCTCTTTTCGCGGATTGGGTGAAACTGGTCGAACACTGCATCAGTTATTAGTGTGTCGTACATGTGAGTTTTGCCTTTTCGCAGGTTTTTTTAATGAACAGTTCACCTTTCCGCTGTCTACCTCCTCCTTCGAATCGCCGACTAGTCGGGTGAATTCCTCTTAAAACTACTCTTTCCCTTGGACCCTACAGGTCATGAGTTACCAGCGCCAACCCGCCATCAGCCTCGATCTCGGTAACCTATGAGCAGCTCCGCCACCATGTGCGCGCGTTCGTTGATGATGCTGTCGTCGCTTGGAAGGTAGAAAGACCCCATGGGCGAGGCTACGGCCCTGATGGCGGGTCCATTCTCTTGTAACTTGTTATATTCTAATTGATTTCTCTCATATAATGTCACCATCAGCAATCAGAAAACCCGATACGAATTCTTTACGTTCAACGGACTATTGTAAAATGGGGTCCAGTATCCATGGCTTTTAATTTTGAACGTTGAACTTGGCCCCCAGTGGCGCCAGCTATGGTGGCACTTGCACTAGTATCGCGTCTGATTCAGACTATGTTGCCTCCAGTCCCTGTTAGGTTGAAGCAAGAACAACTATCTCGCGGCATGTCCACGTCCCGTACGCCCACAATTTTTCATTTGAATTTTCTGATATTGAAAAGATGCGGACTTCCTTTTCTCATTCTACGCTCTTGAGGTACGACTCGACGTCTTCGTATGTCCATATCCTCTAACCCCTTCCCTCCGGCGTCCCGCTCTTTCACGACTGTGAAGTTCGCCGCATCAGGAACCATTCTACCCTGGAATTTCATCCCACTAACCCAGCGCTACCTAAACCTAATGGCGAGTAGACTTGAGGCTCGTGCCGCACGACTAGAGCTAGCATTTGACGATGCTCCGATGCCAGGGTGGGAGGGAAGGAGACCCGGACGAAGCAAATGAGGGTGAAGTGTACATAAGAAGCTGGTGGGAGATACCAAGATGATGAAATAAGGTTGGTCGGTCTGAATTCCTGAATAAATCGACATCTACCTGGTGAGCGGCCGAACAGCGTGGGAGGTACTTGAATGTATCACCAATGGTCGTCAACAATGAACAAAGCAAAATCAAAAATCGAATGACGTTCCGCTTTGGTTGTGTGTGGCAACACCCACTGTTCTCCAACAGCTACCCACAATTGAGGAAGCAATGACGATCCAAGAAGATGAAATCGACACAGTTGGTGCTATCCTTTCCCTGCGCTCAACGCATACTTGCTGCGAAACAGCGCTTAACCGTGACTAAGATCGGTTTTCGTGATATTCTCGCCGCCCACCAATGATGATCAACCCAAACCCACGTTCAAACGTTCACTTCCCATAGATCGGAGGTGAAGTTGCGCTGACCTTAACCGATAGTCAACATTCTTTTGATTATCTGAACACTTGACAGACACGTCCGATCTTTGTATGGGATCGATACCATCCCACGTTGCGTGTGCTGCCTCTTTGATAAGTCCAAATTGCATAAACCGCCGACCACCCAAATCATGAGTCTGTCTGGATCTGCCCAACGTGTTTATTTTAAGGAACCTGTACTATTTTTGTGCTAGATGACCCAGCGATTAAGTATATATAGATAATCCTACTGGTAATAAAACGAAGGCGAACATTGCGAATTCGGTGCTACCTTGCACTTTGCCGTATGATAGCAAAAGCTTTCCTTATCCCTACTCGAAACAATGCCATTTGAAAAGGGGATCCGGATAGGCATTTGATGGTGTCCATGCAGTTTCATCCTGTGGCAAAAGCAATTCAGGATGCACTTTGATCGCCGGCGTCGCAGGTGGGTCACATCGGTCCGACCAAGCAAGACCCCTCAGTACTTCATATATCTTTTTTTGACGTCTCCTGTCGGGCTCAAGAATATTTCAAGTACGGCATACTGATAAGACCAGCAATTAAAATTTTGTATTGGTTTTTAATAAAGACTACAATTTGATATCTAATAGGTTGTGATGGTGGCACTGGGTACGAGACTAAACGCATGTATTCTCCCTCGACCGCTTGCGGGACTGCGCCTGGACTTGATCTTCATTCAGAGATCCACAGATCTTGATATATAAGCCTCGCTTTCTTTCATTTCATTTCTCACGGTTCGTGTCTCCACTCCAAAGAGAAGATGTTCACCCTAGACGCCAAGTTTCTCCTCGCGGCGGTATTACTCTCCGCTGCGTTTTCCATTGAGGTACCAGTTGCTTTCGAGACTGCTTCCGCATCTCAATATTGCGGCAGGTCAACCTGTCTTTGGCATCTCCGTCAGTGAACTTGGATGCAAGACAGGCGTCGCTCCCGACTGGATGGAACTCTCTCGGCTGTTATACGTTCGTCTTCCTTACTAATTCTCAGTGATGTCGAATGTCAACTAATTTTCACCCTTTTAGCGATTCTACGTCATCCCGCACGCTCAACATGGCAGTCCGTGTAACTCCTGGGAATATGACCATTGAATCTTGCCTCGCTTTCTGCACCTCTGAGGGGTATAGTAAGTACGCCGGTGTCGAATATGGAAGAGTGAGTTTTCATCCTTTTCACCTATATTTCACTGTTTTATTTTCACCGTGATATCTGTAGGAATGCTGTGAGTCGATCCTTCTTTTGAGGTTAATTGGTTCCCCTGACAAACATTATTCTAGATTGTGATATTATACTTCAAAGTACAGGTTCTCCCGCGAATTCCACCGATTGTAACATGCAATGTTCAGGAAATATAGCGGAAATGTGTGGTGGTCTTAGTAGAATCAATATTTTTTTGCACACACCGTCTGTTCAAGTAGATCCCCCAACCACATGGAGCTCTCTTGGTTGCTATACGTTCGTCATGGATGACACTTCTAAGTGCTGTCGATTGTCAACTCATGTGCAACCTTTCAGTGACTCTGCCCCATCCCGCACGCTTCCCGCTGCAGCCTACACCAGTTCTGGGAACATGTCCACTCAATTATGCTTTGACTTCTGTACCACTGCGGGGTACAAGTACGCTGGTGCTGAGTATGGAATAGTAAGTCCATTTTTTCCGCTGTTCTACTTATTTTAATTGTCGGTTCATTTTCCCTTCTCCAGGAATGCTGTATGTCTATCCCTTGTTTGAGTGTTGATCTATTTCGCTGAGAAATATTCTTCAAGATTGCGACAACACAATTTACGCTCCAGGCGCCCCAGTTAGTTCGGATGATTGTAACATGCCTTGTGCAGGAAATTCCACGGAAATGTGTGGTGCTGGCGATAGGATCAATATTTTCTCGCGGTAAGTGATTGAACATTAGACCTCGAGTCATTCAAAGACCTCAACTACTAACCCTAATTTAAGTCCAATCTCAAATCCTTATCCGATAACTAGCCACTCCAATCATATTAAGCATGTCGTACTACCTGCTGTGCTAACAGTGTTGGGTGTGATCCTAATAGTGATATGCCTTGGCGTGTGGTTGAGGAGGAAACGCTTGCAGTTGCAACGACAATCAGCCGTTAACGGTCCTCCAATGGGAGTGAGTCTACACACCTTCAGGCATGGTTCTCCAGATATCAATTTTTTTGTTTCATAGGATCCATCAAAGCACGAGTTCTTTGGAGATGGCAAGCCATGAGGCCCGAGCACAGGAACCCGGTTTTCTACCAATTAGTACGAATTTCACGAAATATTTCAATTTCCTGAGTCCCTTTGTATTGACCTTTGTACCTCCCTACGGCATGGCTGCAATTCATTTATCTGTTCCAATTGGATTATCTTCCGTGACTCCAGAGATGATACTCCGTATTTCGTCGGTATACGCGGTGTCGTGTCGCCCCACCGTCCCCGCCAGCGGACAGAAAACCACGATGCGAGTACGCCTACGACACCTGTTGACAACCCAACATGCCGAAGAACACCATCACAATAATTAGCGATCAATTGATACTCGGAGCCACTTAGACCGAGCTATGGGGCGCCCATTTTGCTCTGTTGGAAGGATCGGAAAATAGAGAATCGGAATTCTCGCACTGACAGAAGGGATCAATTAGAGCGCAGAGTACAAGTGAATCCTTCGCATCTTTCAAGAGGTACCCAATCCAGAACAACCGGGATCGAATCCACCAATGGGGTCCAGAGACACAGAGTTTTTTCGTGTGCGGGTGGCTATAGAATGCATACGCCAAAGCACAGAATAAACAACTGATCTCGAGACCATTGGCTTGATCGATCCATAGGGTCTGGTGCTTGTACGCGCATGGGATTTGGAAACAGATGGACGAGGCGCAGTGAGGATGGTTACAAGTGGGAGGACCTTAATCTTCCAAGTGGGAAAATGACGATTGGGGATGAGAAGGCAGTTAGTGGTTACATATCCTCAGCTCCTTCGAATTCCACCAACAAGAATGAGGGAACAAAATGAGGGTGATGGACCGCATGTCGCATCCACGGCCGAAACCTTCGCCACGAGGAGAGCGATACCAATAGGTAGGGGGCATGGATTTGGAGAGAGATGGGGAAAATGAAGAAAGCCGAACAAAAGAGATGCAGAAATAACGAAAGCGCACTAAAACCTAGACAAAATCGGGAAGAACATCCCAACTTGATGCACCTTGCCCTGGGCCACCGCCGCGCGATGGATATGCGGGCTAGGAGCAACAGAGGACCATGCAGACGAGGACGCAATTGAATGGCGTCGCTCCTGATCTTTGGCCGGTCATAACCATACAACCATCCTTGAATTCTGATCACCATCACTCCATCTGACGAGCATTATCCGGGGCAGTCCCAGACACGAACCGCCCACCCGGATTTCCATTGCTCATTCTACCCTCTCGAGGTACGACTCGACGACCTCGTGTGTCCATATCCTCCGGCGAACCACCAAAACCTGCTCTTTCACGACTCCGAGGTTCGCCGCATCCCTACCCTGGAATTTCATCCCACTAACCCAGCGCTACCTAAACCAAATGGAGAGTAACCTTGAGGCTCGTGCCGCACGACTAGAGCTACCATTTGAGGATGTTCCGACGCCAAGGTGGGAGGGAGGGAGACTCGGACGTAGCAAGCGAGGGTGAAGGGTATATGAGAAGCTGATGGAAGGTGCCGAGATGATGAGATAAGGTGGAATCCTCCGAAGTGGTACGATACCCCTCGAGCGAGTTCTCGTTGACGATACGTAGCATATCGGAATCGAAGACCGGTGCAGTCCAATATCTAGAGTCCAGTAGGATTACACGAGAATCAGAATGTGCCTGTAGCGGGCAGAGTTAGTGATCCTAGCCAGTGAACACTGAACGGATGGGCAAGATACGTACCGCACATTCAACATATCCCACTTGGTGCAACATGTGGCATCCAGCCTGCCTTTCTCGTTCACCAAGGACACATCTCGATATCCTCACTAACGAATGATTCCTTCGTAGCAGCCGTACCCATTCTCAGAGCCTGCAACGGCAGTGGCGGTCGTCTTGGTTGGTGAGTGTGGAATTCGGGGCTGCAGGGAGAGCCATCTCGTTGATAACGACCGGTTCGGCCGATTGGGTTGTATGGAGCAACAGCCTTTGGTCGGCCAATCCAAGTAGAGATCAGCGACAGCTATACCTATGAAGCAATGTTAGGACGCTGAAACAGAGAGTCGATGAGGATGAGGAGTCGTCGACAAAGATTCTAATCATCATCATTCCTGTAAATTTGCCGTACGAATTCTAAAAGTAATAAAGATCTAATATCAGAAGTGGATAATGGTAAATAGAACGAAATAGTGAATCTCATACCAAATCTGATTTGTGGGAGGACGGTGGATTCCAGTAAAGGCAGAGTAAGATGAATAGAGCGTATGGAAGCAATGAAAAAAAAAAATCGTATGCCATGATCGATGACCAACGTGTGTGACGGACTATCTGTATGCCCTGTCCTATCGTGTGGCCACTCAGCAAACCACTGCACAAAAAGAGCAGATGACGATGGTGGTGGGTTCCAATATTTCAGTAATGAATAGTCCGTCCGCATGGAACGCACGGTGCAGGACTTGAAGTTGGGGAGCAGGACAGAGGAGGCGTTGAGGAGGCGCACCTATGTTATCACCAACCCCCCTGAATCCGTGAGTCAATTAACACCTGAGTGACCGAACGACGTGGAGGCCACTTGATTAGGCGTGAAATTTTGAAAGGTCAATCGATGTTCCCCGCTTGGTTGTATGTGCCGCTGTGTGGTAACACCCTCTCAAAATTCAGGACACAACTTTTGAACAACTTTTGAACAACTTGGTTGGCGACTCAGCTTTGACTGTAAATTTCTGCTACACGTTTACTTATTCTCTTATAAGCGCAGAATAGAATTTACCCCTTTCACATGGTACTTTTACCTGTCTCACCCCAGCTCTGCTGATGACGAGTTTATTGCAGGCGGCAAAGAAATTTGAGGCAATTTTGCCCGGGCCCAAATTTTGCCTTCGCTTTCTTGCTGTTCGATGCCCACATGGATCTCTTCTTTCTTTGTAGTTGCATAGCCCTCCTTCATTCATCTAGAACTTTTCCCCTCTATTTCTCTCCCCTAAACCGTCTCGGGGCTTTACGCGCTATGCCTGGTCAACCTCTCAGGCCAACCCATCCAATCACGTTGATGCGCTGGCACACCGCTGGCCGTGCCCAAAACAAACAAACAACGGCGGTCGCGGGTGCGTGACGTGGCGCGAAGGTTGCGAGACAGGTTCTAAGAAGGGGAGGGAGGTTTGAGAGGTTGCGTCGAGGTGCGCAGGTCGAATGGGAATGAAAGCGAGCGGTTCTGAGTGCGATTGAGGCCGGAAACGAAGTGGGGACGTATTCTTGTTCTTGAATAAACTCGTGTACATGAAAATATATAGCCTACAGTATAAAAACCGAAAAGAACGAAAGGGGAAAGCATGAAACAATAAGAAAAACAAGAAAGGAAAGCAAAAAGACACTAATAACTAAAGGAAATATGAGAAATCTGAAGAATGGAGAGCTCGGAGGCTTATTCCGAGGTATGGATAGGCCGCAAATGGTCACAAAAGGTCGTCGCTACTTCCCGCTAGTGGTTCGCAAGTCGTCGCAGGTCGCCGCTAGTCGGCGCTAGTCGTCGCAAGTCATCGCAAGCGCTCGCAAGTCGATCGCACGTGATCGCAACCGGATCGCAACTAAGTGCTGGCGGATCGCACGGATCGCACTTGGTCGCTAGTGGATCGCAGTGAAATCTGTCGAAATCGCAAAATCCGGGGTCAGAGCGGAGCCGTGCTCATCAACGTTCATGGTCACTCACCCTTTGATGACCCTCAGTTGGATGACACTTTAACTCGGACGCTTCAGGGCACACACGCCGTCCTACACAGAATGGACTATCTGGTTTCGGTCGGTCAGGACAGGTGCAGGTTGTCAATTCAGTAGGTCGACATGATGACACGGATTTCTCTCGGTTCTATCCTTCCTTTCTTATTCTTCTGACCTCTGCCCATCTACATGGCACATGCATACAACTACAACGCGTTTCTGAACTCGGTTTATTACGCGATCCCTGTCACGCTACTCCAGAGGGCGAAGACAATCCATGTTTTTTTGCCTTCACGCTGATTGCTACCCCCTCGGGAAAACAACCAACTGAACGCATAATAATAACCAGAGTTGATTTCGTCCTCTCACAGCTGGAGTCTTGGGGACACATGCTCATCCCCACTTGATCGTTTACGCCCTATCCGTTTTCTTTATATTGACTCTATTTCTATTCACCTCGACTGCTCTTTGGTTATTTTTTGGCCTTACAACGCTTGCCTCCTGACATCTAACAAGTACAGCCCTCACGGCGAAGCGACAACAAAGTCAAAGAACTCAGCAGCAAGCAAGAAACTGTGGGGTAGTAGTTTAGTAGGTGATGGGAAGCAATGAACGTATGATGGCGTACGAGCAACCAGGGAATCGGATACCAAGGGAATATGTCCTGAGATTCGTTCAATATGAATATAGGATGGGAATCGGAAGTAATGCTTACCCCGGAGATATAGTATCGGCTAGGGTGATATTCACAGTTCCTGCTAGGAGATCATCTCGTTGAATCGAACCAACGGGAATGAACTCGGTATCTGTGTTTAGACATATATCCACAGCCTGGGGTTCATCGCTGGTGGCGGTCCATGAAACGGGAAATGTCTGGCCAATGGCGACTTCAAGGCTTGGGACGGAGATCGTAAATTGTGCTAGGACTGCATTATAGTTCAAGAGAAGTAGGAATATTGCAACACTCAGAGGGTATGAATGTCGATTATCGCGAGTCAATTAGGGGAAACATACCATAGACGTCGTAGAGTGAGCATTGGAAACCGAGGCGGAAAGGATCGATACGGTGGTTTGTTTGTATGATGTGTAAAAATTTATATTGATCGTATTCTGATTGGCATCAATGATGGATTGGTGGGGATAAGGATTAATTGATACGTTGCCACAGTTATGAGAGTTCCAACATCACTTACGGTAACCAAGAACCGCGTGGATGTTTGAAAATTCATCCATGCGGTTCGAAAGGCATCGTTTAATTCTTCTTGTTCGATTCAGAGTCGGCAAAGCTGATGGCCCGGGGATATCGTTCCGTAATTTTAGCAGCGGCCTTCACGGTATTCGAGAACCGTAAGGTCCATCAACTCGCGTCGGCTTAAGTACTCTGATACCTTTATCATAAACGAGTTCATTTATTACACCGCGGATAACCAGCTCAAGGTTTCTCAAGTGAGACACTAAGTCTATTTTAGAATAAATAATTGTCCATGAACAATATGGCAAGAGGTAAATTTATAAAGCAACTTTTCTGTGTCGAAAGTAAAAATGTATGATAAAAATAGCCGCGTGAGAACCCGCCGACAATCTCCCTTCTCTCCTGTTCACTGAGATTATATATATATAAGTGCAAGTTGGTTGCCACTGTTTGGCTACGAGTGACCACCGCGAGGACCTTCTGCGATGAATCCGCAGAAGGAAAGCTTCTCCAAGGCTCGTACGATCCAAAGCTCAATATTTTACGTCCTAAAAATCTATTATCGTACTCCCCATGGTGACATTTTCAAGCCATATTAACCGTCCAAATGGTGCTCGAGTGTAGCCATAATTGCGAGTTCTCCCTTCCTCTCAGCTGGCGCCACCGTTTCAGTGCGCCACTTCTCTATTCCAATTTCCCTGTGTCTACTACTCCACTGTTTTCCCCTTGCTTTTGATCATCTCACCATCTACATCCGGTTTCCCTGTCCTCTATTCCAATGCGTGATTAAAGCGCTAGCGAAACCATACCCTATCCCTTCCAGAGAACGAACGAGGCCGAGATGTCAATCCAGATTGCATACATTCCTATTTTTCTCGAGAAAATAATGGATGGATGCACGGCGATGATAATACCAAAAGGGCAAAGGGAAATCGCCGTGGCAAGCGTGCTACAAGCGTGCCATCGGCGTGTCAATTTGCATGCTTTGCACGCTTTTGGCACGCTCTTGGGTGAGTGACACGCTAGTATCCTAGAGTATTTCAGGATAATTCTGGTCGGTAGAGTAGGTTTTACTGACCTATATTACTTATTGTGAATCTATTATTGATTTCACGCATGTATTTGTATCTGTTGGACATAATTGTCCATTCGGCAGGCAGCGGCATTTGCCCGCTGGACTGAAGTGGAGTTCAAACTCCGCTCAACGCAATGTAAATGCTTCGAACGTCAATGAACAAATTGTGCAGGACCATAAAAAAATATAGTTACAGTATGTACCATCTTTAATAGCCATTTAAATGCCAAGGAATGAGAATATCACTCTAGAATATCACAAAAATTCAGTTCAGTGACATTGCAAAGTATCACTTAAACGAGTGTATTGCAGTGCTTAAATATGTCACCTTTACTTTCTTAGAGCTTCGTTTATCATTCTACTGAATATTATTAAGTTGGCTGGGATGAAATTACGATGCACGCTAGGGTCATGCATGCACAAGCATTGTGCACGCCTCATCACGCTGAGGCGTGCAAGTGCTCACGCCTCGGCACGCTCCGGCACGCTCCACTCATGCCTTGACACGCTCGGCTTACGCACTAGCACGCCAATGACTATATCGTGGGTATGTTGGCATGCCTGAGTGCATCATGCACGCAATTGTATTAAAAAGTGAGATATTAAGGACATCGAAGGAAATCGACCTTGGAGGGGCTGTGTCGCAAGAAATTAGGATTAGGTCCCATCTGGAAAGTGATTGGCAGTTAATCATTGAAATTTTCAGTTTATAAATAAGGGGAAGGGTGAACCCTTGAGTCTGTTTCGAAAGATGCACCAGATGACATCTCCAACAACGATTTGGATCAGGAGTGTGTTGACGACTCAAAGCCAGAGCCACCTGGAACATTGAAAAAATCTGATATTGCGTGTCAGTGTGAGGAAACGGAGCGATCTTGCAGAAGACGTAGAATACACTCGCGATACCTATAACTTTTCTCACCTTCCATCATAAAAGGAGAGTCTAAACAAAAGCAAGTCCTCGAACAATTCCAAATTGAGGTCAGTGATTGACTGGATAATCGGTACATAGATGGAAGCTCATCTCACATTGAATAAGCCACTGAAATTTTTACTGAGGTAAGTACATTTTGTTTATTGGATTTATGGATAGTCACCTAAGCACATCCCACTGGCAAGCCACAGAGGTCAAACCCTAACAAGGAAGTCTAAGTTTCGTTTGGATAGGTACCAATCGACATGAATTAGATTAATCAGTATAAAATCAATTTCCACCCACTGAAGAAACCATGGTGATATTTGAACCTTACGACTACAGCCTATAATCTTAATTTGTTCCATTCAATGGACGGACACACCAACCCACATCATCTAACCACTTTTTAATGGTGCACGCAACTGTCTAATGCATGCACGCTTCTAACATTGGCACGCTGATGCGCTGGCACACCGCTGGCCGTGCCCAAAACAAACAAACAACGGCGGTCGCGGGTGCGTGACGTGGCGCGAAGGGTGCGAGTCGGGTTCTAAGAAGGAGAGAGAGGATTGGGAGGTTGCACCGAGGTGCGCAGGTTGAATGGGAACGAAAGCGAGGAGTTCTGAGTGCGAGCGAGGCCGGAAACGAAGTGGGAACTGTATTCTTTTTTTTACTGACTGTAGAAGGATCTACTGTACATGAATATATGTAGCCTACAGTATAAAAACCAAGGAAAACGAAAGGGGAAAGCATGAAACAATAAGAAAAACAAGAAAGGAAAGTAAAAAGGAAATATGAAAATGGAGAGCTCGGAGGCTTGTTCCGAGGTGCAAATGGCCGGAAACAGTCACAAAAGGTCATCGCTACTTGTCGCTAGTGGTTCGCAAGTCATCGCAGGTCACCGCTAGTCGGCGCTAGTCGTCGCAAGTCATCGCAAGCGCTCACAAGTCGATCGCACGTGATCGCAACCGGATCGCACGGATCGCACTTGGATCGCACTAAGCGCTCGCGGATCGCTACTGATCGCAAATGACCGCATTTGGTCGCTATTGCTCGGAAACGGATCGCTAGTGTGTTGCTAGTCAGTCGCTAGTGGATCGCAGTGAAATCTGTCGAAATCGCAAATTCCGGGGTCAGAGCGGAGCCGTGCTCATCAACGCTAAGCACTGCACGCTTGGCACGCTTCTGCCACGGCGATTTTCCTGTGCCCATGCCAAAACCTTCGTCCCCTGATAGCATAAAGAGAAATGATCATGACCGTTCTTTTATTTCATCTGATTGCTTATCATATTTCCATGCCAATTCCAAGGTTTTATCCTGCCTGTTGCTACGCTTCGCTGCAACATCATTTAAGGCTCAAAGTTCTGGCTTTCATTTTTCAATGTAGCTCAATGCCATTCATATTCTTCCCCACACTTCCTAGGTCATTTCCTTAATAACGGTTACATATGAGAGCCTACATAATCCGAATTCTCAAGGACATTCGTTCAACAGCAGACCTGAAGTGATAGTAAACCGATTGGGCTCAGGTGAACTCTTCTGCCTCTCCCTCTATCCCTCCTTCCCCACTCGATCCGCTTCATTCGTTGTAGACCTATTCCATTCCACGAGACCACACCTATATCTGATGCATCACACCTTTCGTACCGCGTGTATAATCGTCGCTGGATTGTGTCTGTGCTTCTCCTTAGCCGTTGAGTTCCAACTTCCAAGTCGCGACGGTAGTCCGCATGATATTCTCATCAGAGCCGACTCTCTTTTTGTACGCGGATATATTCAAGGATGAGTATCGGATACTGCATAAATGTCAATTGGTATGGCATAAATTTTGTACACCCTGGCGACTTGAATATACAGTAATTTTTAGAACGGTAGATGCAGGTATCATGATCGATGAACGTGGAGGATAACGGTCGGTTGCTACACCATGGCACTTGAACCAAATCATGATTATTATGGAGATTCTATATTGACCTCGTCAGGCAAAAAAAAAATGTCATTGTTTGAAGGATAGAAAAATACGGAATTGGGATCCAAGACACAGACACGTTGGGTTGAGATGGATATTCGCAGAAGAAATGAATATGAGCACAGAGTACGAGTAAATGGTAGCATCGCTTCACAAGATGTCGATCCTGTGCACAAGAAGCGCCCAACCAAACAAAAACGGGGGATCGAATCTGCGAGTGCATTCGGGAGTTGGAATGTCCGGCAAAAATGTCCGGCGAACATGTTCGGCGGCAATTTCCATGTTCGGCGGGACTATCCGTCACCTTCGTTTTTCCCCTCTTCTATGCGGGCCCCAATGGGGTCGCCGAGCACAAGGGAAACAGTGACAATGCCGGGACGGCGGCGCGAGCCACGCCCCATTTTTAATGCAGGTGAGGAGGGAGAGGGGATGGGC
>Ga0307513_10002955_pt1 | contig 23208 bp, 8 predicted proteins | sample 15_EM_MG_FD_202174 | JGI IMG/M metagenome (GOLD analysis project Ga0307513, IMG submission 202174) | Populus trichocarpa ectomycorrhiza microbial communities from riparian zone in the Pacific Northwest, United States - 15_EM | ecosystem: Host-associated > Plants > Roots > Unclassified | place...
GAAAGAAAGAGAAGGGCTGCCACCAGCAGCCCTGCTGCTGTATGCAGCTGCTGCCCTATGTAGCAATGAGAGATGGGAGTTGAGTGGATGTGATCCTCCTCCGTGTGTTGTATTCTTTCTCTATCTTTAATAATATCGATCTCTCCCGTGGATGTAGGCGATTTGCCGAACCACGTTAAATATTGTGTTAGTGTGCTTAGTCTCCTTTGAGCAATGATCATGAACACCACCGTTCCGCATGGGGAGCAGGAATCCCCAACAATGAGATGGTCGGATCCCACCAAATTGCAGCAATCGGAAAGGTTACCTGATCAAGAGTAAAGTACTGACGCCTGAAGACCAGTAGAGCCAATATTGTTACAGAGACAGAATATGAGTTCTTGCAAATTATTAGTAATGCAATAATTACCAAAGATAAAAAGGTAACGTGTAAAGGAAAAGGAGAAAGGAAATTTCTTTATAGCTCTTGCTTGAGCATCTAAATGTTTTCTTGTATTCTATCAACCGGGTTGTTGGTTGTTGGGGAGGTTTTGACAGCATCAGAGTCAAATGGCACGATTTCCACACGGCAATTAATACGTTATTATCATGCATTCGGCTGTCTCCATCTCTCAGCAGTAATCGGGTCTAACCCAATACTCACAAAATCAAATGATATAAATTTCCACGAACCTTTTTTCAAAGCCTGGGAGCTTTTTTCCCAAGGAAGACTTTGACCAGGCGTCATCTGAACCTTCTGTTTTTATAGTTATTTTTTAAAGTGTTTTTATTTAAAATAATATTTTTTTTATTTTTTTAAAATTATTTTTGATATTAACGTATCAAAATAACTTAAAAACACTAAAAAAATATTAATTTAAAGCAAAAAAAAAAAAAATTCAAAATTTTTTAAAAATACTTTTGAAATAAAAAACAAACAGCATAGTTAGACTTCCCATAATATATTTACAGATTTTTTGATGCCATGTTTCCATAATGATTAAAAAGATATTACAACGTAGTAATATTATCTTTGTTCATGGTTTATTAGATATATTAACATAAAACCCACATAACAATGCTAAAACCTAACATCAATCATGTCGTAGTGTACGGCGTCGTGGCGATCATCCACTCTTAAGGAAAAAATTAGACGTGGAATTGTGTATTTTTTAAAAAATATGAAGAGATAAGGAATTCTTGTATCTCTTATCAGTGGAACATTTGAATGGGATTCGCCACCTAGTATTCTGGTCACTAGGAACCCTAACTAGTCTCAGAGATCAGGTACGGAAACTGGTTGCGTAAAAAGAAAGTATTAGCACCCCAAATACGCCATACCTAAGGTAGGTTGCATTGTTTTGTCTGATAAAATTTAAAGTCGTGTTGTGGTTTCTAATTGTTGGTCTGTCTAAGGTTCAAGACAAATCCTCCTTAATAAGGAGGTTAATGGAATAAGAAGCTAACTGTTCTTGCCGTTAAAAAAATATCTTTTTAATATCAGGAATACGTTTTACATATAAATTCGTAATCCCTGATACTAAAACAAAACAAAATAAAATTTTTGTTGTTTTTGAAATTTTAGCCAATGTTCTCTTGACGTTAATAAACTGGTTATTAAAGTCAAAATGCATACTAAAACATTGTTTTTTTGTGTATGAAAAACACAATATGATTTTTTAGCTTTGAGACACTTGGCCGCATGCACACAAATATTTTTTTATTTTTATCAATTTTTTGGTACTTTTGGAAGTTTTTTTTTTATGAAAACCGGGTATTTTAATATTGAATTTGTATTTTTACGATATAAAAATACTGCCCGACATTAAGCAAAAAATGCATAAAACTATGTGGAAAAATTGTAAAAATTCTAAAACAAGCATTTTAAAGTGGTCGGCGTCTTTTTGACGTTGATGGCGGTGACAGAGGAAGGAAGAAAAATCTTCTTCTTCCCCTGCTTCACGCGTCCAGGGGAAGAAGAAGACATATAGTGCCTTCAAAACGGCACCGTTTCGGGCCTTCATCATTTTTTTTGTTACATTAACAGTGCATGAAACGGCGCCGTTTTGGTCAAAATGCGCCGTTTCATTTAAAAGGAAAAGGCGGCAAAATATGTTAAAATTCACAATGGTCCTCAATTTGTACTTTTTTCAATCAAGTTCTAAATTGCAATTTTTTATTTAAAAATCAATGCAATTGCACCCCTGCCAAAAATCCAACAACGGCCCTGAAGTTGGCCGCCTTTTTCACTTTGATCCTTGGTTTCGGATGCATGTAATTTGACCATCAATTGAGCAATAAACTTTTAATTTCTTCAATTTGGCCTCTGATCCAGTTTTAATTACAACCCCTCTATTTACACGCCTTTTCCAATTAAGTCCCTAATTGGCCATCAAACTTTAATTTTTATGCAATTAAGCCCTTGATTTGACCAAATTAACTTCCAAAAATTATAATTTGACCCCAGAACTTAAATTTCTTCCAATTAAAGCCCAAATTAACTCAAAAATCAATTTTTCTTGCAATCAAAACCTCCATAAATTCAATAAAAATTTAATTGAGCCCATAAACATCTGATTTTGGACTTTTCTTCCTCAAATTGAATTTTCTTGGTCAACAGGGCTCTCATCAGTCAACAAAATACTGCCAAATTTTATCTTGGTAATTTTGAACCTCCTCAACCAATTTTTAACCATTTTTAGGGCGCTTTGGCATCCTTTTTTTTCAATGTTATATTTTTTTGATTTTTTTGTATTTTATTATTTTTTATGCGAGGACCCAAAAATAGATTACAACAAATCACACCATATTATAATTAAGTAAGATAACTAATATAAATCATGATAGTTGAACATCATTGATTCAACATAGTTCCTTCTATCTACTATAATATTAGTCTTTACTGAACACATGATTTCTAAATAAGAAACATATAATTGTTCCAACAAAAATATCTTTGTTAAAGACAATTCATGTTATCAATAATGATGTCTGTCATCATCTAATTTTTTTATTTTTTTATTTTTATTTTTATTTTTGCTATATTTTCTATAAAAATAATGAAAAAATGATGAAAAAATGAAATAATAATAATAATAATAGTAAAATGATGAAAAAATGAAAAACAAATAAAAATGAAATGAATGAAGAATAAATTAAAATCTAGGTTAATTCAATATAATTGGAAGTTTGAGGACTTAATTAAACTTTGGATTATTTAATTAACCAAAGCAAGGGCTTAATTGAAGAATTGATAAGTTTTGGGACTTAATTGAACTTGAAATTAATTTAATTAATGGAATCAGGGGCTTAATTGAATAATTATCAAAGTTTTGGGCTGATTTGGGTCAAAATTACAAGGAATGAAAATACGAGGACAAAAGTGAAAATACTGGGTATTGGAGGGAGCTTAATTGATTTTTCTAGGGGTAAATTTGAAAGAATTAAAGTTGAAGAGTCAATTAAGGACTGAATTGAAAAACTCAGAAACTAAGGACTGGTTCGTACAAGGGGCGAAAATGCAGGGGTCCAATTAAATGTTATCCAGGGCTTCATTACAAAATATCAAAACCTAAAGGACCACATTGCAAATGGCCGTTCCCATCCCAAAAACGGCATGGTTTCAATATACACTATTAAGGAAAAAAAAACGGGGAGAGTGGGGGTGAACAAAACATAACCAGAGGAGAAAAACCCAGAAGTGCACAGGGGACGCAAACAGGAGGACGAACAGGGGAGGAGGCTTTTCCCAGAAAATAGAAGAAAACGCAGGAAAACTAGAGAGAACAGAAAAACCCAGGAAGACACAGACAGACAGACAGACAGAGAAGAAAAACTGAAGCGTTGTCCAGAGCACGCCATCACCATCGTTTTCGACCTCGTCTCCCCGCATCAGGTGAGTTTTTTATTTTTTCATTCCCCGTTTTCCTTTGCATTATAATTCACATGCTAAGTAGCTGTGAATTATAATTCATAGCTACAGTAGCAGTGAATATTCATTAATGTCTAAATTAAAAATATTATAAGCAGACCATAATAACATAATTCCATTCAGGACTTTGTGAACAACACAGGCTGTAATAGGCAACGTCTAACTTCCCAGTCTGGTGGACGCATTGTTTTTATGAACTGAATGGTTCCTTGCCTTAAAAATTTGTGTTGCGAAACTGAAAAATTAATGATGTAAGATATTATTTGAAATGGTTTTATGATGCAGTTCTGAAATTATCTTCTTGCCTAGTTCAATGGAATCCATAGCAAGTGTCAGCGAAATTGAGGATGATAATGAAAGAGTTGATGCCTCAGAGGATGAAACGAATGACCATGAGAATAAATTCTCCGATATCTGTGAGTTTCCATCATTAGCTTCTTTCGAAAGTAACAAGTCTGATTTTCAGACATCATCGTTCTCTCCAGATGATTAAGGATTTCTTGCTCGACTCAGAAGCGGGCATTGATCACTTTTGCAGCAGATCGTACTCAGGCTTTAAACGATCAAGCTAAACATAATAAGCCAATGTTATCGATTCCATAAAGATATGCTCTATTCATGAAAGGGTTCATCAGCAACTTCTAATTTCTACTGCTTCGTTTTATACATGGATACTGTTCAGAAACTTCCTACAATTGATCGGTTAAATAAGATGAATTGAATTATTATTTTTAACTTTTTTTATGGCAACTATATAATTACTAGTTTCATCCATTTTTCAGATTTTTCATCCATATTTCCATTCAATTCTGTTTTTTCTCTCAGAAACAATGCCATTTTACACTTTCCATTGAGTGATTTAAACAAAAATCATTACTTAAAAAATCAAAATAGCATGATACAAAAGACTGTTTGGATGCAAAATTTGATACCTCCTCACTTCTCCCGCAGACGTATCCGATTCTAGTTTTACTTTTTCTTTCATTTTTCATGTCAGATTATTTTATTTAGGATTTTCTTATGCTTATTTTGTTTTATGTCAGAAGTTTCACGCTCTTTATCAGGTCAAACAACAATGTTCTCTACGTTCCATTGGAGCAGAGCACAAATAAGAACAAATAATGCAAGAGCCATTTCCGATTGCAACCCAAAAACACCACCATCAAATTACACAAGATTTTATTAACAAGGGGCTTTTCTCGAGAACCTCTAACTTCCAATACAAGATGCATTGCTTACAAATCATACACCAGTCCTGCGAAATGCAATACGTTAACACAGCTTCACTTCTGGCAAAGAAAGTGGAACGAATGGAAGAATCTTGATCGTATCTGTACTTTTGTGCACATTTCAATCCACTTATCATCTTGTTAGTACGGCGGAACCATCTCTCTGTAAGGAATAGACTACAACTCAATCTCGGGCAACGGTATTTTCCAAAAAATCCACGAGTTACAATCTTCCTGCTGACATGAGGGACATTGTTGCAGAGCAATTACAGAGTAGGAAAAACACTATTTATAACAAAGACTTTATAAGGTTACATTACACTTACTAAGTGGACGAGTTGGTAGAAGAATGATAGAAGAATTGTTGAGTATAGAATGATAAAAGAATTGTATGATCATGCTGGTGATGGTATTCCACCTGCTTACTGTCTCAAGTTTAATTAAAACAGGGCAATGTCCCAATCAAAAAAGCTGAAATTAATGAACTTCTGTTACCCTTTGTTATGTCATGTTTTGTAATGCCATTATCGTCGTTTTGCAAATGAACACAGGTCTGAAAGAAGATAAATTCAAGAAAAACAGAAACAAAACTACTTTGGACTAGCCAGGTTACAAACTACTTTGAAATCTTTCAGATCAATTGTGACTAATCCAAAGTTAAGGGCAGATACAGAGAAAGGAATGAAAACATGCTCACCAAGACGGTGGTAGTGAAACATAGTGGGGTCCCAAAACTACAAAGTGTAAAAGAGCATCCTTAGCATTAGGATGCTTCCACTCTTCCACTGACTTCCACCATTCTCTCTTTTTTTTTGTTTTGCATAGATTTTTTCAAGAGGAGATGGCTAGTTATTGTCAAGCAACTGAAGAAATATTAGATGCTTTAATATGTTGGAGAGAATCGCAAATCAGTTTTGCACTACAAATGCTTTCAAGTTCAGGCAAATATCCCCATCTCAGAATCCTTAACTTTGGGAGACTGAACTTTGTGATGGAACAGCAGCTACTTTCTTCTCCCATAATCCCTTCTTCATCTCATGTTGCTATTATATCCTCCATTTTGTCGCAGCAGTATACTTTAATTTCTTCCAGGTTTCATCCATAACAAGCAAAGCGATTCAGACCAGAAATCATACCACTAGATGGCAATGGTGATGAAGCTCAACAAGACCAAGAAGATGAAAGCAAGCTCTCCATGATATCACAGTCCTTAATGTTGATCATGACTTCCAGTTCTGTTGCATGCTTCAATGATGAAACATCGCATAAACCTGAAAATCTCCACTGCTGATTCTGAAGTCATTCAAACCTGAGTGTTTTACTTGTGTGAAAATTTGTATTCATATTCGTTCCACAATCGAACAAAAAATTTGTATATGCCCAGTGCTTGAGATTTGAGAAACGCTGCGAAGTCAGAGACTTGTTCAAAATGGCATTCCAAAGTTTCTGACTTCCTCAGGCAAGCTTCTCCTGTTCCTTTAATTATAACTGGAGCATGTACTAAGAATACACAGGAATATCTTTCCTCTATTTTCCCCTTTATATTTGTATATTCTACTTTGAAAAAATAATTTATTACTAGTTGGTGATTTAAGGTGACTTACAGAATAGATCTATTCTTTTATTAGGTTACTTTAATTATAAATCAATATAATGTTTTTTCAGATGTTCATCGTGGAGAAATTTGATAGGATGGATATATAATGTTAAATTTTAATTACAAAAAAAAATATTTGTGCTCATTATAAACTGACAATATAAATAAAGAATATTTCATTTGAACCAATCTGGATGTTTGATGTAGGCAGAATTTAAAAAAGGTTTACGTGTTTTTTTACAGGCTAGGAAAATCAACCTAGACAATGAAATAAAATCAGAATCGTAACACAGAAAATTAACAAGGAATTTAAAAATAAACAATAATTCCAAAAATATCTAGAAAAAATAATAAAATTAGTGTAAACAGTAATCTCCATTTATCTCCTCCATTTTCTCATATTCTCTAACTGTAATCTCCATTTGAGGAGATGACCTGTAAATCTCCATCTCTGTTGATATTCAAATTATCCAAAACAACCATTTTACTTCCCACGGACCACTGTACTTGAATTCCCAAAGTTCATCTTCCCTGAACTGTCCTACCACAATCTTCCAAAGGTAATATCAACAGGATTAGCCTACCAGATTATGGAAGGCTAATGTTATCAACAGGAAGATGTTGATATCGACATTAAATGAAGGCTAATAATATCAACGAGATTATATTAATATCAGCATTACTAAGTGAAATGTTTCCTTCCGAGATAATGGAAGCTAGGAATACGAAGAAGGTTATATTGATATAAATACTTTTACAATTTGATTAGCCTTATCAAGTTATAAAAGCTAATAATATTAGTACGGTTGTATTATATCGGCATTATCAAAATAAATGAAATGAGTAATAATATCAACGAGATTATGTTAATATCAGCATTAAACAAAGATTTGGATTTTAAAGACTAATAATATCAACAAGATTATGATAACATCAGCATTACTAAGTAACATGTTTTCTTCCGAGATAATGAAAGCTAGAAATATTAACAAGGTTATGTTAATATAAATACTTTTATAATTTGATTAGCCTTATCAAGTTATTAGTACTGATGGAATTAATTTGATTGAAAATAAGGATTTTTTTATTACAGAAATTAATGCATGGCTAATTAAAGAAATAAATTAAAATAGTAGTTAATTACAAGTAATGTAAGGAAAAGATAATGTATTATTTTTTAGCTCATTATCAAACTTTGAAATTTTATTCATCTTGGGAATGAGTTCTATACATATAACGTCACAACCAAAAAGAGGGACTTGGTGGTAATTGTCTAATGAATGCAATTCTATATATATATAATTATATAAATATGAATCCACGGGTAAAGGAATTAACAAATGTTCTGCATTGAATTGTTAGAATTTAGATTGGATTATATTTATTTTGAATTATGATAGCTTGAAATATTGTAAATACATAGAAAACTCTACTAAAATTTTGAGCCTAAAGGACACCAAGACACAATTAACAAAATTACAAAAAAAGCCTAAAGCTCACAAGTTACTTAATGTATACAAACACACAATTTATTGTAGATTATAACAATAAAATAATTATTTCACCCTTCTAAAAAAACCAACAGCCTTCATATAAAAAGGACTTGGTAGTAATTTTGCTAACATACACACACAGCTTCATATAAAAAGGACTTGTAAAGCTGCTTCTTGAACGTCTTCAGGCACTTTACTACAAATTGCAACACCACGTGGAAGCGGAGGTGGCATACCCAATTCCGAAGGTGGATCACTCTGCATAACCATTTCCAAACACCTAAACTTAATTCGATATTTTATTATATTTATATTTATATAATCAGAGTATAAAACCAGTAAGCACCTAAACTTAGTTCGATATTATATTATATTAAGGGCAGACTCATATCATACCTGAAACTCTACAAAGGGACGAAGAACATCCTTGGCGTTAGGATGCTCCCACTCCACTACTGACTCCCACCATTCTTCTGGATATGCTGTAATTGTTCTAAGAGAAGGGGGAGGAGATGGCTGGCCATTTTCAAGCAACGGAAGACAAATTCCCATCCTCTTTAGCTTCTCACATTTTATTATACAAATGAATTGGAGAGAATTGCAAATCAGTTTTGCACTACAAATGCTTTTGAGTTCTGGTAATCCCCTCAATCTCAGATGTCTTAACTTTGGGAGGTTAAATCCAGTGTTGGTGATGCTTTCTTCACCCATGACCCCTTCTTCATCTGATCTTGTTCCACCTGTTATCACCATTCAACTTCAATCACTTCTACGTTTATAAGGTTTGAAAGCAAGACAAGAGGGAACAGCTTCATACATTTACACCAATAAGAGCATCTCCAACCGGAGAGGCAAATGAGGAGGCAAAGTTAAAAACCTATCCTTTTAGCTTTTGTTTCTTTAATTTGTCATTTCAATGCAGCAGCTAACCGAGAAGCCAAAATGGCTGTTTAAATTAGGAAGAGCTATTTCTACAGTTTACTGTAGAAATAGCCAAAAACATATTAACGTTGCCAACGGCTATAAAAATAGCCGTTGGTCAACAGTATTTTATTTTTGCTTTAAAAAATTAAATTTAACAGTAACATATAAAACTGAAAATTAAAAATATTCATATAAATAAATTTTAAATTTAATTTTAAGTTATATCTTTTAAATTTCATATTATTTCATTAAATTTTATATTAACATCATAATTATATTATATATAAAATATTTAAATTAGTTATATAATTATATAAAAATGAATTTAACATGAAATATATTAAAATATAAATGGCTTTTCTAAATAGCTTTTTACCATTGGAATGCATATAATCAAAAAAGCTATATTTATATTATTCAAAAAGTCATTTTTTAAATTTAGCTTCTCAATTTGGCTTTTTGCATTGGAGATGCTCTAAAACTCTTTAAGACTAGCAAACATACCATTATAAGATGGAGATGGCAGCGCAGCAGAGCAAAACCAAGAAGATGGAACCAAGCTCTCCATGCTATTGCAATCGCTTACTTTAATTACTTCGAGAGATTTGCAAATCAGTTTTGCATTACAAATGATTTTAAGTTCTGGTAATCCCCTCAATTCCAGATGTCTTAACTTTGGGAGGTTCAATCCAGTGTTGGTGCTGCTTTCTTCACCCATGACCCCTTCTTCATCTGATCTTGTTCCACCTGTTATCACCATTCAACTTCAATCACTTCTACGTTTATAAGGTTTGAAAGCAAGACAAGAGGGAACAGCTTCATACATTTACACCAATAAAACTCTTGAAGACTAGCAAACATACCATTATAAGATGGAGATGGCAGCGCAGCAGAGCAAAACCAAGAAGATGGAAACAAGATCTCCATGCTTTTGCAATTGTATACTTGAATTACTTCCAGAGAATCGCAAATCAGTTTTGCACTACAAATGCTTTTCAGTTCTGGTAATCCCGTCAATTTCAGGTGTCTTAACTTTGGGAGGTTAAATCCAATGTTGGTGCTGCTTTCTTCACCCATATCCCCTTCTTCATCCGATATTGCTCCACCTATTATCTCCTCCATTTTCTCACATTGTTCAACATCAATCCTTTCCAGGTTTACAAGGTATGGCAGCAAGACAGGAGGGAACAACTTCTTCATACCCTTACAACCAGAAAAACAAAACCATTTAAGACCAGAAAATATACCATTATAAGATGGAGATGGCTGTGGTAGTGGAGCAGAGCATAACCAAGAAGATGAAACCAAGCTCTCCTTGCTATTGCAACTACTTCTCGCATCGATACATTTACAAATTAGTTTTTGAATGTCATTTGAGGAGATGACCGGAAAATCTCCATCTCTATTGATATTCAAATTACCCAAAACAACCATTTTACTTCCCTGACCACTGTACTTGAATTCCCAAAGTTCATGTGCCTTGATCTGTCCTATAACAATTTTGTATGTGCTTAGTGATTGGGTCTCATCCCAAGATTTGAGATACTCCAGGTAGTTAGAGTGATCTTCAAAATGGCATTCCAAACTCTATAAATATAATACTCTATAAGGAGGTAAATGGAAAGCACTGGCGAGGGCATGTGCTAGTTCTGATGTGCCTGCCTGGCCTGGTTTTGCAGTCTTCATGTGGAGGACTGGTACACGACGCTTTCCTCGCTCTCTTATGCTTTCTTTTCTTGTCTTTCTCAATTTCCTCAGCTTGGCTTGCCTGTCCCCAAGCTAGCCTTTCTCTTACCTTTTTACCCCCACTTTCGATTCATGTTCTTATAGTTATGCACGTAAAATTGGCTGTATTCAACCTCGTTAAAAAAATGCCACAGACAGGTTACACCCAAAAATAAGCACTTGGGCAATGTTGGTTTGTTCAGCTAGTTTTAAATTTTTTGAATTTTTTAGTTTTAAATTATTATTTTTTATGTTTTTAAATTATTTTGATATGGTAATGTTAAAAATAAAAAAAATAATACATTTTTAAATAAAAATACTTTAAAAAATAAATTTTACTATCATTTATCTCACAACTGCAGCAACAGCGGATATCATTATGCTTTTAATAAAAACTTTTATTTATTTATTTTAAGAAGAAAGCCGCAATATACTCTTAAAATGACCTGGTTAATTAAATTTGCTTCCAAGAGTCAGCATAAAACAAATCAAATGGAGCAATTGGGATTCCATGGCCCAACCGAGGTGTGACCATTATAAAGGTGCCGCAGACGTATCCGATTCTAGTTTTACTTTTTCTTTCATTTTTCTTCTCAGATTATTTTATTTAGGATTTTCTTATGCTTATTTTGTTTTAGGTCAGAAGTTTCACGCTCTTTATCAGGTCAAACAACAATAATCTCTACGTTCCATTGGAGCAGAGCACAAATAAGAACAAATAATGCAAGAGCCATTTCCGATTGCAACCCAAAAACACCACCATCAAAATTACACAAGATTTTATCAACAAGGGGCTTTTCTCGAGTACCTCTAACTTCCAATACAAGATGCATTGCTTACAAATCATACACCAGTACTGCGAAATGCAATACGTTAAGACAGCGTCACTTCTGGCAAAGAAATTGGAACGAATGGAAGAATCTTGATCGTATCTGTACTTTTGTGGACATTTCAATCCACTTATCATCTTGTTATTACGGCGGAACCATCTCTCTGTAAGGAATAGACTACAACTCAATCTCGGGCAACGGTATTTTCCAAAAATTCCACGAGTTACAATCTTCCTGCTGACATGAGGGACATTCTTGCAGAGCAATTACAGAGTAGGAAAAACACTATTTATAACAAAGACTTTATAAGGTTACATTACACTTACTAAGTGGACGAGTTGGTCGAAGAATGATAGAAGAATTGTTGAGTATAGAATGATAGAAGAACTGTATGATCATGCTGCTGATGGTATTCGAGCTGCTTAGTGTCTCAAGTTGAATTAAAACAGGGCAATGTCCCCATCAAAAAAACTGAAATTAATGAACTTCTGTTAACCTTTGTGTTATGCCATGTTTAATAATGCCATTATCGTCGTTTTGCAAATGAACACAGGTCTGAAAGAAGATAAATTCAAGAAAAACAGAAACAAAACTACTTCGGACTAGCAAGGTTACAAACTACTTTGAAATCATACAGATCAATTGTGAGTGGTTGTGGTTGTGACTAATCCAAAGTTAAGGGCAGATACAGAGAAAGGAATGAAAACATGCTCACCAAGACATTGGTAGTGAAACATAGTGGGGTCCCAAAACCACAAAGTGTGAAAGGACATCCTTAGCATTAGGATGCTTCCACTCTTCCACCGACTCCCACCATTCTTTTTCTTTTTTTTTACTTAGATTTTTTTAAGAGGAGGAGGAGATGGATAGTCATTGTCAAGCAACTGAAGAAAAATTAGATGCTTTAATATGTTGCAGAGAATTGCAAATCAGTTTTGCATTACAAATGCTTGCAAGTTCAGGTAAATATCCCCATCTCAGAATCCTTAACTTTGGGAGACTGAACTTTTGTGATGGAACAGCAGCTACGTTCTTCTCCCATAATCCCTTCTTCATCTCATGTTGCTATTATATCCTCCATTTTGTAACAGCAGTATACTTTAATTTCTTCCAGGTTTCATCCATAACAAGCAAAGCGATTCAGAACAGAAATCATGCCACTAGATGGCAATGGTGATGAAGCTCAACAAGACCAAGAAGATGAAAGCAAGCTCTCCATGCTATCACATTCCTTAATGTTGATCATGACCTCCAGTTCTGTTGCATACTTCAATGATGAAACATCGCATAAACCTGAAAATCTCCACTGCTGATTCTGAAGTCATTCAAACCCGAGTGCTTTATGTAATGTTTTGAATTAATGAGTAGGAAAATACAATAAAGCTCTTGGAGGCTTAAAAATTGGAATAAATGAATAAGGGGTATAGTGGTAATTCAACAAACTTGATATATATATATATATATTGATTATTATCCTTGTTATGATAAACATAATCAATTGTTGAATCCGAATTATTGATATGAACCAGTATATATATATTCTGAATTGACTTCTAAATTGATAGCTCCTCATTTGATTGATGTCATGAGTTGAGCCTTGAGATATGAATATATATGTTTGATTATGATTATGAACCTATGGTATGTCAGTCAGAATACCCATGCTAACAGGGTAGTGTTAGTCTTTGTGCACATCGTATCTAAACCCTAGTTGGTCGGGGGAGTCACCAACCTTTGTGGACTGATCATCCCACAGTACAGAGCCTCATGCTCATTGCATTTTGATTTTTTTGACAAACTTTACCATTTGATCTTCTTGTTATGGCCTATTTGAGAAACCTTCATATAAGAACCTAGAGCCATAATTGTATATAATTCTCATTGCTGTATTACCTCGTGTGTGTGTATTGAACGTTATCTACTCACTGAGTTGTTGAACTCACCCTCTCATTATTATTCTTTTCAGGCTTATAGTTTGATAGCAGGTCATTTTGTTGAACCTTCAGAACCTGCTTTTTGGTTGTAATTTGTATCTTCCTTTTATGTCAAGTTAGTGCTCCAAAACTATGAATTATATTAACTCTTGTATTAAGACAATTCAATTATATTATGAAGTTGATTTTGTTATTAATGCTGCGTTGAACTCTGATTGAGTTAGGATAAGTTTGTATGTAAGTTTGGGTTCACATAGGTATGGAACTTTGGAGGGAAACCTTGCCTATGTGCCGGTCATGGATCCGAGATTCGGGTCGTGACACTTTACTTGTGTGAAAATTTGTGTTCATTATCTTATATTCATATTCGTTCCACAATCGGGCAAAAATTTTGTATATGCCCAGTGCTTGAGATTTGAGAAACGCTGCCAAGTCAGAGACTTGTTCAAAATGGCACTCCAAAGTTTCCGACTTCCTCGAGCAAGCTGCTTCTGTTCTTTCGATTATAAGTGGAGGATGTAATAAGAATCCAGGACTATCTATCTTTCCTTTATCTTATCTTTTATATTTGTATATTCTACCTTGAAAAAATAATTTATTACTAGTCGGTGATTTAAGGTGACTTGCAGGATAGATCTATTCTTTTATTAGGTTACTTTAATGATAAATTAATATAGTTTTTTTTTAGATGTTCATCGTGGAGAAATTTGATAGGATGGATATATAATGTTAAATTTTAATTACAAAAAAATAATTGAAAAAGATTATTTGTGCTCATTATATATAAACTGGCAATATAAATGAAGGACATTTCATTTGAACCAATCTGGATGTTTGATGCAAAAAGGAATGAGAAGCAAACAAACATTTTGCAGTGCCATAAACATGAGATCAATATTTGATGATAGTGAATTGGGAAGAGGCAATATTAAATAGAAAGATCACCAATTAGTAATTTAAAGCCATAAACTTTGAAGCCAATAAAAGATGAGAGAGAGTCATTCAATTCCACACCAAGTACAGTAGATAAATTCAGAATTTTCCTGTCTTAGGTATACACGCAACAATTGATTCTAATTCATTAAACTTAAATTAAAAGCAAATTGAGAGATTCAGAAAGAACGATGCTTACCCATCTTATCCAAACCTTACGAAACGACGAAGGACATCCTTGGTGTTAGGATGCTCCCACTCCACTTCTGACTCCCACCATTCTTTGGGCGTTGCATAGATATCTCTAAGAAAAGAGGGAGGAGATGGCTGGCCATTTTCAAGCAACGGAAGACAAATTGGCATTCTCTTCAGCTTCTGACATTCTCTTATATGAATTAATTTCATAGAATCGCAAATCAGTTTTGCACTACAGATGCTTCTGAGTTCTGGTAACCAAATCAATTTCAGAGTTTTTAACTGTGGGAAGTTCAGTTCAGTGCTGCTGCTGCTTTCTTCACCCATAACCCCTTCTTCATCCGATCTTGTTCCACCTATTATCTCCTCCATTTTCACACATCTTCCAACAACAATCACTTTTAGCTTTACAAGGCGAATCCAAGAAGATGGAACCAAGATTTCTCTGATACTGCAATTCCATACTTCAATTACTTCGAGAGAATCGCAAATCAGTTTTGCACTACAAATGCTTTTTAGTTCTAGTAAATTTTTCAAGTACAGGTGTCTCAACTTTGGGAGTTTGAATTCGGTGTTTCTGATGCTGCTTTCTTCACCCATAACCCCTTCTTCATCCGATCTTGCTCCACCTATTATCTCCTCCATTTTCTCACATCCTTCAACAACAATCTCTTCTAGGTTTACAAGGCCAATCCAAGAAGATGGAACCAAGATTTCTCTGATGCTGCAATTCCGTACTTCAATTTTTTGGAGAGAATCGCAAATCAGTTTTGCACTACAAATGCTTTTTAGTTCTGGTAAATCTCCCAAGTGCAGTTCTCTCAACTTTGGGAATTTGAATTCGGTGTTTCTGACGCTGCTTTCTTCACCCATATCCCCTTCTTCATCCGATCTTGCTCCACCTATTATCTCCTCCATTTTCTCACATTCTTTAACATCAATCCTTTTCAGTTTTACAAGGTGAATCCAAGAAGATGGAACCAAGACTTCTATGATACTGCAATTCCGTACTTCAATTACTCGGAGAGAATCGCAAATCAGTTTTGCACTACAAATGCTTTTTAGTTCTGGTAAATCTCCCAAGTGCAGTTCTCTCAACTTTGGGAGTTTGAATTCGGTGTTTCTGACGCTGCTTTCTTCACCCATATCCCCTTCTTCATCCGATATTGCTCCACCTATTATCTCCTCCATTTTCTCACATTCTTTAACATCAATCCTTTCCAGGTTTACAAGGTATGGCAGCAAGACAGGAGGGAACAACTTCTTCATACCCTTACAACCAGAACAATATAACCGTTTAAGACCAGAAAATATACCATTACAAGATGGAGATGGCTGTGGTAGTGGAGCAGAGCATAACCAAGAAGATGAAACCAAGCTCTCCATGCTATTGCAATTCAAAATCTTGATATACTCCAGTTCAGTTGCATACTTTAATGACAAAACATCGCCTAAACTTCTCGCATCGATACATTTACAAATTAGTTGTTGAATGTCATTTGAGGAGATGACCTGAAAATCTCCATCTCTATTGATATTCAAATTACCCAAAACAACTATGTTACTTTTCTGATTATACTTAAATTCCCAACCTTCATCTTCCTTGAACTGTCCTACAACAATTTTGTATGTTCTTAGTGATTGGGTCTCATCCCGAGATTTGAGGTACTCCACGTAGTTAGAGCGATCTTCAAAATGGCATTCCAAACTCTCCAACTTCCTCAAGCATCCTACTTCCTTTCCTTCAACTATTACTGCAGCATATATTTCCTTACCCATTCTACCATCATTAAGAACCCTATCCACCCAATCCTCTAGTATCAAGACTTGCAGGTGAGAGAGTTTAGGTATTATCCCACATGGAAACTTCTTTTCACCACATCCATTCATTCTTAGATATCTCAGGTTGGATAGACATTTCATGCCATGTGGAATCTTTTTAAGTGGAGTACGAGAGAGATCTAACCTCTTCAGTGCCCTGAGCTTTTTCAATGATGGTACACGGCTTAACCTCTGACAATTGTTGAGCAACAATGAAGTGAGACCCACCAAATCAGAGACAGAATCAGGCAAACATTCAATAGCTGTGTTAGACAGATCGAGGACCTTGAGCCCATGCATTTGCTCGAAAAATGAACCCGCAATGAATCGCAACCTATGATTACTACATAGCAATAAGGTTGACAGATTTGGACACCTCACTGAATGGCTGGAACAAATCTCTTCAATTCGGTTGTGCATTAGTGAAACGGTCGTAAGTTTCTCAGTCCACTCCTCTGCATCCGGCAATTCTTCTAATTGTTCACCAGCTTCAACAATGGCTTGAGAGTTCTCTTGCAGCTTTTGGATGGCCATGTCCCTAATCAAGTCATGCATCTTAACAAAATCACCACCATGCAATCTTTCTAATAGACAGACATTTTCAAGTCTATTAAGCATTGTGTGGCCTTTGTTAATTCCTGCCTCCCTACTCTTTTGCCCCTTTACCACTCCCTCATCAATCAAATAACGTATCAATTGCAGTCTATTGATAGCAGAGTCTTCTGGAAATAATGCACAATACAAGAAACATCGTTGCAGAGCTCTATCACTTAAGTGGGTGTAACTAAATCTCAATATATGAAATACCTCCTCTTCCACTTTATCTTGCATAACTCTTGATTGTCTGAGGTCCTCCAAAGCATCGCTCCATTCGTGGATGTCATCTACGCCCTTCATGGTTCCAGCAATTGTTTTAATTCCCAGCGGCAAACCATCACACTCCCTTGTGATAAATTTTGCAATTTGTTCTACTTCTGGAGAAAGTCGTGTGTCATGTCCAAGTATCTCCGTAAACAAAGTCCAAGCTTCTTTATTAGAGAGAGGATTCACTCTGAGATTGTTTCTGCTATTCATCTGTCGACAAACTGTTTCTGATCGAGTTGTTATAATCAGCTTGCATTCTTTTAATGAGACAGGAATTCCCACTTTGTATAGCTCAAAGGAGTTCCACAAATCATCTAAAATTAAAATCCATCTTTGTTTCTTTTTTAGTTCTAGTGACAATTTCACAGCTATGTGCAACTCCTCCTCTTCGATGGAAAGAGATAAATTTATACATTTTGCGATCTTCTTCTGCAATGTATGAATGCTGAAATCTCGAGACACGGTCACCCAGTAAACATGAGGAGAAATATTTGCAATTCGTTGAAGCTCGTTATAGATATGTTTCAACATTGTGGTTTTACCAGCCCCCCCCCATCCCGTAAATACCAATGGTTGAGACTTCTTCGTCCATCAACCAAGACCATATCACTTTCCTATTCTCTTCAAATGCTCGACCCACTAGCTTTGTAGAGCCAGTAGGTAAAGGAGCTCCTCTAGTCTCACTTGTGTTGTGTTTAAGGCCTACAGAAGAGCGTGCCCCTGCACCAGGCTGCAATGATCTTCCACTATTGCTCTCCATATCATCCTTCATTAAGAAAGTACGCATCTCCTGCAAGCTTTTTTCATACATATCTGGTGCTTGTATCCTTGTTGCATCTCCTGTCAAATTGTCGACTTCATTGTTTTGCTCTTGTGGACTGGTTGAAATGCCATGATGAATCACATTGCCTCCAGAAGAGCTTGCACCTACGCCAGGCTGCACTAATCTTTCTATTGCACCTCTTCTACTATAATTTTCATCAATCGCGTGTCTCCAAGGAGAGACAATTCTGTCAACATGCTGGACAGATCCTTCACCAGTGTTTTCCATGCTATTTTCCATGTCTAAATGCGAACAAACTCTCTCTTCCTCCCAACCATGTTCCATGCCCTGAACTCCCACTTGTGTCCTTCCAGCATCCACAGACAAATTCTCAAGTTCTGCATTGCTTTGTTCCAACACCTGAACCACTGGTTCTGTCCTCACTCGAAATACGTTCTGTGCATCATTCACGATGACATCATTGTTTACTGATGGAGAACAGAGTTGATCATTTGTTGGTTGGGATGGATCACCTCGAGGCTCATCAGCTTGATAAAATGATGGCCTCTCATGAAAGCTACCTCTCTCCAGAAGCTCCATGTCTTCAACAGTGATGCTAGTCACCAAATCTTCGAGCCAAAGATCTTCTCGTTGTCGTGCCATCATCATTTCATTGTTCTGTTGTTGTGCTGAAGGTGAAATTTCATTAGTGACATCATTATTGCTAGAGCCTGCTAAAGTTTTAAGTTTCTTTTCTTGAGGGCCATCAATTGCTGCAAGGGCTGCGTCTTGGACATCTGGAGGCACTTGTCCACAAGTTTTAACACCACGGCCTGTCACTCCTGCTAAATGCAATTTGATCCTCGAAATGGAAGTACGTTCGGCAAAACAATGCCCACAAAACTTACACCTCATGCGACCATCATCCATCTTTTCAACATATTCCCAAAAAGATCTGTCAACATGATGCAAAACTGGATCATTCTGTCGAAGCATTTTGATCAGTGGCCCTGTAGAAAAGAAAAAAGATTTGTCAACATGATGCCAAAATGGATCGATCGGGGTCAAAATATTGAATGAAAATTAATGGAAGTTACATTAATTGTAAAAGGGAAGGTTGAAACTGAAATAAAAAATTAAGAACAGTAAAGAAATGAATAGGAAAAAATAATGAATTCAAGGATTATAGAAACTGAGAAAGACAAATTTATTTAGTTTTGGAACTATAGAAAATGATCCTAACTCCAAAGTTTCTCAATAAAATTTCTACAACTTGTTTTTGCACTTAAAAGATCCAAAAAATAATATACCTGGATTCAGCTATTGATCGATGTTCTTCAAGTGCTGGTTTGCTGAGGCAGTATTCAGAAGAAGAAGAAGAAGAAGAAGATCAGAGAAGAGTATAGGTTAAGCTAGTTCATTGATGAGGAAAGGAGAATAGTTGTATTGTTTGACAAGAAAGAAGTTGCTAGGAAGGTAGGAAGGAAGGCAGCAACAACTTTACTGATAGTTCATAGTTCCTTTTTATTTAATTAATTAATTAATTAATTAATTTCGATTAGTGCTGCATATAATAAAAAACTTCAACAAAAGAAGCCAATTATTGGACTTGGGTTAGGTGAGTTAACGTGTGGACCCACCCCAGTGTTCAAGCTTTGAAAAAGCTCATTAGTACACTGTAACTTGTTTTTAGTCTGTCAATAACAGCTCACCTGTGCAAATCCCTTGTGATCCCTCCAGCACCTATGAGCAATTTTCTTATGAGCAAAGTTTTCATCAGAGAGAGCTTAATTCCTGGAGAATATGAATGTCGATTGAGGGTTAAAGCAATAAAAAAAAGAAGTATATATTCTCCATGCATGCATGCATGTTGTTCTGAGACTAGACAATGGAATGAATCTCTGTCAGGTCAAGAAGAAAGGGTTAATTTCCAGTAATGTTCTTTGCCCATGATTGGAAGTTGCTTACGATCCCTTTAATAATGAGATGTTGTTATCAATGGCTCAAGCAATATTTTCCCACACATAATTACAGATCCAAACACTCTTTAATAAGTTTATAAAAAATTTAAAAGTTAACTGGTCGGATTCCGAGTTTATTTTCTAAAGATTATTAGTTCGAATTTCATAAACTTTTAAACCACTAGAGATTTATATAATTGTTAACTTTAGGATCCGTAAGATTAATCGAGATACACTAGTTCGGACACCCACATTAATCTAAAAATAAAATTAAATCAAGTAAAAAAAAATTAAAGATGAATTATATTTTTTGGACGTAATTAGAGATCCCTCTAATAAATATAAAAACTAAAAATCAAATCAAGTAAAAAAATATTTTCGAATCTTAAATCATTTTAGAGATTATTAGAGATTTAAATCATTTTCATTGAATACTCATCAACGCTGAAACTAATGTTTTTATCACTGGAATATGGCGGGTCCAAAACATCACTCTCATTCTCTATTTATTTTTTATCAAATATAATAAAAATAAAAATTAAGACTGAATTATATTTTTATGATTACATTTTGAATGCCTATAAATACAATGAAGTATAAGAGATAAATCATAATGAAATAAATCAAAGGAATTGGGCACCCAAACTCAATTAATTAATAGCAAATGTTATTTTCAATTTTGCAACTATATATGTACATAAAGTATGTAAAATTCCAAAACCTTGCTAGCTACATTATCTATCTCATCTCACCTTCCTAGTGTTCTTGAGGTATAATTATAAAATTTAAATTAGTCTGTGAGTTAATTAGAGATTTAACTAAAACCAGATTTAAATTAACCTAGGCTAAAAAAACAAATTAATCCAGTTTAATCCAATTAAAAATAAAAATTAACTCGTAAGCTTATAAAAAAAATTTATAATATTAAGTTATTAACAAATTATTAATACTTCCATTTTATAAATAATATTTTAATTTTTATAAAAAATTATTATCATCACGGATGAATTCAACAATCATGTCTCCATTTAAATCGTTAATAATTTAGCTCTTTCATCAATTCTATATGTTTTCTTTATTTATTTCTTGAGAAATTAGAAAAAAAAATAGAAGATTTGAAATTTTGATGAGATTTTGAGAAAAAATAATGATATTAAATTGAAGATGGTCACCATTGGTCATTGGCCAATCATTGCTTTTATAATCTCTTAAATGATAAGGACTAATTAGTTATTTATTATACTATAAGGATTAGTTAATAATTTGTACAAACTATAAGGACTATAATATAATTGCTTTAAGCCTCAAACTTTGGGTGCTTTATTTATGTTGTCTCAAATTCGTTACTGCGATCAATACTTCACGCTTTAGGGAGTTTCCTCCACTAACCCGACCGAGTCACAACTCAACACTCTGAGTCGCAACCGATTCCGATCTCCTCTCACTCTCTCAGCCCAATTACCACCATGCTTTACGCTTTAGGGTTCTAATTTGAGTTTCTTGGACTGATTAGGGTTTAATCCGATCCTGGACAGCGATGGTGTTGACGTTTAATGTAGGAGGGAAAGTAGTGGAGAGAGTAGATTTGATAAGGAAGAAGAAATGGCCATGGAGATTCGATATTTTGCCATTTGCAATTCTGTATGCGATTTGGATGGTCACGATTGTGCCGAGCATTGACATTGTTGATGCTTTAATTGTTCTTGGTGGCCTCGTTTCGATTCATGTTCTGGCTTTGCTTTTCACTGCCTGGTCTGTTGATTTCAAGTGCTTTGTTCAGTATAGTAAGGTAAGATAGCTGTTTGCGTGTGTTTGGTTCTGGATTTTGGGGCTTTGGTTAGGGTTTTGTTTTGTGATTTGGGGGTTTTGTGTTTAGGTTAATGATATTTATGCTGCGGATTCATGTAAAGTTACGCCGGCGAAGTTTTCTGGTTCTAAAGAAGTTGTGCCCTTGCATATTCGTCAACAAGTAAGGGTTTTTTTTTTATTTATTTAAGTGGAAATGATTTTTTTCTCTCTATGTTGGTAGATTGGACTGATAATTGGATGTTCTTAGTTGATGTAGGATAATAATGGATTCATTTTGCAGATTGTTTTTTCGGGGGAGTGAAAAATGATGTCAACTATAGAATTATAGAAGAATTGTATGCTCATGGTGGTGATGGTATTTGAGCTGCTAGGGAAATGTAGTTTGTTGTAAGTGGATTTGATGAAAGTTGGATGATTTTTTAGGTGGTGAGGATGAAGGTTGGATGAAAGCTAAAAATGGATTCACTTCACGAATTTTTTTTTCAGGGGAGTTAAGGATAGAATTGAATGCAATGCATGTGCTGGTATGGTGGAATATTTTTCATTTAATTTCATATATTTTGAATGGGAACAAATTCTCAAATGGGCAAAAATCATTTTCTGAAATTTCATGGTGAGGAAGTGGGTCATCTGGCTGGAGTTTTTATTGATGGGATCTTGTGATTTTTCTGAACTTTGGTAGTGGAGGGTTTGTCTACGTTGATTGGTCGACATAGTGTCTCAAGTTGAATTAAATCAGGACAATGTCCTAATCAAAAAGTTTAAATTAATAAACTTCTGTTAACCTTTGTATGTCATGTTTAAAAATGCCATTATCATCATTTTGCAAATATGCTTGTTTCTAATGTCATATGACTTTTTCAAAAGTATTGCATGATTTGAAAAATGAGTTTTGCACTGGATGGTTGACCTAGATTCAACTGCAAAAGTTACAGCTTACATTTGGTGATCCTGTGGAAGTTTGTAGTTGATTTTTTTTACTGCTGGAGTTGCAGATTATAATGTTTTAGGGCTTTAGAAATTGAAAACCGAAGTCTGAGAGTATATAAATTAAAGAAAAAAGAAACAAAACTACTAACACTAATAGATCCAAGGAATCACTTCTAGAATAAGAACCGAAACATCACACTGGGGTTTTAAGGAATTACACTCCCTGATGAGGAAAGCATCGCACTCTCAAAGTAAAAGGCAGCACATTATTCATAATAATTTGGTCATAT
>Ga0307513_10002957_pt1 | contig 23201 bp, 25 predicted proteins | sample 15_EM_MG_FD_202174 | JGI IMG/M metagenome (GOLD analysis project Ga0307513, IMG submission 202174) | Populus trichocarpa ectomycorrhiza microbial communities from riparian zone in the Pacific Northwest, United States - 15_EM | ecosystem: Host-associated > Plants > Roots > Unclassified | place...
TTTGGTGTGCAGTATTCCACTTCTCTGGTTCGCCGCTCCCTTCGCCACCATCTTTTGGATCATCGGCGCGTCTGCCTTCCTTATCCTGGGGCACGCCGCCATGACCGAGCCTGGTGTCGAGAGTGAGTATACTCAGGTTGCGGAAACAGTATAAACGCATAGATATAGCCGAGCCTGCCTCCTCTACATGTTATTCATGACCCGCTATTCTTCGCATCACGGACCCCTTAATCCTTGTCGGTAATAGTCTGGTGGCGCCTTGTATACATGTCGTAAAACTATTCCTTTATTTCTTGATGATATCTACGTGCTATGCTAATCCTGGTGCAACCAGGAAGGCCATGCAAACCCGTGCACTGGCAATATTTTGGTATCCTTGACTATACCGACAAGAGCAACAAAGGGGGTATGAAGCCAGTGATACTCGAGGAGGCGTGATCAGAAAAAAACAACAGGTGTACAAAGGATTAAGAATATCGTAAGTAACAGAGAACAGGAAACTCAATACGACACAAAGCAAATGCACGAAAGAGAGAACCAAAGGTTACCCAAGCAGCGGTAGCCATTGACCTACGGGACACCGAGGAAACTGTCAACGACGGAAAGGCCCCGAGGTGGAACTGTACTTACCAATGATAAGACTAGGACAGTCAAAGATATCTCGTCGTATGGTAAAACAGAACGAGCACGGAACCGGCTCCCCAGAGGGCTTGAGAAGCACACAGTGGGAATATACGGACTGAGTGTGTGACTCGAAGGAATGGCGCGCAAAGGCTTCCCAGTATTCTACCACGGACTGCCGTTCGAATACCTGTGGTTGGACAGGTCTGAAGTGAGACAGCTGTCAAAACACCCGGTACCGCGGACTCACCTCGTAGATGAACTTTTTCCGTAGGTCTTGCTGGTTCCATTCGGTCAGCATGCTGAACTCCAAGCCTACTAGGCATATCTCCCCCGTACGCCGCCAAACGACGGTTGGCGTCCCACTGTACGAGATGAGCTTTTCGAGTTCCTGCTTCCGGAGAATGACATTAGATTGAACGAAGAGAGTGGAATGAGTTGGCGTGAGACGCACAATCAGTGATCGCTGCAGCGATTTTTCTGCAAAAGTCTCATCCTCGATTGACAGGGACACTTGGAGCGCGATCAACGAAGGCCGATAGATCGCAAGTGCCCTAACAACACGGAGAATGTCATTCTGGTCGAAGTGAAGGCGTAAATATTGCATGAGATAGTGGTAGCCCTGAAGGTAGCTATCAGGGTCAAGGTTCTTCTTGCAGGCACAACAGAGGAAGAGAGCAGGAAAGGGGGTCGTAATACCTTGGTGTAGTCGTACGGCGCTGTCACCGTGCTGTAAACCTTACTAGCATGTGTGGTTGATGTTGTTGCAACCTGCTGTCCGTGAAGTTGGGTGCTGACAGAGTCGTTGGACAGGTTCGTGCTCACGGCGACTTGACCCGAAGAATGTGACGAGATTGGCTGCACAGGAAGGTAGGAAGATGCCGTAGGCGGCGGCTGAGATGAAAGTGGTGAGGTATGGGAAGAATACATCGAGGCTCCTGGCATCGGCGCTCCACGAGCATCGGGTCCGAACATGGGCACATCAACGGGTCCGGATTGGCCATACATCGAATCGGGATGGGAATTCTGGTGTTGTGGGGGTGCTAGCGCTCCTGTTGGGGTCTGAGGGGGTGGCAACTCTCGCGACGGCCAACGTTGTTCCGCCGTGAGTGACCCGAAATCGGGGCTTACACCTAGCCGGTGGGAATGCATATCCAGTGGATGGCCGTTAACACGTGGGGGCGGATTAGGAAGTGTAGCATCATCATGGGCTTGATCACCCAAGATGGCAGAGAGCATGGAATATTCCATGTTCGCCACTTCAGAACCAAACCCTTGCGGGTACTGTGAATTGGTATTGTACGTTGATGCTTCCTGTGGCCGTAAAGTGAGAGGTGGGGTTGCAGCAGACGAGCGCGACTGCGACGTGGGAGCTTTCTCTGCGGCTGCTTCCTTTTCCTTTTCCTTGCTCCTTTTGAGAGCCGCTGCGTACTAATGAGGGCCAGAAAATCGCGGGGGATGCCTGAACTCACCAAGTTCAACTTCGTCCAAAAGGTACTTCGCCTTCTTCCTGTGACCCTCAGTACAGGTGTTGGCCATGCCCCGTCTCACGCAACGTTGACATGGCCGTGAATCGTCGCAGGTAAGATGTGCTTTCTGACAGTGAATGCAAGCTGATTGCAATGCGCCATTAGAACGTGTACTTTGGATCTGGGGGACACTCACCTCTATTTGCTTTCTTCTTCTTTGGCGCTTCCCGGGTGGTTTTCAATGTTCCCTCGAGTGGCGGGACGTCACTGCCAGGTTTCGAGTCTCGCTTTCGTTTGAGGGATGATTTCTTGGTGAGAGCGTTCGCCACATCTTGTGGTTGCGTATCGGTGCCAGAGTTCGCTCTGGATGTGAGCGAACTACCAGACGAGTGGGGTGAATCGTGTTGTGCCATATAGGAGTGTGCACCGTAAGACGAACAGAAGGAAATGGCGTGTGGTTGGCAAGAGGTCGAGTCGACGTGAGATTCTAACTTGTGCGAGAGTGCTTGCAAGCTGGAGGGACGCGAGAAGGGATCTGGAAAGAGAAGCTGGGGGAGCGGGATAGTCATACGAGCGCGTGGGGTAGAGTGAGTGGGAGGACTGGAATTATTCCCTTGAATAATGGTTATATACGCTGCGGTAGTTCCATACGGTGAGGCGATGGACGAGCAGCGACTTGAGGGCTCCAGGACTTTGCCACTGGTATGTGGGGCTGGAGACCGGACTGGGTAACGACGAGGGGGAGGGATGTAGTTGGGGTGCCACATATAAATACAGAGGGACGTGCGTGGAGAACCCAGCCGCGCGGGCGGGGCGGTCGTATTCGTGTTTATCCAGACAAGCGGGGCCGCTGTCGCGTTTCACAGCGGTGGAAGGTGCAAGTAAATCAGTTCGGCCTTGGAAGGTGGATATCCAGAACGTGCAGAACGTGCAGAACATCCAGAACGTGCAGAACGTGCTCCTACGACCACCGCATCCGGGTCGGGCCGCTCGTCGGTTCGCTTCTCGTCTTCCCTCGCTCCTGCCCATCGTTACACAACCCACTCGTCTCTCAACTAGTCCACTCGTAGGTCTCAACTTCCCACCGTCGTCCGGCATCGTGCCCGTTGTCAATCACTAGTACTTCTTCTCAAATCCGCTTTCGGGCTCCTACCTGAATCGATCAACCCCAATCAACACGTTTTCGACAACGGCATGCCTCTTCAACGAGCCTGCTTATGCCCCCCTCTGAGCAGGTTCACGCGGAGGCGGCTCCGGGACGACCTGTGATGCCGGAGGAGTGTTCGTGTGATTCTCTCCATTCCATTGAGATCAAGCAACTATGTTTCACGCCACCCCTCTTACATTGATGACCTCATCTGAGCCTTCTGCAACCCCTCTTTCCGTAACAATGGCACTGATGAGGCTCGCGGGCGTCACGTCAAAACTAGGATTGTAAACTCCCCCACCCTTCAAATCGAGGTCTGGTGTCACTTGAACGACAGCTTGCGCCAATGATCCGATGAGTCGGCCCCGAACCAAGCAGGCTTCCAAAGGTGGCCGGTGCTCGATGGGAATACTGTGGGTAAGCTTAGTCTAATTATTGAGCGAGTGACAGAAATGCCTCACCGGGTACCGTCCCGCGTCTCCAGGTCCACAGTGCTCACGGGGGCAACGACGACGAACGGAATGTTATGACGGGCGGCCAGAACTGCCACGTTGTACGTCCCGATCTATACGGGCATGTGACCCAAGGCCTTGCGACGCGTCTCGTCATTTAGTGGACACACCTTGTTGGCTGTATCACCATTCCTATGTGGCAGGCTCGTCAGTCATCGCCACGGGGTGAACCATCTGTTCTTACAGGGCAATCCTATCTGCACCGACCACTGAAAGATTGTTACGGGGGGTATTCTCTGTTGTCATGTGGGGGAGACGTACCAACTGCATGGATCTCGTGTGACTGGAAAAGCGAACCAACCATACTATCACACAGCATCGTGGATGGTATTCCCAACGACAGTAATTCAAACGCCGTCAACCTGGCCGATGCAGATTAACAAACAGCCTCGTAGTCGAGCGGGGGGGATCGGAACCGATCGTACAAACCTGGAACCTTGGTGGTACGGCGTACTCTGGGTATAAAATGCTCGCCTGAGCTTACCGATTTCATGGAGGTGAGTAATGACGCCCAGCGCAGTCCCATATCCCTGTTCGAGACGAAGTCAAGCTCAAATAAAATTTAAAAAAGAAAAAAAGAAAAACGAGTAGTTGCCGATTGTGCACAACAGGAAAGGCAAGGTCGGTTGCATACCGATGTCGCGAGACCACCAGTATTGCAAACAGTCATCACATTCAGCCCATTTGCAGAGGCGCCTGGCTTGCTCTTTTCGACTTGGGCGATGATCCATTCTGCGCCGTGCCGCGACATTTCTCGATTACGGCCCACATCCTCCTCTGCGATGAGTCGGCCCTCCTTCACGAGCAACTCCGCTACGTCTTTGGCTGTAGTACCAGCCTCCACGCCTTGCTTTAAGATTGCGCGTAACCGGCTAATGGCTTGACCGAGATTGACCGCCGTGGGCCGGGATGAGGAGAGGTGCGTGAAGATTGGATCGAGATGGGTGCCCAATGTGTCAAGTGATTCCAGGAAAGGTGGCGAGGGATCTGTTTTGAGAGCACGCGAAAGGTGGGAGGCGATCGAGAGACTGGCAAGGCTGGCAATAGCGGGGGCCCCCCTAATTTTCATCGATTTGATTGCTTCGTATGCATCGTTCGTTGTGTCGATACTGATCCACTCCTCGGTATGGGGCAGGAGTAGTTGGTCAATGATTTGAATCGAATCTCCCTCTGTCTTAATCGAGGTAAGGGCCATCCTTTCAGTTGGCCAAACTCTTCCCCACAATGGCATCACGGACGCAACTCAGACGAAGCATATTCATATAGGTTTCACCCTCTGAATCAAATACATGAGGTCTTACGATTCAGCAGAGAGCCAAAGCAAATGGAAGGTGTCTGCGGAGCTAGCAAAGGCATTGGATTGTTTGAATGACCGGCAGTGTTCAACTAATCAACTCTAAGGTATCGAGTCAAGATGCAGCGCGGGACAGCGCATTAGAGGAGTTTATCGTAGTGGTCGTAAAGGACAGCGTAGACGATCAGTGATCGCATTAACGAAGAGTAATGTATGCCGGAGTCGTCGAAACAAGAAAAAAGGTAAAGTGCCAACAACAGAACGGCGCCGCCGAACGAAAGCGAGAAAAGATAGAAAAGAGGCGGAGCCGGGTATTGAATACACACACGCCTATAGACTCTCTCAAGCACGGGTCTAAGCGTCGTAAAGCTCAAGGGGAGCGCCGTACTGGTTGTTGTACAAGTCCGTGTCGTAGGTGTACCCATAAGACTGCTGCATGGCCAAGGCGTTGGTGTCGTAGTCGAGGCCCTGAGACGTATACTGGGAGATCGAAGGCTGCTGGGGAATGGCGGAGGAAGCATTGTAGGTCTGGGTGGGGGCATAGCTCTGGAAGGGAGCGACCATCCCAGAACCAGCATACTGAACAAGGGCATCGTCTGCAGTGGGCTGGGCGACGACGACGTTGTCACCGTAACCGTACATGGCGTTCTGGAAGGCCATCTCTGCCTTGGTCGGGGTAGGCGCATAGGTCTGTCTTGAGGCAACGACCGGGGGGTCGTTCTCATAAGAGGCGCCATAGTCGACGTACAGAGTGCCCTCTTGTGCAGGGTGTGACAGTGTGTGGCTGTAGCTAGCGGCGGACATTGGGGAAGCGCTGGAAAAAGTACCGGACCATGGCGAGAGAGAAGTAGATGGGATAGCACCGCTGGACCTGCACATGATTGTTAATAATCATTTACTACAAACACCCCAAACAAGTGTACGTACGATGGACGCTTCTGTTCAACGTTGAAGGTGAATGCGGAGGTATCATCCTCGACGGTTGGGTGCGTGGCATCGGTGGTAAGCAGCGATGCCGTACTTTTTGACGTGGTATCGCTGCCGGCGACGGATGCTACGGAGGCAATCGAACTAAAGCGCGGGGTTTGATATCGAACGTAGTGAATACTGCCATCTTCTTCGCCATTTTCGACCTCGGCATGTGCGGGCGCGCCGAACGAGTAGTTGGGATTGGGTAAGGGACCAGAAACGGGGGCTTGAGACATACGACACGGAAATTCGTACGAAGAAGCCTTGAAATAGGTTGCTGTAGGATTGTACCGGGGTTGGGTCTGACTGAACGAAGGAACCGTGCCAGAAGGGGACGGATTTTCGGAAACGCTGCTTGGAGGTGTGAGTGTGAATACGGGAGACGAGGCCGATCTCTGGTGCGTCTGCTCGACCGTGTACGGCGCCGGTCGTATGTGAGGTAGGGACCCCCGGTGTGCAAGAGCGCCGGTGATGGTGGGGAAGCCGATGAACGGTGTGGTGCCAATCGATGTTGCAGGTGCGGATGAGGATTGCGACATACCAGCCGTGCTGATCAATGGGATGGCTGGTACTGACACAACGCGCGGCAGACTGGGGATCACGGGGACGGTAGGAGCAGGCTGAACGGATATCAACTCGAGTGACTTGTCTCGATTATTTTGCACATTTCGAATGGTTGAAAGGGAGTTGACGTCATCGGACGAACGGCTCGCTAAGTCTGTGATGGCGAGTGTGAGTGTGCAGGCGGGCTCGGCCATGAGTGGTGGTGACTGCGTTAGAGCACGAGATATGGAAATGTCTGCATCCGTGGGAACGGAAGGTGAGATGGCGCAGGAAGAAGCCTCGTTTTCGGGGGTCGATGACTGCAATCGCTCGTTGTCCTGGGTGAGGGCGGCGAGAGCTTGTACGCGTAGCTTTTTCTCCTTTGCACGTCGGTTCTGGAACCAAACCTGGACCTCGCGGGGTGTCATGCCGAGACGGATGGAGAGGTCATTCCTGGTCGCGGCGTCGGGCTTGTCCGTCGACTTGAACTGCTCCTCGAGAATCTTGGTCTGAGCACGGGTCGTGCGCTTTCGGTGCTTGACCTCGTTCGGGCGGTAGTTGTAAAACGCCGGGACAGAGGCTTCTCTGGGCGTTTGTGTATTGAATAGGTCTGAATACGGGGCTGGGAACGGGCGGGGGCGGACGACAGGTTGGTGCTGCTGGAAGCCAGGATTGACAAAGGGCTGCATGGGAGGCTGCTGGAGCGTGGGGAGGGCCGCGAACGGGCGGGAGGTGAAAGAATGGATCGAGGGTGGCTGATAGGCGGCGGAAGGGTGGTATTCAGGGTGGTAAGAAGTAGCGTTGAGAGTCACTTGAGGGGCCGTCAAGCGCGGTCAGCAGGTGCGAGGCGGGCGGGAAGGGGGAAGGGGAGGGGGGAGAGGGGAGAAGAGGCGGACAACTGCTTACGAGGTCGGTGTACAACAGGGCAGTAATCCATACGAGGCGATATAACGAGATGAAGCCGAACAAGGTTACAGCTCGTGCTGCGCTGTGGCTAATGCAAGAAAACGGCGAATTCGTCGAGACGCTGGCGCCGAGACGGAGAGCGAGCGGGCAGATAAGGCCGGGGGGCGAGTATTAGGCTTTGGGCTAGTAGTACGGTAGGTTGTAGGCGGTAATTAGGAGCGAATGGCTGTTGATCTGCGCGAGGAAGAGCGAGAGAACGACTGGGTCGACTGTGAGGCAACGACGAGGCAAACGGCGGCGACGACGACGACGACGAGGAGAGAATTAACTGACGATGTACAAGAGAGGTGCCTTTTCGTCCGCTTCACCAGGTGGTGGCTCGCGGGCACAGATGCAGATACCAGACGCGGGATGGGGGAGGGCGAGAGGGAGGCCGTGTTGTCCAAGGGCGTAGTTCTTGTACCCTCACATCAAGGCACCCTGTGTGATCCCCGAGTCCACAGCATCCCTCCGGTCAACTCAGACGCCCAAAAGTGTATTCCAAACTGCTTTCCATGTCGGATCACAGACAGAGACAGAGACAGTACACGCTATACACGCTATCACTCTTCCTTCCCCGCTTCCTACTCCCTGCCGCAGCGTGTCCGAACACAAGCCAATTCCACTTACAAGCTCCACTCCATCCCATCCCCCTCCTCCCCGATCCCCAGTACTTGCCACAAAAATCCCTCGCCCTCTCCAGCCAGCGGCGACCCCCGAAACAGCCATGAGCCGTTGAGCGCAGCTTCTCTCCGCTTCTCCGACATCCACGCGCGACCCCGTTGCACTGGCTCCTCCGTGCACACCCGTTCGATCGTTGGTCGAAGTTCTGGGTCCCGACGCATCAGGCCTCGAATAAGTGTAATTAGCGCCGCACTGCAATGCTGAAAGTCGACATCTTCAAACTTGTCCTCTCGCAGCTTGTGCCACGGCGTGCCCCTGGAAACACCACAATTAGCCCCTCTTCACACCTGACAGACCCTCGATCCATCTCGCCGGACCTACTCACATATCAGGAACCACAATGTTCGCAGTCGCTTCCAGCACCATCATCCCAAAGCTATCCCAAGCAGTTAGTCCGCCGTTGAATAAAACTGCAAACCGAAACGACCTACCTGAAAATATCGGCCGCCTTGCCATAGACCCCAAGGAGCACCTCTGGCGCCATGTACTCGCGGTCTCCCTCCCTTTCAAACCCCTCTTCTTTTGCGCGCGGCCAAACACTCGCCATTCCGAAATCACCAATGAGCAGACGACCTTCGTCAGACACAAAAATGTTCGCTGGCTTAATGTCCATGTGGATGTACCCGCTTTGATGGATGAATTGGAGACCCTACGAAGGAATCAGTTCGAGTGGCTATCGCTCTGGCACCTTCGCTTACGTCGGCAACATCGGAAATTATCTTCCACACCTGAGCCTCCCCTAGCCGATCGAAGAGCCGCCCGTATTCGTTCAAGAAGGTTGCCAAGTTGCCCATTGCACATAAGCTGGTCTGAATGAAGAGGTGGTCGTCTTCGTCCCAGCCATCGACAAAGTCGAGAACATTTGCGTGTCCTCCCCGTGCGTTGAGAGCCTTAAGGACTTCCACCTCCTCCCAGAGACGCTTGCTGGTTCCGTCGTCAGTCAGCTTGCAACGACTCGAGGTGCCACTTACCGATGCCTGACACCCTCGAAGCGCCGACTCTTCTTTATGGCATGCTCTACCTCACTCCTTTTGTCTTTGACGTGCAGGACAATCCCGAACTGTCCGTTACCCAACTCGTTAATCAGGGCAAACTGTTCTTCAAACCGTCCAGGGCGATTAATATCAGAAATATCTTCCTGTTGCATGAATGCATGGCTCGCCCGGTTTGGCAGGTGAAGCCGCTGAAGACTCTTCTTCGCGTTCGCACGTCCATGAGTAGGAGTATTCTCTAGACTGCTAGTCGCAGACAGGCTTTCGCCCGAGGAGGATGTGGTAGAGAAGGGACGGAACTCGTTGTTCTGGATAGAACTGACGTTTGAAAATGGTTTTGTATCGATGGCGAGCGCAAGTCCTTCTACCTCGGCTTTCCGAGGCGCGCGAGCGGGAGATCTATCAGGATTGAAAGACGTGACAGGCATAGACTTGCGAGGGGCTAAATGGAAATGGTCAGTCTCAGAATACAATAGCCAATGAAGAATCCAATGAAAAGCCCACCTTTGATGTCCCAGGCTGGCACATGGAACGTGCGAGACTTTGGAGCAGTTGCAAATAGCTTATGTATATGATTACGTTTTACTGGTGTGCCTGGCACAACGATCTTCTCTTTGTCATGGTGCTCAGTGACACCCTGTTGAAGTAGTATCTTCAAAGCACGCTCATCCTCTAATGATGTCTCGACAAGTTCCACCGCGGGAACCGCCCAAGCTGACGACTTGCGAGGTGCTGAGAGGATAGGAGTCTCAGTGCGAAAGTCGCTTTCTTTCTCGGGGAGGCTGCTGGTGCTTGAGGCGAGCGGCACAGTCTGCTTCAAGCTGGCAGGGCTTTCGTCGGATTCATCGCTGACGACCACCCCAGAGTCGTGTGGCTTAAACTTCTTGCTAAGTCCTGGTTCACTGAGGAAAGGAATGGAAAAGGATGAATCGAAGATGAACGAATCGTCCCCAGCTTGGCTGAAGGAGAAAGATGACTCTTCCTCTGGTTCTGGAGCCACAGGCGCAGTAACAACTTGTGGTTCGGGAGGGTCAATTGCAGGACCGCCGAAGAGAACCTGAGCATGAGAGACTTGACGTCGGAAAGACGGAACTGTCGCTGGCGAAGCACTGGACGGCAACACAAATAGGTCCAAGCAAGGCGCAGGAGGGTCCTCAATCGACTCGAACATGCCTCCTGTTCGACGCGGTATAGGAGGTGGACCCATGACTCCAAAGGGCGGGAAACCCCGTCGAGCTAATGGTGACGTATCGGAGTCGCTCCACGTAGGGCTCCAGTCAAGGTTGGGGCGTGCCCTGCTGTCTTCGAGCGACATCTTCTTGAGCGAGTCGCCGGTCTTCATTAGCTTTCCCAAATCGAAGACCGGCCGATCCGGCGTGGACTGCAGTTGCGGAGGTGGTAGTGACCCCAAAGTCGAAGTAGAGGAAGTGGATATGCGAGATGGTGCCGACGCGCGAGTTTTACCCCTTTTCGAGGCTGTCGTCCTAGGAGGCGCATTAGGCCTAGGGGCAGTCTCAACAGAGCGGCGTTTTCTGCTCTTCTCATTATTGATTTCCTTAGGTCGACGTGTACCAGCAAGTTTCGTATTCCTGTTCTCGCCGAAAGGCTTTGGTTTCGGAGGACCCGGTCTTGGAGCAGCTGGAGCTACACGTGAACAATAGCTTTCAAAGAGCTTTGAAAGTACTTACAAAGCCTTACAGGTGGTCGTGGGGATGTATGTGCACTGTACCGTACGGAGGGGCTATCGAGCGCGTCGTCCTCGTCGTCGGAGAGCGCGTCGCAAGGCCGTTTGACGCGTGTTTGGGCGAGTACGAGTGCCGTTGTATGGTATGGAGACGCGTCCGAGGGGCGCCTCCTGCGAGGCGGGGAGCGTGTCTGGGGCGGCGTTGCGGGATTAAACAAGTGATGGTTTGAGTGCATGATGTGGCTAGTTGGATGCTGAGATTGTTGGTAATGTCAACTGGGCTGGAAACAGGTGAGATGGCCAAGGTTCAAGTTCAAGTTCAACAAACACGCTCGCCAGCCTCCTGCCATAAACAATCAAATCACGTGGCCCCTTGCACCTTCACATAACATTCAGCAAAATCAGCACAGTAAATATGTAGTACTTGTGTAGCATACATCACTCATTTACACACCCTCGTCCTCGCGCAATTCCTTGATGAGCGACGTCTCAAACGACCGCCGCACTAGACCCGCCGCAGTGGCATACACAGAGTTGTGGGGATTGTACGAGAGGCAGTTTGAAATTATCAGGCGTACATCTGCGATGAATTGTTCTGGCCTTTCATATTCGCCACGCTCCAGCTTCTGCTCCATCGAGTGCAGATCTATTACTCGGTTAGCTTTCCACTATTACCATGCCGCCAGCACGCACCCATGGGGTTTTGAACGACTTCATAGTAATCTGGGACCTCGGCTTTGTTGACAGCAGTGCGGAACGGCCATGATTGCTGATGATTCTGCAACGCTCGAAGGACGCGGGTCATTCGCACGAATTGAGGCGGCCGTACGCGAGTTGAGGTTCTACTGTAGTTTCAACGGCTGATCTAACCGAGATGAACAACCAACTCACTCTTGCTGCTCCTTCACTTCAGGGGTCCATCCCCCTTCCACTAGTGACTACGGTCAGTAGAACCTAACAGTAAGCTTACTTGCGTACGTAGTCCAGGTATGTCCTTGTAATCGAGTGTCGTTGGTGGCTGTCCCTCCTGAAACTGGGGAAGTCCGGCACGGACGATGTGAGAAGACGAGCGTTCCCGAATCCGAGCTTGTATGAATTCCTTTTGCCTTATTAAGGTATCGCGGATGGTGGTATAATCCACGCGAGGCACAAGGGTACACTGCGAAGGGAGTTCGACAATTGAGGTCTAAGTGTGTCCGTGGTGCATACCTGCAGCAAAGTCGCGCCTTCGTAATCTTTAATATATCCTGCCCATGCTGATCGGGTCAAAGTAACGTCTTTCGAGAAGCCCTACCATCTGTCAACGAATCGGTTCAAAACTCCCCTTATCACTCACCTGCTTCTTGAAGTACCCAACGGCATAGTTGTCCGCATACGTAAGGAAATAGTTTACATTTTGGTATTTCTCTTGAATATGCTTCTTAAAGTGATCCATTAAGTGTCCACCATACCCCTTGACCTGGTTCGCACTAGACACGGCACAGAACACAATCTCGATGAATCCTCTGTGCGCGAATGGCCTGTACGTGATACCAGCGACGACTTTGTAACCATGCTTGATCATGGCGAGGCCACACGAGTTGCGATCCATGACCAGTCGGGTGATATACTCACGAGGCATTTTTGGGAGCTGCCTTTGAAAGAGATTCTTGAGACCAGTGAGGACGATATAAGACCGTTCCTTCCCGTCATTCTCGACGGGTGCGAACTGGATCCACCCATGCCTTTGCTCGGTTATGACGATTTTCTCCTTTTGAGGGAGCTGTGCATGGAATGGAGGAACCATCAGTTCTGAGCTCTTGTAAATAAGGATCAGTCTTACGTCGATAGATGGCCGTCCTTGGTCCACAACCGCACTCGCCACAGTATCGGCAACTGAGTCGGCCTCTCCCATATCTTCTTCCTTAATTTTGGGGACGTGGCCGATCCCATTTGTGGTTGCAGGTGCCTTTGTGGGGACGGCTCCGGTACCAACAGCTCTCTTCTTGCCGGCACCACGCGCAGCGGTCCGAACTCCACTGAGAACAGCAACATGCTGAACAGCTTTGCTAATCTTCTTAGTAGGCGATCCATCTTCGTACTCGTCTCCCTCCTCCTCATCATCATCGCTCAATGATGAAGTCGTTATCCGTCTTCGCTTCTTGTGTGCAACCGAGGTATTAGGTGCGTCACTGAGATCTGATGAAGAAGAACCACGAGAATGTTTGTGACCAACCGAGGATTGGCTTGCGGCTGGGAATGCTGGTTGAGAATGTCATGCCAGCCTAGTCGACCATGCAGACTCACCATCAGACGCCCCATCAGACTCGTAACTAGCTTGCCTCGATGCTGAAAATTCCATCATTTGCTTCCTTAGCGAGGTAGTATGTATGTTATCGAACTTGAAGTCGGCTAGTTTATTAGAATCCTACATAATGTTACCATCAGACGGATAACCGACATTGAGACATTCTCCTATGCACCTCCAGCATTTCATCTATTCGTAGAGCAACTCTGGCTCTCCTGTTGAACTCGCTTGAGGTGAGCTCCGAGTGCGCGCCATGCGTAGCCCACTGATGGGCACACTCGCACATAGTATTGGCATCATTCGGTTCTCCTTCGTCGGCGAATTGGACAATGAATATCAATGCGTCATCTGCTGGGTGTAGGCCAGTGCAGGGGCATTCCAAGCATTGGGAATAACGAGCAATTCGTACTGCCCGTACTTCATCTCCATCTTCGTATGTGGGAGACGGGTAATAGAAGGCACTTGACATTCCGAGTCAGTTAGCCGAACCTCTGCGTTGGCCGATCCTAGGATTTGACTCTTTGTTCCTGCGATCGGGTCTTCGACCGAGCCACCTCCAGCCATTTCGGCTGGCGACGCCTTCTGGACCTTGGCATCCACCTTGTACATATAGCATCTTCAACTGACCCAGGCACCTATTGTCCTAGCGGTTATGACCGGAGTCACCATTCAGGCTGCTGTACGACAGAGAGGCTACGCACATCGTAACTGGACCCACCATTGTCATGAATCAATCACTAATACCTTCCGCAGGCAGTATTATAGGAAAGAAGGTGGTCGGTCTGTATTTGCCACCGTGTCGACTCCCACGCAAATCCTGATGCGACTTGACTCATGTGCCCTCTAGACGATAGGAATGAAGATCCAGACTTTGTAGCTCATGCACCAGTCCCTGAAGAGGAGGCTGCCGGCGGGAAACGAAAACGATCAAAAAAGGATTCAATCCCAAACAAGCGCCGCAAACTCTCCGAAGAACACCAACTAGGAAAATCTTCAAAGAGGAATAAATTGGAACCCCCCGAAGAGTCTGGTATGTCGAGCGTTCTAACCAAAATACTTCACTCAGGTGCCACCAGAGGTTCCAAATCCGCTACCGGTGCTACTCAAGCTCCAGGGCAGTGCATTCTTTGCTGATGAAGACCCGCGCATCGAAAAAAGAGGGAGCGGCCAATCGACCAAACCAAAACGCAGGGTTTCTCACGTCGCTTCGACGTCCCAACCTGTTCGCCACAACGTGGCTGTGATTACGCCACCTATGGATTCTGATGCAACAGGTACACCGGAAGTTCACCCGTATTTTCGATTGACTATTGATGGCGGTTTGCCATACTTAGAACCGGAGTCTGAAGGAGAGCCCCTTGTTAGAAGAGGAATCAATACTCCCGATCGTATCACACCAGTGGACGATGATGCCACTGAACCAGAGAGCGACGCCGATCAGCCCACAAACCTCCTAGCCTCACCTCGTCGAGCATTCTTATCTGCAACCGAATGTTCGGAAACTGAACATGAGACAGACGCTGACCGGGGTAGCTCTCCGTCGCAAGCGGACGAAAGCCGGGAAACAGTTCATGTGGGGGAGGATGAAGATGAGGACGAGAGTGAAGATAATGAGTTGGACAGGGAGATCGAGTATTGTCCGGTGCGTATATGCATTTCATGCTCGTGATTAGCCCCAATCTCACCACTCCCAGCACTATGGTCCGAAACCTTCTTTTCCAGCTGCTACAGCCCCACCACTATGTGGTCCTCTGGTCCTTGACGCTTCCAAGGGAATCCAAGTCCCCAGCTCTGTTAATCACTACCTGCGTGAGTACCAACGGGAAGGGGTCCGTTTCTTTTGGGATCGCTACAAGGAGGGGCGGGGTGGTATCTTGGGAGATGACATGGGTCTTGGTATGCCTCTACCCTCGTCTCGATTCTAGATTCTAGATTTACGGTGTCCTGATCCTCACAGGGAAAACCATCCAAGTGATTGCTTTCCTCACTGCCATTATGAAGAAACGTGCAGACAAGAGAGACAAAAACCGACGGGGTCAGTGTGCCAAGGAGCTAGCTCTTCGAGGTCACGATATGAGGGACGGGTCCTGGCCGAAAGCAAACGCAGAGTGGCCGACATGCCTAATTATCACGCCACCCACTCTGCTGGACAACTGGAAGAGAGAACTTAGGACTGTGAGTAGTTGATGGATGCGGTGAACCAGATAATCACCTTTCCTCAGTGGGGCAACTTTGAAGTCGGAAAGTTCAGCGGCTCGAAAGCGGGCGCAATACTCACGGACTTCAGATATGGACGGTTAGATATCGGTTAGTACTCATGGTACACACCCTTGGATACCAACTGATATGGAGGTGAAGTCCTGGTGGGAATTGAAACAGCGCGGGATCGCATACGTGAATTGGAAGCGCTGGACTGGTCCGTCATATTTGTAGACGAAGCCCATCGTCTCAAAAATTTCAAATCTTCCACATACAAAGCTCTCAACAAGTTCGCGTGCAAGGCTCGATTTGGACTCACGGTCGGGCCAATTATTCAGTGGAATTAAGAAGGGGCTGACGAGGTGTGATCTAGGGCACTGCTGTTCAGAATGACTATAGGGAGATGTGGGCATTGCTCGATTGGTCGAATATGGGTGGTGTTGGCACTTCCGCTCAATGGGAGGCATACATTGTCACCCCATTGAAAGGCAAGTTCTCAGAACCCAAGGGACCCCATACTAATTCCTATGCACAGTTGGTCAATCTCGGGATGCATCCAAGGAGGAGCAATATATGGGAAGGGTAGGCAACTGCGCGACCGTGAATACAAAGCTCAAATCTGACGGTTGACTCAGCTCATTGCACAACGCGTTGTACAGGATTTACTGCCTCGCTTCTTCCTCCGTCGTACCAAAGACCTCATCGCTCAGCAAATGCCAAAGAAATACGATCACATCGTCTTCTGTCCTCTCACTCCGAAGCAAATCAATGTATATAAGTCGTTCTTGGCAGTAGGGGAGCTTTACAACATACTCCACAAGGACGATGATTGCGGGTGTGGCTCTGGGAAAAGGTTAAGTTGCTCACCTAGGACTGGACTATCTTCTGACATTTCCACCATCTCCAGGAGGAAGGAGTGCTGTTATCAAGAGCGATCCAGCCCTGGTATTGTCCTGAAGTACATGGACATTTTCTTGAAGATTTCTAATCATCTCATGCTTCTATGCCCCGGTACTTGAAACTTCCAACAGGTCTCCGAAATATGATCTCTGATGTTCATCAGGTCCTGGCGACGATGCAGAACAGCTTGCCAGGAATATAGAGCTCGCCAAAGTCGCTTTCCCCGACCGCAAGGTCACATTCGATATCGCATTGATGGATTTTGACACGTGCGGGAAATGGAAGGTTTGCTCAACCTTACCTGTTGTTGAAATCGCATTGGATAACCAACTTCACAGGTGTTGTCCGAATTATTACGAACCTGGCACGAGGAGGATGAAAATAATAAAGTGTTACTGTTTTCAAAGAGTGTGAAGCTACTTCGCGCCCTTGAATGGTGTCTACAGTACGAAGGATACGATTTTGAGTTTATGTCTGGGAAGGTCTCACTGGCGGATCGTACGTCTGGCTGATCCGACAGGTTCGACCTTTTCTCACTTTGCCTTAGGTCAACCTATGGTGGACCGGTTCAATAACGACCCAGAAAAATTTATCTTCCTCATCTCGACCATGACGGGTGGGGTTGGACTCAATTTAACCTCTGCGAACCGTGTAGTTATATTTGGTGAGCTTTTTTCCTTGTTTGGGCGTTGCTTCCAGCTGACGCGAATCAGATCCTAATTGGAGTACGTGGTTGCAATACTACTCATTTCTGGCGATCTTTAACCCCAGCAGATCCGGCGCATGATCTTCAAGCCATGGACCGTGCTTACAGATATGGCCAACAGCGGGATGTTCATGTCTATCGTTTACTCGGGGCTGGTTCCCTGGAGGAGCTCATATATGCGCGGCAACTCTACAAGCAGCAGCAAATGCGCATCGCCTACGAGGCCAGCCTACAGACCCGCTACTTCTCTGCAGTCCAGGGAGACAAAAATAGACAAGGCGAATTGTTCGGTATCAAGAATCTTTTCAAACTGAACGAGGCGGAGCTCCCTACGAAGCACACAGTTAGTGGAGACCCACACTGGCACCCTCTGGCGTTTGATTGACGTTGATTATAATAGATCGAGCGCGCTCAGCTCGACGAGAAACTTTGGTCCAACGCCCTCTCTGCTGAAGGAATGGGTAATCTAGCTGAATTCTTCGAAGAAGACAGTGGGTTCCCTTTCTGATCGCTGTTTACTTTGATACAAGCCCTTTTGGCAGAGATACCTGTGAAAAAGGAATCCGACGACCCGATTATGGATATCCTTCAAAGTAACGGCGTTCAGTACGTGCACATGAACGATGCAATACTAGAGCCGAGTAAAGCTGAAGAAATAGTGCGTTTCTTTCCCTTTGATATCGTGGACATTGCTCAATGTGACACGCAAGGTCCTCGAGAACTTTAAGAAGAAAGCGAATCGCAAACAGAGGGGTAAAGAATCCAAAAATTACGGCGAAGGCGGTGGTGAAACCGGCGAGGATCCAACTTGGCCGCCAAGGCGTCCAAAGAAGTCGAGAGCTCCAGCCTAATGGCATTCCATTTTGTGAACCCATCTCATTGTCTTGTGGATTGCATTAAACTGGTCATTACTGTTGTATATGGTGTGCTAGATGTTACATTGATTCCCTCACCCTGCTGACCTATTATTGACCCCTTGTGGAATCGCCCTGGACTTATCTTGCGAGCACTTATGATTGCATATGGACCCGGTCAGTATTATAAGTCAGTTTCTGACATCGCCATGGAGGAGTCTAACGATGCCCGAAAGCGGAAGTGACATTGCTTTGCTTCCACTTTGGACCCCAGCACCTCCACATGGACTCTTTCGCGTACACTTACGTGGGTTTAGTGAACCAGAACTTGGTATTCTCGTGCAGCTACTATCACATACCACATACTGACAACTGTTCCTAGATCTGCTGCATCTGTAGGTAAGCTACCATATGCTCATCCACTACCCCTGTGCCCCGTTCTCAACCTTCCCAGGAATCCATTCGTGGAACCAACGTCTTCCACGACTTGCAGCCACACGTTTTGCTACAGTTGTATCGACGAGGCGCTTCATCACACCCCGCAATGCCCCGTTGACCGCTCTCCGCTCCGTCGGGAGGATCTTCGGACGACACACAGGATTGTACGGAACGTTAGTGCATACCTTCGCGTTGTCTGGGAATCATAATGACCCGTCGGATTCGTAGTTGGTCGACGAACTACCAGTTGAATGCCCGAGTCGCGGGCAGGGCTGTACTGCTACGCCTCAGCGTAGTCTGGTCAACATTCACGTACGAGGGCATTGTCCATATACTACAATCCCATGTCCAGAACCCAGGTGTGGCACGAGCGTTCTCCGGAAAGACCTTGAGGCCCACCGAAGGACCTGTGGCCGGAGGCCAATTATTTGTGCTGCCTGTCATCAGGGAGTGGATCCTGAAAGTGCGGAGGTACGCTCCAGGGACACTGAATGCACCTATTTGTCTTAGCCCTTTCCTAGGCGCATCCGAGTGATTGCCCCCAAGCCACCATTACGTGCCCCAATTGTACCTCGGAAATGGCGCGCCAACAGCTAGAAGAGCACGCAGATGAGTGCCTAGAAGCGATCGTTCCCTGCACACAAAGTGTCAACGGCTGCCTTTGGACTGGCAAGCGAAGTTGCCTTTCTGCCCATGGTGGGATATGTCCATACGAAGCCATCAAGGGTTTCTTTGCCATACACACAAAGGAAATAGCGGATTTACGAGTTGAAAATATTGCCTTACGGGAACAAGTGTCGACCTTGAAGGCCCATATTCAGGTCCTACACCAAGATGTCGCGACGGCCAAACAACTCCTCGGCCCTTGGTACAAACCAGAAATCCCACTGTCTGCACCGCAACCTATCTCGGCACCCCCTGAAATGACGGTTCCCCTGGAGAGAACCACTAATCGACGACGACACTCCAACCCACTTAGCTGCGGGATTCTCGGATTTCTTGACAGGCCTTCCGAAGACGGAGATTTACTCAACAGCCCTCCATTCTCGGTTTACTCCCAAGGCAGCTTGCCTCCGACTCGCGGAGAGAGCTTATCCGTTTCTGTCTTGAACGATTTCACTCGCTCGCAACCTCAATCACCCATCCCCCCAGTCAACTTCAACACTACTCTGGAAGGTTCCTTAAATTCGCTTCGTAACTCCATAGTTCAGCTCTCTGCATCCCTGGACACGGTTAGCCGGAGGCAAGACATGAACTTTACCACTGAAATGTTGCGTATGCACGAAGAGGTCGGCTCATTGCGAGCTATTGTGCATGGTTTGCGCATGCAGGTATGTCCGGGCTTTATGTACCCGTATTTCGGTCCACTCATAACCCTTCCAGGTACATGCTGTGATGATGGAACGAAATAATACGTTGGCTGGTGGCGGGATTGGGTATACTACAGCTGGTCTCAGCGATTCATCATCGACGATTCGTTATTTCAATCAGTCCCCGCCGCCGGCCACCATCTTTAATATACCAGCGACTACCATGGTCAAGCGCGCAGAGACGAAATTATAAGGCCTTTCACATCACATCTCCACCTCTTCATGCCTTGGATTTCTTATCGTGTAGGCGTGGTGTATCGGATATCTTGGTTCGGGAGTGTGCGTCATGTATGATCAGTATCAGTGCACAATAGCATGTCGCATTACAAAGAATAAGTAAATGAGGATACAATACGCTGCATCCACCAAGCTTCCTCATGAAGTCGGTTCAGTTACAACTATTTCTGGACCATGTTTCCTCCGCCGAAGCTGTGGCTTCCCTTCGTCGTCGCTGGCTTCCATGTCGCGAGAGGTGCCAATGGGAGTGAGGTTGTCTAATAGGGCGAGACGAGACAGGTTACGTGGTGTAACCGGTGACGAAGGGCGAGTGGCTGGCGGGGACCATAACCCAAAGCCCGCGAGCCCAAGAGATGCACCCTCTCCAGGTGTAGTAAAGTATTCAGATGGCTTAGAGGGTAACTCGTTGACCGAGAGACTGGAGTCGCTATTCTCTTGCGAAATGTGAGTTGAAGCCTTCTCTGGCTCCACCAGGACGGCGCGCTTGGAGGACGCAGGATGGGCATATGGTATCCCTAGCGTGCGTACGATCGCATACGATGCAATGTCCTGACCAGTGGATTCAGATTTTTACTGTCGATCGTAGATTGCAGAGTACCCTAGTGGGTGACTTACAAGTAATGCTAAGCATAGTATAGGAACGACGAACAGAAGGCCAAGTAAACGGAATATGAACGCAAACGTCCATACCCAAGAATTTGGCGGTGGACAGGATAGGTATGAATAGCCTCCCTGGAGCGCGCGCACGACGTCTAGAGCGTATGCTAGGGTGATATTGTACATGCTTGCAGTGGCGAGAGTGCTCGTCGTTCTGGCTGCCGTTGGCCAAGTACGGAAGGGTTCAAGCTGTGATTACCGGTTGGACTTAACCCGTGCGGTGAAGGGTGGAACTTTCAACAACCTGGCGCCTTTTGCTGACTTTACCGCTTACCAGGGCATTCCTCTTGTCGGTATGCGTCATAAATTTCGTAGTGCGTGATCGGCGCAAGAACCTAATTCAACTTCGACTCTTTCCAGCGGGGTTGCTTGCGCTCCTCTTTGCCGGCGTAGCCTTTGCTCGGACAAGCCAATCAAAGCATAGGATGATCCTCAAAGTGAAATGGGGTAGAGAAAGGTCAGCATGCTCTCCTCGTCCTCTTGCAAGAGTCCAGCTAATCAGTCTGTGGTCGCTTGTCCAGGATTGAAGTGCCATTCCCATCCTCCGATACCACACTTGGTCAGCTGAGACAACAATTGTCCGAGTATACCACTGTACCAGTTGATCAATTCAAGCTCATCTTTGGCGGAGCTGTGATGAAGGACAACAATGCCCCTCGTGCGTTTAATTTTCTCAGTGACATGTCTGACGTCTCCGTTGAGCTATTGCCTAGTCTCTGCCTTCAATCTCAAACCAAACGCAACCATCCATTTAATCGGTAGTGCAACCCGTGTACCTTCAGCACGTCCACAAGCACCTTTGAAGGAAGTACCCATAACCCAAACCGCGATGGTCAAGACGATACAGGCTGAAATAGACTCGATACATCGGGAGCTGCTCCCCAGCTTGGTTGCCTTCGAAACATCCTTGGATTCACCCGAAAAACCACCACAAGAGTCTCTCAAGCAAGAATACACCAGACTGGGAGAACTATTACTCCAAACCCTGTTACGGCTAGACTCCTTTGCACCAGAAGGAGATTGGGAAGAGGCGCGCAAAGCGCGAAAAGCGGCTGTGAAAGAGGTACAAGGACTCTTGACACGTATTGATACGGCTTGGAAGGTTTCGCAGGCCTAGTTGTCCCTTCAGATCCTTATGACACTCCCTACCAGTATATTCTACGTATTTTAGAGCTTCATCGCCAGCGTTTGCATATCCAAAGCAAAGGTGACCCATTCAAGTTATTAAATGATCCAGTGAGATTACTGCTCCAAATCGTCTAAACGTGAATATTTCCCTTTTCCTTTCACACCGTAACCCAGCAGCTTCTTGACCTTCTGTACGCCACCAAGAAGCACGAAAGCAACAGTGGGTATGATCAGGAAAAACACGGCCGCAATGAACAATTGGCCGGAAGAGATTTCGTATATGAAGGGTGAGGCAGACGAAGGGGATTCAGTAGTAGTGCTTTCCTCCTGAATAATAGAGTGGTTAGTATACCAGCAAGGGGAGAGAAGGACACGGAGCGACATTTTCCTTTAGAGCTCCGCGTGTAAAGGCACCTGGTTACCCTGCTCGTCAACTTCCATTGGGAGCTAGATATAATGATCAGTATGTTCCTTGTTGTGTGAATCAAAGGTGCCCAACCTCGCCAGAGTCCACAATAATCACGTCAACATCCGGCTTGTCGCGAGTGGCCTGGGTGTTCTCTGTGTAAAACATGAGCCACCGAAATGCTAGTATCGATTGGATACCCACCGATCTCAGTCACGATCTCCATACCCTCGGTAACCTTGCCAAACACGACCTGGAAATATTGATGAGAAACTGGCTTTGAGGTCGAAATAACCTTCTCTCACATGGCGGCCATCGAGCCAGGTGGTCTTGACAGTGCAGATGAACTAAATCGTTGTTTTAGACAATGAGCTCAGTGCGGAAAGAAAGGGATACTCACGAACTGGGAGCCATTGGTATCCTTGCCCGCGTTAGCTGTTCGATGTAACGTGAGTTCAAGTGTTGTGTAATTTACGGGTAAACAGACCCATGGAGAGGATACCGGGACCAGTGTGGCGGAGCTTGCTGTAGGTAGTGTCAATGAAGAACGGAGTGGAACAGTTAGAGTTACACACAAGTTCTCATCTTCGAAGCGGTCACCATAGATCGACTGGAAGTCCCTATAAGTAAGGACGGCCTTTTCTCAGCGAGGATTCACAAACCTTGCCACCAGTGCCGTTGTGTTTGGCTAAGGGGTAGATTAGAAACCACAGAATGGTACCAAACGTACAAGCACAAACTGAAGTCACCGCCCTGGATCCTTTCATAAGGTTCAGCACAAGCCCTCGGTGCAAACAACTTTGAGGCTCACATGAATTGCTTGATGACACGGTGGAAAGTAGAACCCTTGTATCCATAGCCCTTCTCACCGGTAGCAAGTGCACGGAAGTTCTCGACAGTCTTGGGTACGGTCTGAGGATTTCGTGACGTGTCAACGAGTGGACGAAGCAGAGGCTGAAGCCTACCTTGCCGTAGAGACCCATAACGACTAGGTACAAACTACGTGAGTGCATGGTTCCGTGTGGTATGTAACAGAGCCGGAGACGTACTGCGACCAAGGTTCTTGTCGCCTTGCTTGACGTCAAAATAGACTTTATTGGTGATGAGAGGACCTTTGCCCTGTGCAGAAACAGCCCAGATTCCCGCGAAGAAGACAGTC
>Ga0307513_10002959_pt1 | contig 23193 bp, 11 predicted proteins | sample 15_EM_MG_FD_202174 | JGI IMG/M metagenome (GOLD analysis project Ga0307513, IMG submission 202174) | Populus trichocarpa ectomycorrhiza microbial communities from riparian zone in the Pacific Northwest, United States - 15_EM | ecosystem: Host-associated > Plants > Roots > Unclassified | place...
ATCCTATCTCTTGGTCGGAACCAAGCGCCTTATATAGGCATCTTCTCACAACCCTAACCTTGGTGACTCATCACCTCGCGCTACATAAACCTCTATGACTCATAGTGAGTCATAGCGCGAAATCCCTTAATGGCTCATAGGAGTCATCACCCAACATTCCGTTAACCAATCAAAACTCATAAACCAAGTCATGTGCTCAAACGAGTCACATGCGCGAAACTCATGACTCATAGTGTGAGTCATGTGCGAAAGTCATTACATCATATGACGTCACAATCGTGAGTCATGAAACCATCAACCAATCATAACATAATAATGACTCGCAAGTGCATAGTCATGTGAGAACTATGAGTCAAGTAACGTCATAGTGTGAAATCCAACATACCTTATGACTCATAAATATGAGTCATGTGAAATCTGCCTTGCTTAGTCACGATTTGTGACACCTATAGCAACAAATGGATGCAGGTACCTTGCTGGGATTCGAGACGATCTCTCTGGTTGGGCTGAATACAAGGCTATTTGAAAGGCTGACTCAAGGTCAATAGCCAAGTTTGTGTATGAGAATTGGATTTGCCGATATGGGTGTCCATCATTGATCATATATGATGGCGGACCGGAGAACCAAGGAATGGCGAAGCAGCTATTCGAGCAGTATCACATTAAAAATATTCATATCGTACCTTACTATCCACAGTCAAACGCCTGATCAAGCGTGGTCACCAAAACATAATTGATGCATGAGCCAAGTTAACCGCCAATGGTAGTGTCGGACAGTGGGTACATCATCTGTCGGCAGTATTATGGGCAGATAGGATTACAGTGAGGCGATCCACAGGAAGAACCCCCTACAGTGTAGCCTTTGGGCAAGAGTGCCTCTTACCTGTTGACTTGGTAGAAGAAACATGGGCATTGATGGACTGGCGAACTGTTGAAACCTCCGAAAATCCTAGGGCAGAACTCTTAGCGTTAAGGACAAGACAGCTAGAACGCAGAAAGGATGATCTACAGAAGGCGGCGGAAATGCAAAAGCAAAACCGAGAGGCAAATAAGGCTTACTTTGACAATCATCAGCGTCGCCGGCCTCACAGCGCAGAGATTAAGATGGGTGATCATGTTCTATTGCATGATACCCGGCTTGACCAGTCACATTCGCATAAACTACATGATAGGTGGAGTGGACCTTACTGTGTTGCAGACATTTCGAACCAGAGAGACAGAGGCACCTACAAGTTAGCGGAGCTGGATGGGGTCGTCTTGGAGGCATACTTTGCGGGAGATAGGTTAAAGAAGTTCATTATATGCACAAAGGATGACAATGCTTAGAGAAGGGAAACAGTCGACAGGGGACGTCGAGTGCCTGAAGGGGGGAGGTATGTGGTGGTGCTGGAGCTGATTACGTACTTATTACTTGTACATTTCACTTATAGTGGACGGTGTGGGAAGAGTGATCACCGATGATACTCTCCCGGATCATGTATATATAGAGCCCTCAGTACGTTGATCGGGATGCGGGGGGGCGAAAAATAGAGGACCGAATTCCACTCTTTTACTTTCTTTTTGTTTCCTAGCGCTTCCCACCCCTTTACTGGTTCTCTCACACTGTTTAGGGCTGAGCCCAAATAGCCACTCATGTATTGTGTTTTACCTTATAAGGTCCTTCCGGTGCTTGGCAACCCATACCTTACAAACTACAGGTTGGCACACCTTACACAACGCAGTCTGGGAAACCTTACAAACATTGGCGTGCCAGATAGTCGAGTTGGTAATGTACGGGAGTGCCCCTACAAATGGAGGAAACTAGAAACTGGTGCGCCGGCAGTGAGGGAGGTGAATTCGATAATGCAGTTTTGCTTTGCCACTAAGATCCGCGGGATGGGCAAGACTTCCATTAGTTAACCAGGGTCAGCCTTAAGGAATGGAAAGAAAAGGGCAAGTACTAGCAAGCGGTGATGATGTTAGCCAATTCGTGCCAGACAACTTGTGCAATCAGGACAGGGAATGGAATATCCCCGCTATGAGTCTTACTCTGGCTTCGCCGTCCAAATGGAATAGTCGGTGAGGGGAATGCTGGTCGCCTTGCTCAAACAGGTTGTGGACGGGCCAGAAGGGGTACAGGAGGAGAAGCTGCAAGCCTATAGATAAAGGAAATTGGTGGATGGGGCAGCGGCTGCCGGATACTCTGAAGATGCTGGAGACTGCTGCTTCTGAAAAGCCTATGTCAATATGTAGCGGCGGCTTAGATGAATGTGTGACGGAGCACCGGGTTAACCTTCTTAAACCAAATCCCCCAGAGGCTTCGAGACACATGAATATTCGTGACTAAGAGAAAGCGCGTTGGGAACCAAATCGGCAAGAGTCACTCGGGAAGAGTCATGACAATCTGCACCACCTCTAGGACAGATGATATCCCCCGATTCCCCAATAGGAGGTTAGATCGGGACACAGCCCAGGTGCTATAGGCAGTAGTCAGGCCTCTTTTGGTGTTTTCTGAAGATTCTTCTGAAATGAGGGCAGGGGCAACGACATTCTTTCAGCTACTGTACAGTATGTGCAATATCTCAAGTATCCACTGACAGATATGGTACGAGTACACCAGACTCCTGCTGGTCTCACTTAATAACAATGCGATGCTGAAAGAAGCTGCAATCGGCCACCCGGGACAAAGGCTGAACACAATGTGTTGGAGCGGGGGATAATTGTGATGCCACGGATTCAGATGAATGGGCCAGGTTGTAGAAATTCAGGCTTGAGGTGACTCTTCTGCGGAGGGGAGCTTGAACTCCCCTGAGTTGTGCCACAACCCGGCAGTCGGATATGCCTCCGAATCTCAACGGCCACAATACCGGTACCAGTACCGGTATTCCTCCAATAACCTGGGACATTGCCAACCTATTGCCAAGAATTTGTTGGAGCTGATAAGGAGCCTTTTTATGTCCCATTGATCTGCTATCCCCCATCACCCACGAATACATCCATTCTCATCCCGGGCCTTTCGGATCAGCTCACTCGACGACTACGGAGACCTGCTTAAGTTATTAAAACTCTCTCAGCTAGCCCCTCTCCCGATCTCCAATGCACTCCCTTCTCGTCCCAACGTGTGCCTCCTTTGACCTACAACACACACCGCTTCTCCTTGCATTATTATCGTTAGAAAAAGTCCTGTCAGTTGAGTTCAACTTGGAGGAAGTAGAGAGAGAGCGTGGGGGCCGGCTTTAAGACACGGAGAAGGCCCAAAAGAGCCCATTTGATGTCATTTTGGCCCCTAAAAGCAAAGAAAATGACGGTTGTGGAGCGATGAGTCCTCTGAAATTTCCTATTCTGGCCTTCTCCGTGTCTTAAAGCCGGCCCCCACGCTCTCTCTCTACTTACTCCAAGTTGAACTCAACTGACAGGACTTTTTCTAACGATAATAAGGAATCCACGCAAAAAGTGACCTTTCAGATTGCACAAAATCGTTCCAATAATCACATATCCATTAAAGCCCTCTCGGTGGCACAGAAATCGTACGTCCGCACTATTGATTTTGGTAGACTTTCCCTATTCCGTTTGATAGTTTATACTGCGCATTATCTTTAGGGTTATGGGGATTGTAGCTGATTTGGTAGAGGTGGAAGGTTGCGACATCAACCAAGAAGACTATGGGTACAACACCTCTCGCATGGGCTGCTGGGGGTGGGCATGAGGCGGTGGTGGGAATGCTGCTGGGGCGGAGCGACATCGACCCCAACAAGGCCGATGAGAACGGCCAAACGCCACTCTGGAAGGCTGCTTACTATGGGCACGAGGGGACGGTAAAATTACTTCTCGGACGGGACGACATTAGCCCCGACACGTCAGATCGGTTAGACACGGCGCCACTCTGGTGGGCTGCTAGGCTGGGGCATGAGGAAGTCGTGAAATTACTCCTTAGGCGGAACGACGTCAACCCCGACAAGCCGGGTTACAACCACCAAACACCACTCTGGGAGGCTGCCAGGGAGGGGCACGAGGAAGTCGTGAAATTACTCCTTAGGCGGAACGACGTCAGCCCCGACAAGCCAGACCGGTCTGGGCGCACACCACTCGGGGAGGCTGCTGCGAAGGGGCGCGAGTCGGTGGTCAAATTGCTACTCAAGCGGGGCGACGTCACCCCCCACAAACCAGATAAGGATGGGCAAAGACCACTCATGTCGGCCATTAATAATGGGTATGAGGGAGTGGTGAGATTGCTACTTGATGATAACTGGAATCGCACCTGATAGTAGCCAGGGTACGATAGTTCAGTCCGCCTGGGTCACGACCGGGTGAGACATCGTGATAGTTGTTTGTGGGGTTTTCCCGTTGTGTGGGTTTTTTCTGTTTGGTGCGCGCTCTACTTGTACTCAGCCTTAGAGCTCCGGTAGTGAGCTCCATGATAGACATCTACATCCACATCGTCACGACCACACAAAAGTGCTTTTCTCCTGTTCTACTACTTTCACTAATCTTATCACAGGTCGTTTTTGGGGGGTGGCAGGGGGGACCGCCCAATCAACGCCCTTGGAGCCATTCCCACGATGACTTCATGTCTTTGGGATTTGGGAATTCGGTGCTCATTTCCATCAATAAGTCCATGGTCGGTTGTCTTTTCATCGACATGGCATTAGAAGCTGGGGGGCTGGCGTGATGTGGCTGGGGTGTCCCGGATACCCTTTTGGGCGAAGGGGCGGCGTGGAATTTTCCTTGTTGGGTTGCGTGATCGGTCTGCCGGAGTGTGGGCTTGGATGGGGCTGCATCTTTGTCTACGGTCGTGATTTACGGGGTATTGGAGGTGGATTTCCTTTATACTTTATCTCTGAAGATTGCTGTGTTCTAGCCGGGCCTCCAGTCCCTGTGGTGGGGTACTCACAGGTCGCGCGGGTGGTACTTTCCAGATGTACTGCGGGATAGGCAGGTTGAGCTGGCGTGCCTCGGGATTGTACTGCTGTAGGGTCTGTATGCCTGGATTGGCGGTGATACCTTTCACATATAATACAAGATTATTGAATTCTACTACGCACGATTCCGCTACGCTACACCAGTCAACATTAGGCTGTGAGCGAGTTGCCATCAGAGTGTTGCTATCACTTGAACGGGAACAGCCCTAACGAGTCAAATATTTACTGCCAAACATCACTCAGGGGTGCTGCTAGAAATTGCCATCCAAGAGTTGTGTCATAGCTCTACCGCAGCCTTCAACACATGCCACCTACAGAACAGCCTAAGCCCGACGGGCAACGGCCCGCTCTACCACCTTCGAACACCTTACTGATTGCCTATATTCCATTTCCGTAATAACCGCCATAGCTCCTTAAACCTGTTTATCGCTACCACTACTTCCCCCTCTCACACTCGCCGAACATCCCCCTACTACCTAAAATACCGCCATGTGGTAATTGTGTTACCTCCGCCCCCGGAGTGAACCCGCCATAGTAACAGGACTTATTTTGTTTTTTGGTGGGCAACCATACGCAATGGGAATGCAGATATCTATCACATACCCGCCGAACCTGCTGTTCGGGTTCTTCTCATGAATTTAACCTAGGTCTGACCCTCTATTTATATCTAGAGCTCGGCGCCATCGGACAACTATTTCCACCGGATTGAGATAAACCCACTGTAGCTTAAGGTTTCCATCATATTTGCTCTTATTTTTTTCCTTTTTTTGATTGTTCATTGGCCTTCCCTACCACTTCTTGTTTCCCATGCTTCCTCTCTGGTATGTAAACGCGACGGTCGTTTAGATATAAAGAAAGAAAAAATACACAGCGAAAGGATTCAAGTTTCTTCTACCCACGCAAAGCAACATATGAACTAGCTGTTCGGTGAAGCACGATGGTGATCATTTCCCACCATGGATGCCTCTTTAATGAAGATCCTGCTTATTATATTTGGAACATCTTGCAAGAGTGAGCTCAAAGATGAAGTTAGAAAGCCATCCGCGCTTTTTAGCCTTGACCATCAAGCAACATCAATAGAGTAAGGAGTCTTTTAACCGTGGGATTAGCTCAAATCCTACATCCACTATATGGATTCCAAAGACTTGCTCCACAGCCAAACCCTTCAGCACCCCCCCAGATGGCCCTCGCCCACATGGCACAGCGTCCCAGAGAGCAGTGCCGCCCGCGCTGGCATACCTTCTCAACCCGCCCACACTCCATTTGCCTCCAGAACACGCTCCGGAGGTTGCATATCCGAACAGGATCCAACAGTCGATACCGGGCTCTCTGCTTGTTTGGTTACAAGTACCTTGCACAAGCGATCGGAATCCATATATTCCACCTAATCCGAAAAGAGTAATTGAAACTGATGCTAGGACGTTGGAATTGCCTTTGTTGGTATGGTCTGGCTCTTCTTTCTTTTTCCTGTCCCAAGCTCAGTCTGAGGGGCAGTTTTCAATACGCGCCCACGCCCTATCCTTGAGAGGGAATTCTGAACGTCTTAGCCCGAGGTTCAAGTACCGTATTCCAGTTCTTGCGGTAGAGCACTCTACCCATACTCAGATTAAGTGCGAGGAACCAGGCATGAAAGTCTTACCATGCCTTAGGACTGTAGTGTTTCAACAATACGGTACAGTGCTTGTACATTATTACAGTGCAATAATCAACTGATATCGTACCATAAATTACAGCGGTAAGGCACTGACGGATCTCCTCCGGGTATCGGCGTTCTTTGGTGGGTATTTGGCAGAAAGGACTATCGATGTCACAATAGACCGAAGATCAAAAGGAAATGAAGATAAAAAGAAGCATCCGATCAAAGTCCTGTTCACCGAACAATCCCGGATCCCGTCGCCCCCACTGGTGCTCGTCCTCAGAGCCGCCCATTTATCTAACAAACATTACTACTCGCCCAAAGAAAAAGTCTGTCCCCCTAGGCGCCGAGGGTGGGTGGGTTTAGAAGGCGAATCGCTAAAGGTCGGGGACAGACTTTTTCTTTGGGCGAGTACCATAACTAGCCGTGACAAAACAACCGCGCAAGTTTATCAAAGCACGCTAGGTCTTTCACAACGGCTCCAGCACGGTGCCGTAAAAGGCATCTGGAACCATAAAAGCCGAGCGAACGTTTAAAATACCATGAAAAACAGGGGGGTATGTTTAAAATACCATGATACCATGACAGTGGTGAAGTTTCAAGCCACAATTACAAGGAGAGAAAACAATTAGCTGGGACAGACAAGGATGTATTTGGCTGGTTAACCTAGAATAACTGTTCCATAACTTCTTGCTGAGCCATGGTACTAGCAATCTTGGCGCAAAATTAAGCGAAAATCAAACCTTTTTAGGCATCATAACTGTGCCAAGCCCAATCTTTTACCACTGGGAAAAATATTAAAAATTAGGCCTCACATGGCCTTATTTTTGATAATTTTCCTATGATTCTTACTATTTTATTATTATTATTATTTGGGCTCCTCATAAAGGTATTTAGACTCCTGAATAATGATTATTTCTGCAGTGGTCGCATTTGGTGTGGAGGAGGTCATAGTTTGCAAACTTCGCCCCTGTCACGGCATCACGGTATCCCAAATAGAGACCCCTGTTTTTCATGGTATTTTAAACGATCGCTCATAAAAGCTGATGCCGGGTCACGGTGTTTTTTACTGGAGTTCATGTTGCGCGACGTGCTGATAAATCGAGTTACAGTCACAACCGGCCCACCGGAGGAATGGCGAAACAGGCAGGGTAGCGAACAGGGATTAATTCCTCGGAATCTTTTGTATAATAACCCTAACCTCGACAAATCCATTTTTGCCTCTGAAGGACCCCTGTTCGCCCCCCGCCCAGTTTCGCCATGCCCCCCCCGGTGGTGACTGTAACACACTTCAGTTTTCCTACCGTCTTCGTTCCGGGTCTTCTCGCGACGCTCGCCTCACGTCAGCCTCATACTATACCGGACGGTAGCCGTGCTTGTACGGCGGCAGTTGTCCCTGCTCTCGACAAAGCCCCCATCAGAGGGGTGTGGCAATCGCTACCGATACAAAAGGCACAAGGGGGGGGTGTTGTGCGGATACAGTATTCTCTCTCCCAATCTCTAACGCGCATCCTTTCTCCCAACGTCTGCTCATTTTGACCTCCAACACACCACTTCTCGCATATCCTCCCCGCACCGTGAATCCACTCAAAAAGTGACCTTTCAGATTGCACAAAATCGCTCCAAGAACCACATATCCATTAAAACCCTCTCGGAAGCACGGAAACCTATATTTCCCGTATTGATTTTGGTAATCTTTCCCTGTTCAATGGTTTACACTGCGCATTATCTTTAGGATTATGGGGATTGTAGCTGATTTGATAGAGGTGGAAGGTTGTGATATCAACTAAATAGACTATGAGTGAAACGCCTCTCGCGTGGGCTGCTGGGGGTGGGCACGAGGAGGTGGTAAAAATGCTACTGGGGCGGGACGACGTCGACCCTAACAAGGCGGGTGGGTACGGCCCAACAACACCACTGTCCCTGGCTGCTTGCAATGGGCACGAGGGAGTGCTCAAATTACTCCTTGGGCGAAGCGACGTCGACCCCAACGGGCAAGACGAGTACAGCAGGACTCCACTCTGGTGGGCTGTTAGCAATGGGCATGAGGCGGTGGTGAAAGTGCTGCTGGGGAAGGACGGCGTGGACCCCAATAAGGGAGATTCTGAGGGCCGAACACCACTGTTCCTGGCTGCTTGCAATGGGCACGAGGGGATGGTGAAATTGCTTCTCGGACGGGACGACGTCAATCCCGACAAGCCAGATCGGTACGGTGGTACACCCCTCCGGGCAGCTATCGCGAGAAGGAGAAAGTCGGTGATCAAATTACTACTCGGACGGGACGACGTCAGCCCCAACGGGCCAGATCAGCCCTGCCGGACACCACTCTGGGAGGCTGCGAGGCTGGGGCATGAGGAAGTCGTAAAATTACTCCTTGGGCGGGACGACGTCAACGCCGACAAGCCAGGCCCGTCTGGCAGTACACCACTCTGGGAGGCTGCTAGGGAGGGGCATGAGGCAATCGTGAAATTATTCCTTAAACGAGGAGACGTCAACCCCGACAAGCCAGGTGATAATGACTGTCGAACACCATTTTGGTGGGCTGCTAGGAAAGGACACGAGGGAGTGGTAAAACTACTCCTTGAACGGGGCGACCTCAACCCCGACAAGCCGGATCGGTTCGGCCGTACACCACTCTGGGGCGCTGCTAGCGAGGGGCACGAGGGAGTGGTGAAACTACTCCTTGGGCGGAACGACGTCAACCCCGACAAGCCAGATTGGGTCAGCCATACACCACTGTGGGGGGCTTCTAGGGAGGGGCACAAGGAAATCGTAAAATTATTCCTTAGGCGGGACGACGTCAACCCCGACCAGCCAGATCACCACCTCCGAACACCACTCTGGTGGGCTGCTAGGTGGGGGCACGAGGAAATCGTGGAATTATTCCTTAGGCGGGACGACGTCAACGCCGACAAGCCAGGTCGGTCCGGCAGTACACCACTCTGGGAGGCCGCCGTGAAGGGGTACGAGCCGGTGGTCAAATTACTACTCGGGCGGGCCGACGTCAACCCTGACAAGCCAGGTGATCATAACGACCGAACATCACTCTGGTGGGCTGCTAGGAACGGACATGAGGGGGTAGTGAAAATACTCCTTGAGCGGGACGACCTTAACCCTGACAAGCCAGATCGGTTCGGCCGTACACCACTCTTGGAAGCTGCCGCGAAGGGGCGCGAACCAGTGGTCGAATTGCTACTCGGGCGGGACGACGTCACCCCCGACAAATCAAATCGGTCTGGTCGTACACCACTCTTGGAGGCTGCCGCGAAGGGGCGCGAGCCGGTGGTCAAATTACTACTCGGGCGGGCCGACGTCAACCCAGACAAGCAAGATCTGTCCGGCCGCACACCACTCTTGGAGGCCGCCGCGAAGGGGCGCGAGCCGGTGGTCAAATTGCTACTCAGACGCGACGACGTTACCCCCGACAAACCAGATAAGGACGGGCAAAAGCCACTCACGTCGGCCGCTCATAATGGGCATGAGGGAGTTGTGAGACTGCTACTTGAACGGGAAGAGGTCGGCCACGACAAGGCAAATATGGACGACAAAGCATCAAGGGTGCTAGTAGAAATTGCCACCCAGGAGTTGTAGTTCTACTACGTCTCCGATACCTGCCACCATCTGGACGGCCTAAGCCCGAGGGGCCGTCGCCCTCCCTACCACCCTCGAATACCCTACTAATTACCTATATACCATTTCCGCAATAACCGCAATGGCTCCATAAACGTGTTTATCGCTACCGCTACCTCGCCCCTCTCACCCTTGTCCCTTTCACCCAACCTGCTGTCCGGGCCTTCTCATGAATTTAAGCCACGACTTTGAGCCTCTATTTATAGTCTAGAGCCTGGTGTTATAGGACAGTTATTCCTATTGTACTTAACTTAGATAAAACTACAGTAGCTTGAGCTTTCATCATATTTGCTCTCTTTTTTTTTTTTGGTTGTTCATTTACCCTCCCTGCCACCTCTTGTCCCCCACGCTCCCTCTCTAGTGTGTGAACGCGACTGTTGTTTAGATATAAGGAAAAAAAATATACAGTGCCTCTGCCCGCGCAAAGCGACATTTGAGCCGGCTGTTCGGTAAGGCACGATGGCGATCGGTTCCCACCATGGATGCGTCTTTAATGAAGATCTTGCTTGTTATGTCCGGAACACCCTCCAAGATTGAGCTCAAAGATAAAGTTAGAAAGCCATCCGCACTTTTTAGCCTTGATCATCAAGGAATACCGTATCAATAGCCTAAGGAGTCTTTTAACAGTGGAATTAGCTCAAATTTTACATCCACCGTATGGACCCCAAAGACATGCTCTATAGATACAGCCAGACCCTTCAGCATCCTCTCAGATGGCACTCGCCTGCATAGCATGAAATTCTGGAGAGCAGTGCCGCCCGCGCTGGTATACCCCCTCTAATCAGCCCGCACTCAATCTGACCAGGATACACTCCCGAAGTCGAATTTCTGAACAGAGTTCAACAGTTGATACCGTATTCTCTGCTGCTTTTGTCCTAAGTGCATGGCTTAACCGATTGGTATCCATGTAGCAACTACCGTATTTACCCGCTAATTGATCCACTACCGTACCGTATTGTTGATCTCAGCAACCAGAAACAAAACACCCCAAGAAGAGAATAGTGCTTTCCAGAGGCGGTATAACTTGGGGGAGCTGAACTTGGTAGCTATCGTTAACTGGTATTCCCAATCCTGCTAACCTGCTTTTCTGAGGGTATTGTGGCATAGTTTGGTGATTCAACCTGCGTATGAGCACGCCAGCCAAGTACCCGATCGATGATAGTCGATCCAGCGGGAAAATGCGGTAGGTGAATACGAAGAGAGTTTTACATGCCTGGTACCGGTATTCCACCTAATTTGGAAAAGGTACTCGAAGCGGGCAACCCTAGTGCACACTATCGATTTACGAGGTGAGATATATCCCATCCTCCCCGGATCTCCTTTTGCCTACTACAACTTTATTTCCTCCTTGGGCATTTTGCTCATGCTCAAGTTGGGTGTTAGGAGCAAATATGATCTCCCCGACCAGGTATGAAAACCTTGTCTTGCCTTAAGACGGTAGTGTTTCAATAATACAAGTACTGTATGTTACTGTACGTATACTCGAGTACAATGATCAACCGATAGAGTACAGTAAATTACAGCGCTAAGGCACGATACCGGAAAAGGTATCTCGAGCCATAAAAGTCGATGCCGGGTTATGGTGTCTTTCCCTGCAAGAGTTCATGTTGTGTGATGCGCTGATAAATCTACGGTAGTCACCTCCGTATAATTAGATTATGACTAACTTCCAGAGATTGGAGGATTGCTGCGCAGGGAACTTAATTATGAGGCTCTGGTACCATATACCTAAGGAGGATTACATCCGGGAGAGCAGGTTGCCCGCGATAAGGGGGCTAATTATGTATCTAAAACTCGAACCCAGGTTCATCCCCAGATGCTATGTCATGTGACCCTCCCCCCAAAACACCATCCTTGCGATCAAAGGGGTTTTTTTTTCACCACCTGAGCTAATAGCTTCTAGTGATCCCAAGGAAAGTACTGAAATGCATGATATTGAATGGTAACGTATGCTGTGTAAAACTGCTGCCCAGTATCATACGGTAACTTCCCGCACCTTACTAAGCGAATGTTCGTATATGATTTCTTGCTCCTCTCAAATATGGTTTCTTTTCCTCTTAATTGTTTCTTTCAGCTCTTTGTGTTTTCCATACTCGTTGCTAGTTGAAGCCTAATATGCGTTCTTTCATTGTTCCTATTGTTCCTCTCAGGTTACTTCTTTGATAGTCTTTGTTTTTCCTTGTGGAGGGATCGCGGTGGTAATGGCTGGACTCACCCACCGTACTATATAGCTGAGCTATGTCTTTCTTATTATTCAGTTGATAATCATTGTCACAATAATAGATCTTGGCTACTTTCTATTGTCACTTCTTCGTCCGAGTTTCGATCGCATATTACAACATAGAACTCCAAACTTAAACGAGTGACGACCTATGATGGCATTCTGAAGAAACAGATGAAATAATGGTCACCTACCTGCTTGTAGACAATAGGTGTCAATTCTAGAATTTCGTATGAACAAACCAAAGTAGAATTCGGTTTTTTTTCTCTACATACTGTACTACTATAATCGTAGCCCAGTTTATTTTCTAGATAGTGCATATTTGGGTGTTGTTGGGAATCTGTTTTGCTTCCCTAGTTAGAACTCTTCAAAATAGGCTATGTTCGGTAGAGAGTCTTGCGGTCCTTATTCTTTCTGTGCTGCCAGCAGCGTCCTATATATACACAAAACTCTCTTCCTAGAAACACACTTCTTCGCCATCACCCAACTCTGTTCTTCCATCACCGTCTCTTGCTTTCCAAACCACACCCTCAACTTTCCTACATATTTCGTCCGTTAATCCCTTCACTCGTTTCAACTACTTACAAACTTTTTCCTGAACGCTGCTTTCCAAACTTTCCTGATATGTTCTCCTGTTTTGCTATCGTCAAAGTGTGACAGTCGTTTGTTCCACCTTCTTGCTAACACTAGCTCCAAACCTTTAGTACCCCTAGTCTGATTCGTGAATCTTCCCGAAACATCTCCGATGCACCTAACGGTTTGCTCATACACGCCGTTGCTTCAACTTCCATACTTCCCAACACTCGCCAAACAAAAACTCTCCTTATCCTACCTTCCGGTGTTCTAACATTGTCGCAGATATGGAACCTTCGTGAATATTTTAACAAGAACAGCGCTGAACTTTGGATCCTAAATCACCAAAGGGCCAAATGGGAGACTATTCATCAGGATATTTAGGAACCCTCCAAATTATTGCTTTGGCTAGTTAGCCCTAGAAATGGAACCTGGGTTTGACGAACTCCACTGTAGTTACAAAGATGCGGTAGATAATGGTGAATGTAGTGGCGTTGATGTGCTTGGCGGTCATAATGTAAATCAAAAAGTAGGATCTCTATCTTTACAGAACCCTGCGCAGGGTGGGGGGAAGGGCTTTCCAGTCTGTGCCGGCAACATAAAGAGCTCGGCGATTACTACTTTGGGTTTGAACATATGTAGGGTTTTCGACAAATTGACTCATAGGGTCTGATGTGCTTAAATACCTCACTGCCACAGTCAGTCACAGGGGACAAAGGTTCAGCCCAATGGTTTCGCGTGGGGGATAGTTATGACGCCACGACTTCAGATGAATAGGCCAGGCTGAGAAAATTCGGGCTTGAGGTGACTCTTCTGCAGAGCGGCGCTTGAATTCCCCTGAGCTTTGCCACTAGCTGGCGTCGGAGAGGCCCCTAGACCCCAACGACGACAATACCGGTATTCCTTCAATAGGGACATTACCAGCCTATTGCCGAGAGCTTGTTGGAGTGGATAGGAAGGCCTTTTATCTCTCATTGATCTGCTATCCCCCACCAGCACCAGTACTCCCACTCTCATCCTGAGCTTTTTGGGTCAGCTCACACGAAAATTACAGAGACTTGCTTAAGTTATCAAAGCTCTCTCAACCATTCTGTCTCCCAATCTCCAACGCGCACCCTTTCTCGCCCCCAACGTCACCTTATTTCGACCTCCAACATACATCTCTTCTCGCATATCCTCCCCGCACTGTGAATCCACTCAAAAAGTGACCTTTCAGATTGCACAAAATTGCTCCAATAACCACATCCGCTAAAATCCTCTCAGAAGCACAGAAACCTATATTTCCCGTATTGATTTTGGTAGTCTTTCCCTGTTCAATGGTTTTTTTACACTGCGCATTATCCTTGAGATTATGGGGATTGTAGCTGATTTGATAGAGGTGGAAGGTTGTGATATCAACTAAATAGACTATGGGTGGAACGCCTCTCGCGTGGGCTACTGGGGGTGGGCACGAGGAGGTGGTAAAAATGCTACTGGGGCGGGACGACGTCGACCCCGACAAGCCAGATTGGTCCGGTCATACACCACTTGGGGAGGCTGCTAGGGGGGGATATGAGGAAATCGTAAAATTACTCCTTGGGCGGAAGGACGTCGACCCCAACGGGCCAGGCCAGTCCAGCAGAACACCACTCTCGTGGGCTGCTTTCAATGGGCACGAGGGAACAGTTAAATTACTTCTCGGACATGACGACATCAACCCTGACAAACAAGATAGTCACGACCGAACATCGTTCTGGTGGGCTGCTTTTTCTGGGCACCAGGGGGTGGTGAAATTACTGCTTGGGCGGAACGACGTCGACCCCGACAAGCCAGATCGGTCCGGCCGTACACCACTCTTGGAGGCTACCGCGAGGGGGTACCAGGGGCTGGTGAAATTAATGCTTGGGCGGAACGACGTCGACCCCGACAAACCAGATTGGTCCGGCCATACACCACTTGGGGAGGCTGCTAGGGGGGGATATGAGGAAATCGTAAAATTGCTCCTTGGGCGGAAAGACGTCGACCCCAACGGGCAAGACCGGTACGGCAGGACACCTCTCTTGTGGGCTGCTTACTATGGGCGCGAGGGAATAGTTAAATTACTTCTCGGACATGACGACATCAACCCCGACAAACCGGATAGACACGACCGAACACCACTCTGGTGGGCTGCTTTTTCTGGTCGCGAAGGACCGGTGAAATTACTCCTCGGGCGGAACGACGTCAACCCCAACAAGCCAGATCGCATTGGCCGTATCCCACTCTGGGAGACTGCTATGCGGGGGCACGAGGGGATCGTGAAATTATTCCTTAGGCGGGACGACGTCAACGCCAACAAGCCAGGTCGGTCCGGCAGTACACCACTCTGGGAGGCTGCCAGGGAGGGGAATGAGGAAATCGTGAAATTATTCCTTAAGCGGGGAGATGTCAACCCCAACAAGCCAGGTGATAATGACGACCGAACACCACTCTGGTGGGCTGCTAGGAACGGGCACGAGGGAGCGGTGAAACTACTCCTTGAGCGGGGCGACCTCAACCCCGACAAGCCAGATCGGTTTGGCCGTACACCACTCTGGGGGGCTGCTAAAGAGGGGCACAAGGGAGTGGTGAAACTACTCCTTGGGCGGAACGACGTCAATCCCGACAAGCCAGATTGGGCTAGCCATACACCACTATGGGGCGCTGCTAGGGAGGGGCACAAGGAAATCGTGGGATTACTCCTTAGGCGGAACGATGTAAACTCCGACAAGCCAGATCACCACCACCGAACACCGCTCTGGTGGGCTGCTAGGCGGGGGCACGTGGAAACCGTGAAATTATTCCTTAGGCGGGACGACGTCAACGCCGACAAGCCAGGTCGGTCCGGCAGTACACCACTCTGGGAGGCTGCTAGGGAGGGGAATGAGGAAATCGTGAAATTATTCCTTAAGCGGGGAGATGTCAACCCCAACAAACCAGGTGATAATAACGACCGGACACCACTCTGGTGGGCTGCTAGGAACGGGCACGAGGGAGCGGTGAAACTACTCCTTGAGCGGGGCGACCTCAACCCTGACAAGCCAGATCTGTTCGGCCGTACACCACTCTTGGAGGCTGCCACGAAGGGGCACGAGCCGGTGGTCAAATTGCTACTCGGGCGGGACGACGTCACCCCCGACAAATCAGATCGGTTTGGCCGCACACCACTCTTGGAGGCTGCCGCGAAGGGGCGCGAGCAGGTGGTCAAACTACTCCTTGAGCGGAACGACCTCAATCCCGACAAGCCGGATCGGTTTGGCCGTACACCACTCTTGGAGGCTGCCTCCAAGGGGCGCGAGCCGGTGGTCAAATTGCTACTCGGGCGGGACGACGTCACTCCCAACAAACCAGATAAGGAAGGGCAAAGACCACTCACGTCGGCCGCTCATAATGGGCATGAGGGAGTTGTGAGACTGCTACTTGAACGGGAAGAAGTCGGCCCTAACAAGGCAAATATGGACCACAAAACATCAAGGGTGCTGCCCGAAATTCCCACCCAGGAGTTGTAGTTCTACTACGTCTCCAATACCTGCCACCAACTGAACAGCCTAAGCCCGGGGCACCGCCACCCGCCCTACCACCCTCAAATACCCTACTGATTACCTACATACCATTTCCGTAATAACCGCAATGGCTCCATCAACGTGTTTACCGCTACCACTACCTCACCCCTCTCACCCTTGTCCCTTTCACCCCCGCCCAACCTTCTCCTGCGGCCTAAAGCGCAGCCATGTGGTAATTGTGATGTTACCCCCCCTCCCGGAGCCAGTCTGCCATAGTAATAGGACTTATTTTTATTTTTCTTGGTGGAGGATCACACGCAATAGGAATGCGGATATCCCAACTTGATGTCCGGGTCTTCTCATGAATTTAAGCCAGGACTTCTGAACCTCTATTTATAGTCAAGAGCCCGGTGTTATAGGACAGTTATTCCTATTGTATTTAGATAAAACCACCGTAGCTTGAGGTTTCCATCATATTTGCTCTTATTGTTTTTTTTGTTTTTTTTTGGTTGTTCATTTACCCTCCCTACCACCTCTTGTTTCTCATGCTTCCTCTCTGGTGTGTGAACGCGACGGTTGTTTAGATATAAAGACAAGAATATACAGCGCAAGCGCTCCCTCTGCCCACGGAAAGCGACATATGAGCTAGCTGTTCAGCCGCGATGGTGATCAGTTCCCACCATGGATGCGTCTTTAATGAAGATCTTGCCTATTATATTTGGAACACCCTCCAACAGTGAGCTCAAAGATGAAGTTAGAAATCCATCTGTACCTTTTAGCCTTGATCAAGGAATATCAATAGCGCAAGGAGTTTCTTAACCGCGGAATTAACTCAAATTCTACATCCACTATATGGACTCCAAAGACTTGTTCTACAGCCAACCCCTTCAGCATCCTCTCAGATGGCACTCGCCTACATGGCATGGCATTCCGGAGAGCTGTGCTGCCCGCGCTGGTATACCCCCTCTAATCAGCCCGCACTCAATTTGACCAGGATACACTCCCGAGGTTGAATTCCTGAACAGAGTTCAACAGTTGATACCGTATCCTCTGCTGCTTTTGTGCATTGCTTAAGCGATTGGTATCCATATAGCAACTAGGTGAATTGAGATTTTTCCATGCCTGGTATTCCACCTGATTTGACTGATTTGAAAAAGGTAATTGAAGCGGGTAACGCTGGTGCACACTATCGATTCACGAGGTGAGATATCCCATCCTCCCTGGATCTCCTTTTGCATATCGTACTATAACTCCCTTTCCCCCTTGAGTATTTCGCTCATGCCCAAGTTGAGCGTGAGGAGCAAATATGCTCTCCCGAACTAGGTATGATACATTTCTTTGCTTTAGGACGGTAGTGTTTCAATAATACAGTATGTTATCTACAATGACCAACCGACGCGCATTACAGCGGGGCATGATACCGGAAAATGTATCTCGAACCACAATAGTCAATGCCGGGTTGTGGTGTCTTTCACCTCCGGAGTTCATGTTGCGTGCTGCGCTGATAAATCGAGTCACCTCCCAAGAACTGGATTATGACCAACCTCCAGAGATTGAAGTATAGTTGCGCAGTGAACTTGAGGCTTTGGTAGCATATTGTTAGAGGTGCTATCAATCGTGTGCTCGTGTGGTGACAGGTGAGGAGGTTGTGGCGTGTATTCTCTATGGAGGTTGCTAGCTAAGTTACGGTTCACCTTAAGTAGGAAAACTCTGCTCGTACATGTGATAGCCCTATGTCTCCCCATATGCCCTATACATCCGTTCATGCCCTAGAATGTTCCTGATGTCCACACTTCGGTGTTCCTTCATACATGTGAGCGCTCCCTTTGCCTCCGCTCTCTCTGTTCACATACAGTGCTCCACTACTGGGATTATTATACCATCACATATAAGAAGGATTACACCCGAGAGAGCAGCAATGTTGGGTCCAGGAGGTTGCTCGCGATAAGGAGTATCTATAAACTCGAATTTGGGTTCCTCCTCCACTGCTGCAGGTTATGTGACCCTCCCCCCCCAAAACGCCATCGTTGACATCAAAAGGGTTTTCCACCACCTGAGATGATAGCTTCTAGTGGGCTCACGGCAAGTACTGAAATGCATGATATTGGGTGGTAACGCATGCTGTGTAAAATTGGCGCTTAGTATCATAGGGTAACTTCCCGCACCTTACCAAGCGAACCCCAAACTTAAACGAGTGACGACCTATGATGGGTTTCTGAAACAACAGAGGAAATAATGGTCACCTGCTTGCAGAGAATAGCTGTCAATTCTAGAATTTCGTATGAACAAACTAAAGTAGAATTCGGCTTTTTCCCCTATGTTCTGTACCGATAATACTAACCCCGTTTATTCTCTAGATAAGGCATGTGTGAGTATTGTTGGGAGTCAATCTTGCTTCCCCAGTTGGCACAGCGCTGAACTTTGGATCCTAAATCACCAAAGGGCCCAATAGGAGACTTCATCAGGATATTTAGGAACCCTCCAAATTATTAGTTGGGCTAGTTAGCCGTAGAAATGGAATCTGGGTTTGGCGAACTTCACGGTAGTTACAAAGATGAGGTAGATTATGGTGAATGTAGCGACGTTGACGTGCTTGGCGGTCGTAATACAAATCAAAAGGCAGGGCCTCTATCTCCACAGAACCCGATGCAATGTATCATAGGGGGAAGAGCTTTCCAGTCTGTGCCCACAACATAAAGAGCTCGGCTATTACTGCTTGGGTTTGGGCATATGTAGGGTTTTCGACAAATTGACTCATAGGGCCTGATGTGCTTCAATACCTCACTAGCTATGATAGCCGATTCCGCTGGAGGTGCTTCAGGGTGCTCGTCAGTCGCGGACGAGACTTGTGCTGTACGGCAGGGTAGAACCTGGAGGGGTGTGGCAATCGCTACAGATACACAAGGCGTAAAGGGAGTGTTGTGGAGATAGGTTCGGGGGAAACTGAGTGGGCAGCACGGAAGCACAAACAGGGTAACACATTTCCCCTTTCCACAGCTGTGAATGAACCCCACCACCCACTGTCCACGATACCCTCAGTGATGAAAAACAGGGAATGTCTCTAACATTTTACCGGCTAAGGGCGGCTCTTGGAAAATTGCAATTAACCTATGGAGCGACTGTCCCATTGCCGATGATCTGATCAGTTTCAGGTCTTCCTGGTCACTGTCATTAGAGCCCAGGTGAGGGCAACAGGACACCGAAGCTAGCCGAGTCGGTAAGTACAGGAATGCCCCCTACAAATGGAGGAATCTAGAGGTTGGTGCGCCGGTAGTGAGGGAGGTGAATCCGATAATGTACCGTAAAAACTCAAATAGAAGATAAATGTGCTAGGACGTTGGAGTTGCCTCTCCTAGTAAGGCGCCTTGTATATTCCTTTTGTTATGTCTCAACGGGGGGCTGAGTTTGCGGTGTTTTCCCCTCGCGTAGCTGAGAAGGGAAATTCCAACGTCCTAGCACATTTATCTTCTATTTGAGTTTTTACGGTAGTTTTGTTTTGCCACAAAGATCCGTGGGATTGGCAAGACTCACATCAGGCAACAAGGATGAAGACTGCTGCTCCCGAAAAGCCTATTGATATGTAGCAATGTTTTAGGTGAATGTGTGACAGAACACCGAGTCAAACTTCTTAATTCGCTAAACCAAATCTCTCAGAAGGATCAAGGCACATAAATATTCGTGACTAGGAGACTGCCTGTTAGGGACGAAACCAGTGAAGGTCACTCGGGAAGAGTCATGACAATCTGCACCGCCTCCAGGGCAGGTGATATCCCCAAACATCTCCATACGAGGTTAGGTGGGGACATAGCCCAAATTCTATGGACAGTGTCTGGAAGCGGGTATCTGGAGATTGTGGAAGGTATTTCTGAAATGGGGGTAACGGCAATGACATTTTGGAACCTCCTTTTACGGCATCTCATGTATCGGCTGATAGATGGAGCACGGGTGCACCAGATTCTTACCGATCTCGCTTAATATCAACCAAATCCTGAAAGCAGCGACAGGGACAAAGGTTCAGCCAAATGGTTTCGGGTGGGGGATAGTTATGACGCCACGACTTCAGATGAATGGGCCAGACTGGGAAAATTCGGGCTTGAGGTGACTCATCTACAGAGCGGCGCTTGAACTCCCCTGAGCTTTGCCACTAGCTGGCGTCGGATGGGCCCGATCCCAACGACCACAATACCTGTATTCCTTCAATAGGGACATTACCAGCCTATTGCCAAGAGCTTGTTGGAGTGGATAAGAAGGCCTTTTATCTCTCATTGATCTGCTATCCCCCACCATCACCAGTACTCCCACTCTCATCCTGAGCTTTTTGGGTCAGCTCACACGAAAATTAGAGACTTGCTTAAGTTATCAAAGCTCTCTCAACCATTCTGTCTCCCAATCTCCAACGCACCCTTTCTCGCCCCCAACCTCTGCTTATTTTGACCTCCAACATACATATCTTCTCGCATATCCTCCCCGCACTGTGAATCCACTCAAAAAGTGACCTTTCAGATTGCACAAAATTGCTCCAATAACTACATATCCGTTAAAATACTCTCAGAAGCACAGAAACCTATATTTCCCGTATTGATTTTGGTAGTCTTTCCATGTTCAAAGGTTTTTTTACACTGCGCATGATCTTTGAGATTATGGGGATTGTAGCTGATTTGATCGAGGTGGAAGGTTGTGATATCAACTAAATAGACTATGAGTGGAACGCCTCTCGCGTGGGCTGCTGGGGGTGGGCACGAGGAGGTGGTGAAAATGCTGCTGGGGCGGAATGACGTCGACCCCAACAAGCCAGATCGGTCCGGCCGTACACCGCTCTGGGAGGCTGCCTCTTCTGGTCGAGAGGGAGTGGTGAAATTACTGCTTGGGCGGAACGACGTCGACCCCGACAAGCCAGATTGGTCTGGCTGCACACCACTCGGGGAGGCTGCTAAGAGGAGATATGAGGAAATCGTAAAACTACTCCTTGGGCGGAAAGACGTCGACCCTAACGGGCCAGACCAGCCCAGCAGGACACCACTCTCGTGGGCTGCTCACAATGGGCACGAGGGAATAGTTAAATTACTTCTCGGACAGGACGACATCAACCCTGACAAACCGGATAGTGACGACCGAACATCGCTCTGGTGGGCTGCTTTTTCTGGGCGCCAGGGGGTGGTGAAATTACTGCTTGGGCGGAACGACGTCGACCCCAACAAGCCAGATCGGTCCGGCCGTACACCACTCTTGGAAACTACCGGGAGGGGGTACCAGGGGGTGGTGAAATTACTGCTTGGACGGAACGACGTCGACCCCGACAAGGCAGATCGGTTCGGCCGTACACCACTCTGGGAGGCTGCTAGGAGGGGATATGAGGAAATCGTAAAATTGCTCCTTGGGCGGAAAGACGTCGACCCCAACGGGCAAGACCGGCACGGCAGGACACCACTCTTGTGCGCTGTTTACTATGGGCGTGAGGGAATAGTTAAATTACTTCTCGGACAGGACGACATCAACCCCGACAAACCAGATAGTGACGACCGAACACCACTCTGGTGGGCTGCTTTTTCTGGTCGCGAAGGAGCGGTGAAATTACTCCTCGGGCGGAACGACGTCAACCCCAACAAGCCAGATCGCATTGGCCGTATCCCACTCTGGGAGACTGCTATGCGGGGGCATGAGGGGATCGTGAAATTATTCCTTAGGCGGGACGACGTCAACGCCGACAAGCCAGGTCGGTCCGGCAGTACACCACTCTGGGTGGCTGCTAGGGAGGGGAATGAGGAAATCGTGAAATTATTCCTTAATCGGGGAGATGTCAACCCCAACAAGCCAGGTGATAATGACGACCGAACACCACTCTGGTGGGCTGCTAGGAACGGACACGAGGGAGTGGTGAAACTACTCCTTGAGTGGGGCGACCTCAACCCCGACAAGCTAGATCGGTTCGGCCGTACACCACTCTGGGGGGCTGCTAGAGAGGGGAACGAGGGAGTGGTGAAACTACTCCTTGGGCGGAACGACGTCAACCCCGACAAGCCAGATTGGGCCAGCCATACACCACTATGGGGGGCTGCTAGGAACGGGCACGAGGGAGTGGTGAAACTACTCCTTGAGCAGAGCGACCTCAACCCCGACAGGCCAGGTCGGTCCGGCAGTACACCACTCTGGGAGGCCGCCGCAAAGGGGCACGAGCCGGTGGTCAAATTACTACTCGGGCGGGCCGACGTCAACCCAGACAAGCCAGGTGATCATAACGACCGAACATCACTCTGGTGGGCTGCTAGGAACGGACACGAGGGAGTAGTGAAAATACTCCTTGAGCGGGGCGACCTTAACCCTGACAAGCCAGATCGGTTCGGCCGTACACCACTCTTGGAAGCTGCCGCGAAGGGGCGCGAACCGGTGGTCAAATTGCTACTCGGGCGGGACGACGTCACCCCCGACAAATCAGATCGGTCTGGTCGTACACCACTCTTGGAGGCTGCCGCGAAGGGGCGCGAGCAGGTGGTCAAACTACTCCTCGAGCGGAACGACCTCAACCCCGACAAGCCGGATCGGTTTGGCCGCACACCACTCTTGGAGGCTGCCTCCAAGGGGCGCGAGCCGGTGGTCAAATTGCTACTCGGGCGGGACGACGTTACCCCCAACAAACCAGATAAGGAAGGGCAAAGACCACTCACGTCGGCCGCTCATAATGGGCATGAGGGAGTTGTGAGACTGCTACTTGAACGGGAAGAAGTCGGCCCTAACAAG